>LKGT01008977.1_pt6 | contig 11644 bp, 12 predicted proteins | sample 503861 | NCBI WGS metagenome assembly LKGT01 (sample SAMN04113194, study PRJNA297058) | marine sediment metagenome | biome: marine benthic biome; feature: marine benthic feature; material: marine sediment; isolation source: sediment sample collected at the water-sediment interface from the South......
GWTCNGAWGGTYTNWAGSGNTTMGYYCCRTTYMRGTTTAGAGAGGATTGTTCATGCGYGTGGCAATGATCGGCACCGGCTATGTGGGYYTGGTTTCCGGCGCCTGCTTTTCSGAATTCGGTTTCGATGTCGTTTGCGTGGAYTCGGATGMCGGCARGATCGACACCCTSRGCCGGGGCGARWTGCCGATCTACGAGCCCGGCCTGCCSGAGCTKGTCARATCCAATGTCGAGGCCGGCAGGCTCGTCTTCACCATGGAYCTCGACGGCGCGGTGAAGGGGGCYGACRTCGTCTTTATCGCCGTCGGCACGCCGAGCCGSCGCGGCGACGGCCATGCGGATCTAAGTTACGTCTATGGCGCCGCCGAACAGGTGGCGGCGGCGCTYGACGGTCCGGCGGTGATCGTCACYAARTCKACSGTGCCGGTGGGCACCGGRCGCGAGGTCGCCCGTATCGTCGCCCGGGTCCGCCCGGACGCCGACTTCGACTTCGCCTCSAACCCSGARTTCCTGCGCGAAGGATCGGCGATCAACGATTTCATGCGCCCCGACAGGGTCGTCATCGGCGCCGATTCGACKCGCGCCCGGGAGGTGATGAAGCGCCTCTATCARCCGCTTTACCTGGYCGAGACGCCGATTCTTTTCACCACGCCGGAAACGGCGGAGCTGATCAAATACGCGACCAACAGCTTCCTCGCCACCAAGRTCACCTTCATCAACGAGATGGCCGATCTGTGTGAGAAGGTCGGCGGCGACRTCTACGACCTCGCCCGGGGCATCGGGCTKGACGGCCGSATCGGGCGCAAGTTCCTCCATCCMGRWCCGGGATATGGCGGGTCGTGCTTCCCCAAGGATACGCTGGCGCTGGCGCGCACGGCCCGGTCGGTGGCGAGCCCGCTGGCGATCGTCGAGACCGTGATCGCGGTCAACGATAAGCGCAAGAAGGGCATGGTGGAGCGCATCGTCCAGGCCCTTGACGGTTCGGTGAAGGACAAGACCATCGCCGTGCTGGGTCTGACATTCAAGCCCAACACCGACGACATGCGCGACAGTCCCAGCCTCGAGATCGTTCCGGCGCTGGTGAAGGGCGGCGCCACCGTCAAGGCCTACGATCCCGAAGGCATGGAGGAGGCGAAGAAGCTGCTCGACGGCGTGACTTGGTGTGACAGCGCCTATGACGCCATGGAGGGCGCCGATGCGCTGGCCATACTGACGGAGTGGAACGCCTTCCGCTCGCTCGATCTCGACCAGGTGAAGGCGCTGATGAAACGGCCCGTGGTGGTCGATCTGCGCAACATCTACGACCCGGCGGACATGGCCGAGGCCGGGTTCGCCTATTCCTGTCTCGGCCGCCCCGGCAAGGCGGCGGGAGCCGGCGATGAGCGCCCATAACCTCGACCCGACGATCCTGCGCGAATACGACATCCGGGGAATCGTCGGCGATACCTTATCGGCGGCCGACGCCGGGGCCATCGGCCGGGCCTTCGCCGCCGTCATCGGCGAGGCCGGCGGGCGCAGGGTCTATGTCGGGCGCGACGGCAGGTTGAGTTCACCCGAGCTCGAGGCCGCCCTGGTCGAGGGGCTTGTCTCCCAGGGCATGGAGGTGGTGCGCGTCGGCCTCGGGCCGACGCCGATGCTCTACTTCGCCGTCCATACCCGAGGGGCCGACGGCGGCATCATGGTCAGCGGTTCGCACAACCCGCCGGAGTACAACGGCTTCAAGATGATGGCCGGAAAAAAGCCGTTCTTCGGCGCCGACATCCAGCGCCTGGGCGAGATCGCCGCGGCGGGAAACTTCACCCCGCGCCGGGGTGGATGCGAGGACGAAGACGTATTCGACGAATACGTCGCCCGCCTGGCGGAGGACTATGACGGGGACGGCCGGCTTGGGGTCGCCTGGGACGCCGGCAACGGCTCCGCCGGCGCCGCCATGGCGGCATTGACCCGGCGCCTTCCGGGCCGCCATGTGCTGCTCAACGAGACGGTGGACGGCACCTTCCCGGCGCATCATCCCGACCCCACGGTGGCGGAGAACCTGGTCCAGCTACAGGCCACGGTGGCCAAGGAGAAGTGCGATCTCGGCATCGCCTTTGACGGCGATGGCGACCGCATCGGCGTCGTCGACGGCAAGGGACGGATCCTGTGGGGCGATCAATTGATGGCGCTTCTCGCCAGGAGCGTGCTTGGCGGCGATCCCGGCGCCACCGTCATCGCCGACGTCAAGGCGAGCCAGGTCCTGTTCGACGAGATCCGGCGCCTCGGCGGCAAGCCCTTGATGTGGCGCACCGGCCATTCCCTGATCAAGGCCAAGATGGCGGAAACCGGCGCGCCGCTGGCCGGGGAGATGAGTGGCCATATCTTCTTCGCCGACCGCTATTACGGCTATGACGACGCGCTTTACGCCGCCGTGCGCCTGTTGGGGGTGATCGAGGAATCGGGGATGAGCCTGGCCGAGATGCGCGATCAACTGCCCGAGGTGGTGAACACGCCCGAGCTCCGCTTCCCTTGCCCGGACGAGCGCAAGTTCGCCGTCGTCGACGAGGTCAAGGCGCGGATCATAGCGGCCGGCGCCGAGATCAACGACTGCGACGGCGTCAGGGTGTCGACGGACGACGGCTGGTGGCTGCTGAGGGCGTCCAACACCCAGGACGTCCTCGTCGCGCGCTGCGAATCGGCGACCGATGAAGGGCTCGGGCGCCTCAAGGCCGATCTCGTCGCCCAGCTCCGGATAAGCGGGATCGAACCCCCGGAATTTTAGCCCCGCGCCGGGATCGGGGAAATCCATGCGTTTTTTCTTTTTCGGCACGCTGATGGATGCGGACGTCAGGGCCCTGGTGCTGGGCCGCGCCATGCCGGCGGACGCCATCGGACCGGCGACGATCCTCGGGTTTCGCAGGGTATTTGTCGCCGATCGAAGCTATCCGATGCTGACGCCCGAGAGGCGCGGCCGCGTCGACGGGCTTCTGGCCCACGGCCTCGACGGCGCGGCCAAGGCCCGCATCGGCCATTTCGAGGGCGATGAGTACCGCTTCGAGGCCCGCGCCGTTTGTCTCGCCGGCGGTGCTTCGACCGACGCCCTCGTTGCCATGGCGCGAAAAGGCGTCGTGCCCAGTCCGCGTAGCTGGGAACTCGTCCCCTGGCAACGGCGCCACAAGCGGGGGTTTCTCAGCGCACTGTCCGGTCAAACGATCCCATCTGGCCGGATAGTGCTCTAACCTGGATATTTCATGAAGGGAACGGAATTTGCGGCGAGCGATGTTTATCCAAACCGGCGCAAAACCGTTCAGCCGAGGAGGGTACAAACGCCCCTTTTCGAAAAACCAATCAAGCCATTGACATAAAACACTTAACACACCCTGAGGGAGCGCCTTCATGAAATGTTCGGGCTAACCGGACGCGAATGTGGAAGGGGCGCCAGGGCGCCCAAGGCCGGGTCACATCATTCGCAGGGGAGAATGGCTGAGGGACGGTCCGTCCGTGGCCGCCGGTCCCGGGCTTACCTGGCCGCGAGGGCGACGTTCACGTCGCCTCCGGGCGAACGGTAAAGCAGTCTATCTTCTTGCCGACAAGCACCCGGCAGGCGTGCCTGGCCCGTTGCTCGCTCAAGCCCGTGAGCCTCGCCTGGTAACGGATGCCCTCGTCCTGCTTCACCGGGATGATGGCGACCCGGGCTTTTCTCAGAAGGAGAAACGCCCTGCCGGCGGCGCGAGTGACGGCGAGGTGGGCGGGCGCGAGGCGTCTGAAGACCCCGACCTGGATGGCCCAGCTGTTCTTGGGCTTCGCCTTGGCGGTGGCCCTGGCGGCGGCGGTCTTGGTGGCCGTGTCGGTGGCGGTCTTGGCGGCGGCGGCCTCCATCGCCGGCTTCAACGGCGGGATGACGCGAATCGGGGTTTTGCGCCGCCATTTGATCCAGCGCGTCGCGCGCCATCTCTTGGCCCGCCTTGCCGCCGCCCTTTCCGGGAACAAGTCGTTACCATTGGTGATCCGGGTGAAGGCCCGCTCGAGCAGGCCGATCATGTGCCTGTCCCGCGACCGCGGCGATCTGCCGCCCATGACGACGCCGATCAGCCTGTGGCCGTCGCGTTTGACCGAAGCGGCGAGATTGAAGCCCGAGGCGTGGATATAGCCGGTCTTTATCCCGTCCACCGCGTCATAACGGGCGAGCAGCTTGTTGTGGTTCCTGTGGGAGAGGCCCTTGTAGGAGAACCTCGCGGTCGAGAAGAAGTGATAATACTCGGGAAAGTCGTTCCGTAGCGCGCGGGCAAGGGTAGCCAGGTCACGCGCGGTCGTCAGTTGGCGCCGGTGGGGCAGGCCCGAGGCGTTGCGGAAAGTGGTGTTCGACATACCGAGCGCCCGCGCCCTTCGTGTCATCATCTTGGCGAAACTGCGCTCGGTCCCGCCGAGGGTCTCGGCGATGGTGGCGGCGGCGTCGTTGGCCGATTTGGTCACCAGGCCCAAGATGATGTCGTTGACCGAAATCTTGTCGCCGCGCCTGAGCCCGAGCTTGGACGGCGACTGGCGGGCGGCGCGTCTGGAGACGGTGATCCTCTGGTCGAGCCTGAGAACGCCGTCCTCCAGCGCCTCGAAGATCATATAGAGGGTCATCATCTTGGCCAGCGACGCCGGATAGTTGGGGGTGTCGGCGTTGACCTCATGAAGGACCGCGCCGCTATCGGCGTCGATCACGATGGAGGCATATTTGGCGATGGCCGCCGAGGGCGGTAAAAAAAGGAATGCCGTGGCGAAGAGGCCAAGGCATGTCCAATAGGCCACGTTCCGTTTCCGTCTCACCACGTTTGTCCAGCCCCCGCAAAATTAACCAATTCAAGCCGGCGGAATTGAAACCGCGCCGCGACAATGTAAAAAATCTTCGAATCCTTGTCTATAACGTAATGATCGATAACTAAATTTTTGTTAACCAATGGAAATCCGGCGCCCGGCGGGCCCGAGGCGGCGGCGCGATGGGCCATTGGCGGCGATTTCCGGTCTCCCCGGCGTACAAGAGACTTTCACCTAAGGGCCGGAATCCCCTATGATAAGCGGGCCCGGGGTCGAGGCCGGGCCAGTACGGGTGTTTGGCGGCCATGGGATCAGGCAGCGGTGAAAATGGCGGCAACGGTCCGGGGATCGGGGTCATCACCAAGGTCAAGCCCAGGACCAAAAAGCCGGCGATGTACAAGGTCGTCTTGTTGAATGATGACTACACGCCCATGGAGTTCGTCGTTGTGGTACTCGAGAGGTTCTTTGGTAAGAGTCAAGAAGAGGCGACCCAAATCATGTTGCATGTGCACCGCCGCGGCATCGGCATATGCGGCGTCTACCCTTACGAGATCGCCGAGACCAAGGTGACGCAGGTGATCGATTTCGCCCGCAAGAACGAGCACCCGCTGCAGTGCATGTTGGAAAAGGATTAGGTTCAGATGTTATCGCGCAACCTGGAACAGACCCTGCATCGCGCGCTGGAATTCGCCCAGCAGCGCCATTACGAGTTCGCAACCTTGGAGCATCTTCTGCTGGCGCTGACGGAGGATCAGGACGCCGTCGCCGTGATGCGCGCCTGCGGCGTCRATGTCGCGCGGCTGCGYGAGGATTTGCTGGCTTACATCGACAACGAACTTGCCGGGCTGGTCCTCGATSAGCCGGAGGACGCCAAGCCMACCGCCGGCTTCCAGCGGGTGCTGCAGCGCGCCGCCATACACGTGCAGTCCTCGGGCCGCGAGGAAGTGACCGGSGCCAAYGTCCTGGTGGCGCTGTTCTCGGAGCGYGAATCGAACGCCGTCTATTTCCTCCAGGAGCAGGARATGACGCGCCTCGACGCGGTCAACTACATCTCYCACGGCATCGCCAAGGTCGGCACCCGCRSYGAGCGGCGCACGGCGGACGGGACGGACGAGGACGCCAAGRSCGAAAAGGTGGTCAAGCGCGGTCAYGAGTCGTTGGACGCCTACTGCGTCGACCTCAACAAGAAGGCCGCCGCCGGCAAGATCGATCCCCTGATCGGGCGCGTCCACGAGGTCGAGCGCACCATCCAGATCCTCTGCCGGCGGACCAAGAACAACCCGCTTTACGTCGGCGAGGCCGGGGTCGGCAAGACCGCCATCGCCGAGGGGCTGGCGCGGCGCATCGTCAAAGGCGAGGTGCCGGACGTGCTGAAAGGCGCGACGATCTACTCCCTCGACATGGGGTCGCTGCTTGCCGGCACCCGGTACCGCGGCGATTTCGAGGAGCGCATCAAGGCGGTGCTGACCGAGCTCGCCGAGCAAGAGGACGTGATCCTCTTTATCGACGAGATCCATACGGTCATCGGCGCCGGCGCCACCAGCGGCGGCTCGATGGACGCCTCGAACCTTCTCAAGCCGGCCCTTGCCAGCGGCAACCTCAGATGCATCGGATCGACCACCTATAGGGAATACCGCAACTATTTCGAGAAGGACCGGGCGTTGGTCCGCCGCTTCCAGAAGATCGACATCAACGAGCCGTCGATCAAGGAATCGATCCAGATCCTCAAGGGGCTCAAGCCCTATTACGAGAAGCACCACCGGGTACGCTACACCGTCGATGCCATCCACGCCGCCGTGCGCCTGTCGGCGCGCTTCATCACCGACCGCAAGCTGCCGGACAAGGCCATCGATGTGATCGACGAGGTCGGCGCCGCCCAGATGCTGCTGCCGGCCCATCGCCGGCGCAAGGTGATCTCGGTCAAGGACATCGAAGCGGTGGTGGCCAAGATCGCCCGCGTCCCGCCCAAGAACGTCTCGACCACCGACAGGGAGAGCCTGCGTAACCTCGAGCGCGACCTGAATTCGGTGGTGTTCGGCCAGGACGACGCGATCAAGGCCCTGGCCAGCGCCATCAAGCTGTCCCGCGCCGGCCTGCGCGAGAGCGAGAAGCCCATCGGCTCCTACCTCTTCTCCGGGCCCACCGGCGTCGGCAAGACCGAGGTGGCGCGTCAGCTCGCCCGCGTCATGGCGATCGAGCTCACCCGCTTCGACATGTCGGAATATATGGAGCGCCACACGATATCGCGGCTCATCGGCGCGCCGCCGGGCTATGTCGGCTTCGATCAGGGCGGCCTGTTGACCGACGCCATCGACCAGCACCCCCATTCGGTGCTGCTGCTCGACGAGATCGAGAAGGCGCACCCGGACCTGATCTCCATCCTCCTGCAGGTGATGGATTACGGCAAGCTCACGGATCACAACGGCAAGATCGTCGATTTCCGCAACGTCATCCTGATCATGACCACCAACGCCGGCGCCGCCGATCTCGCCAAGCCGGCCATCGGCTTCGAGCGCACGGACCGCGTCGGCGAGGATGACGACGCCATCAAGAGGATGTTCTCGCCGGAATTCCGCAACCGCCTCGACGCCACCATCCAGTTCCGGGCGCTGTCGCCCGAGGTCGTCTCCCGGGTGGTCGACAAGTTCGTCATCGAGGTCGAGGAGCAGTTGGCCGACCGCAACGTCGCCATCGAGCTCACCAAGGAGGTCCGCCAGTGGCTGGCCAGGAAGGGCTTCGACAAGGTGTTCGGCGCCCGCCCCCTCGGCCGGGTCATCCAGGAGCACGTCAAGCGCCCGCTCGCCGACGAGTTGCTGTTCGGCCGCCTCGCCAAGGGTGGCGTCGTCAAGGTCACGGTCAAGGACGGGGCGCTCGATTTCGAGCTCAMSGAARCGCCYAAGAAAGCGCCCAAGAGCGCCAAGCCGAAGCGTCCCAAGGAACCCGCCCTGGTCGAGTGARGCGTTGACGGCTCCTTTGRAGGTCTTGTCCAGACGCGMCCCCTGATCCTTGCCGACGATGCCGGGGAATACCGACGGCCGATTAAGCGGGAGGCGGAAAGTTGTTATCCCTGGTAACTCTCCAGGTCGATTTCATCARGGCGATGGCCGCCAATCTGGCGGCCCCGTGGCGGGCATGGGTGGGCGCGCTTCTCGCCGCCAATTTGGTGGCGCCGCTGTTCTTCCTCGAAACCATCGAAGCACGGCTGGTCCTGGCGGCGCTCTTCATCGGCGCCGCGATCCAGATGATCATCTTCAAACGCAGGGGCTGGGTCCGGTTGCTGGGCCTCGGTCATATCCTGTGGCTGGCGATGGTGCCGTGGCTCGTCATGCGGCTCGACTGGGCGGCGCTCGACACACCGTTCTCGCAGTGGATGGCGGCGGTGATCGCGCTCAACGCCGCGTCGCTCGTCATCGATATCGTAGACGTATTCCGATACTTCGCGGGGGAGCGCACAAGCGCCTCGTGAAACGGCGGCCAGCCGGTGTTATGCGGCGCGCCGCGAACGGTTGGTCTTTTAAAGCGGTCCCTTCTGGGGGTTTCCGCCCGCCTCACATTTCCTCTTCCGGCTGGCCTCCCTTCGGCCCCGGGCCCTCCTTGCGGAAGGGGCCGTGGCTCCTCAGCACGTGGCGCTCGAAGTCGACCTCGCGGCGCTCCTCGATGAGGAATCGTCCGACCACCGTGCGGAAGTGCGCGTCCCTTATCCAGTGGGCGGAATAGGTCGGCKSSGGAAGRTAGCCGCGCTGGACCTTGTGCCTGCCGCCGGCGCCGGCCTCGACGCGCGCCAGCCCGGCCTCTATCGCGAARTCCATGGCGCGGTAATAGCAAAGCTCGAAATGGAGGAACTTGTGGTCCTCCAGACACCCCCAGTTGCGGCCGTAAAGCGCATCGGCGCCGCGCAGATTSAGCGCCCCSGCGATCTCCCTTCCGTCGCGCGCCGCCATGATCAGCACCACCTTATCGCCAAGCGTCTCGCCGAGCCGGGCGAAGAAGGCGCGGYTCAAATACGGATGCCCCCATTTGCGGCTCACCGTGTCGATGTAAAACGCATGGAAGGCGTCCCAGTGACGGGGCTTGATGTCGGCGCCGGTCAGGGTCTCGATGGTGATGCCGGCGCCGAGCGCTCCGCGCCGTTCCTTGCGGATGGCCTTGCGCTTGCGCGACGTCAGCGTCGCCAGGAAATCATCGAAGGTCCCATAGCCCGGGTTCAGCCAGTGGAACTGCTGGCCCTGGCGCAACAAGAAGCCCCGCTGGCCCAACAATTCCCACTGCTCTTGTGTCGGGAACGTGACGTGGAGCGAGGAGACACCGAGACGCGATGACACCTCCACCATGCCGGCGATCAGCGCGTTCGCCACCCCTGGCTCGGGCGCCGGGCCGCGAAGCAGCAGGCGCGGGCCGGTGACAGGGGTGAAGGGGATGGATGCCTGGAGCTTGGGGTAATACTTGCCGCCGGCCCGCTCATAGGCCTCGGCCCAGCCCCAGTCGAAGACATATTCGCCGTAGGAGTGGGTCTTGAGATACATCGGCGCGGCGCCGATGAGGCGGCCCGCTTCGTCCTCGATCGCCAGGTGGCGGGGCAGCCAGCCGGTAACCCTCGATGCGCAGCCGGTCTCCTCCAGCGCGCTCAGGAAGGCGTGGGAAACGAAGGGGTTGTCCGGCCCGGCGCAGGCGTCCCACTCGGCGGCGGCGATCTCATCGACGCCTGAAAGCACCTTGACGGTGACCGGTTCGCTGCCGTCGGGCATGGTCTTATACCAAAGGTCCTTGATAATGACCCCTAGAGATCGGGCAGGCGATCCGCCGGGTAGGAGGGGAGCCGCCGGCGATGCGGCGCATCGTCAAGGTTTTCCGACGCCCTCCGGCGGTTCGCATGCCCGACCGGAACGGCAACTTCCCAAGGCTTTCGGACGGCGTCGCGCATGGCTTCCGATGTTCCACATCGCCGCGCCCGGGGGTCGCGGGGGCGCCCCCCGCATTTATAGAGCCGGGGGGACACCCCCCGTGGCCCCCCGGGGCGCTCCTAGCCGAAAACCTTGGGAAGCCGTCTCTAGGGGTCATTATCAAGGACCTTTGGTATTAAGGCGCTTCGGCGAAGATCAGGGTGGCGTTGGTGCCGCCGAAGCCGAATGAATTGGAGAGCCCAAGGCGCACCTTGCGCTCCTTGGCGTGGTGCGGCACCAGGTCGATGTCGCAGCCGGGCGGGGGGTTGTCGAGATTGAGGGTCGGCGGCACGACGCCGTTCTGCATCGCCAGGATCGAAAAGATCGCCTCGATGCTGCCGGCGGCCCCCAAGAGATGGCCGATCGCCGACTTGGTGGACGACATCGACAGTTTGTTGGCGTGATCGCCGAACACTCTTTTAACCGCGCCCAACTCGATCTCGTCGCCAAGAGGGGTCGAGGTCCCATGGGCGTTGATGTAATCGATGTCCTCGGGGTTGACCTTCGCCCGCTTGAGCGCGGCGAGCATGGAGCGGTAACCGCCGCTGCCGTCCTCGGCCGGCGCGGTCACGTGGTGGGCATCGCTCGACATGCCGTAGCCAATGATCTCGGCGTAAATCTTCGCCCCCCGTTTCCTCGCGTGTTCCAACTCTTCCAGGACGACGACGCCCGCGCCTTCGCCGATCACGAAGCCGTCCCGGTCCCGGTCCCAGGGCCGCGACGCCTTCTCCGGGGTGTCGTTGAAATGGGTCGACAGCGCCCGGGCGGCGGCGAAACCGGCGACGCCGAGGCGGCAGACCGCCGCCTCCGTGCCGCCCGCGATCATGACGTCGGCATCTTCCCATTGAATGATCCGCGCGGCGTCACCGATGGCATGCGCCCCGGTGGCGCAAGCGGTGACCGCCGAATGGTTGGGCCCGGTGAAGCCGTATTTGATCGAGATGTGCCCCGACGCCAGGTTGATCAGGGAGGCGGGAATGAAGAATGGGGTGACGCGCCTCGGACCCTTCTCATGGAGGATCACCGCGACCTCGGCGATCACCGGCAACCCGCCGATCCCAGAGCCGACCATGACGCCGGTGCGCTCACGGGATTCCTCGTCCTCCGGCATCCAGCCGGAATCCTCCACCGCTTGGGTCGCGGCGACCAGGGCGAAGGCGATGAAATCGCCCATCTTCCGCTGGTCCTTCGGCTTGACCCAATCGTCGAGATTGAGCCGGCCGTCCGAGCCATCGCCCCGCGGCGCCTGACCGGCGATCTTCACCGTCAGATCGGAAACGTCGAATGACTGGATGGCGCGAATGCCGGACTCGCCGTTGATCAAACGGTCCCAACTGGCCTTGACCCCGCAGGCCAACGGCGTAAGCAGGCCCATCCCAGTGACGACCACACGTCTCATATCGATACGAGCGTTTGTATTAGCCCTAACGGCCAAAGGCGCCGGCGGATGCCGACGCGCCCTTCACTTAAGTCTTGGACTGGATGTAATCGATAGCATCCTTGACGGTCAGGATCTTCTCCGCCGACTCGTCAGGAATTTCGCACCCGAATTCTTCYTCGAAAGCCATCACSAGCTCGACCGTGTCYAAACTGTCGGCRCCAAGATCGTCGATGAAGCTGGCATCGTTGGTCACCTTGGCTTSGTCCACGCCRAGATGTTCGAYAACGATTTTCGAWACACGTTCSCYAATRTCACTCATGCTGCTTTCCCCGAAGGATATCKTTATGTTAAYGGAGGAATYGRCTTTCCCAGTTARSRCCGCRCCGCCGGRSGGMGSAGGAAAAGTGCCGTTTCCTAACACACTTTCCYAAGCTTGGCCAGCAKAAGGGAAGGCGTCTTCCCAARGCCCTATATCATGGCCATTCCGCCGTTGACATGCAAGGTCTGACCGGTGATGTAGCCCGCCTCCTCGMKRKCGNGAARMRC
>LKGT01003771.1_pt1 | contig 11633 bp, 7 predicted proteins | sample 503861 | NCBI WGS metagenome assembly LKGT01 (sample SAMN04113194, study PRJNA297058) | marine sediment metagenome | biome: marine benthic biome; feature: marine benthic feature; material: marine sediment; isolation source: sediment sample collected at the water-sediment interface from the South... ...
GGGGAGGCGGGGGATTCCATGGCGCGCGCGTTCGTGTTTCCGGGCCAAGGGGCCCAGGCGGTCGGCATGGGCCGCGATCTGGCCGAGGCGTTTGCCGCGGCGCGCCGGGTTTTCGAGGAAGTGGACGAGGTGCTCAAACAGAACCTGGCGCGCCTCATGTTCGAAGGGCCCGAGGACGAACTGATTCTGACCGAAAACGCCCAGCCCGCGCTCCTGGCGGTAAGCCTTGCCGCCCTGCGGGTCCTTACGGACGAAGGCAATGTGGACATCGCCAAGGCCTGCCGGTTCGTCGCCGGGCATTCGCTCGGCGAATATTCGGCGCTGGCCGCCGCCGGCACCTTCGCCCTGGCGGACGCGGCGCGGCTGGTGAAGATCCGCGGGCGCGCCATGCAGGAGGCGGTGCCCGTGGGCGAGGGGGCGATGGCGGCGCTGCTGGGATTCGACGTGGCGGAGGCGCGCGCCGTCGCCGAGGACGCCGGCGGCGTGTGCACGGCGGCCAACGACAACGCACCGGGGCAGGTGGTTATCAGCGGCTCGCGCGAGGCCGTCGAGCGGGCGGTCGAGATCGCCGCCGAACGGGGCGCCAAGCGCAGCATCATGTTGCCGGTAAGCGCCCCGTTCCACTGTCCGCTCATGGCGCCGGCGGCCGACGTCATGGCCGAGGCCCTGGCCGAGACGCCCATGGCGCGCCCCGTGGTGCCCCTGATCTGCAACATGACCGCGGCGCCCCTGGAGGACGCGGACGAAATCCGCCGGCGCCTGGTGGAGCAGGTGTTGGGCATGGTGCGCTGGCGCGAGAGTGTGCTGTACATGCGCGACCACGATGTCGACACRSTGGTCGAAATCGGCGCCGGCAGGGTGCTGACCGGGYTGACCCGGCGCATCGACCGCGACCTCAGGGGCATCACCGTCGGCACGCCGGAGGAAATCGAGGCGTTCCTCGAGAYSCTGTAAGTCGGARARTCGGCGCCGTCGCCGGATCGGAGACGGACTTCGRCAGCGGAGAGGCGTAATCGGTGGTCGTATGAWTTCCGGYGGAATGGCGCGATAGTSYGGCGTGGTATTCCGCCGTTSCGCRGGCAAGGGGAGGGCAGGCATGTTCGATCTCGGCGGGAAAAGCGCCCTGGTCACCGGGGCGTCCGGGGGTATCGGCGGCGCCATCGCCAAGGCGCTGCATGGCCGGGGCGCCGCCGTCGCGCTGTCGGGAACGCGCGTCGACGCGCTGGAGGCGCTGGCAAAGGACCTGGGGCAACGCGCCCACGTGGTTCCCGCGGATYTGGGCCAGGCGGGCGCCGAGGCGGATCTGGCCAGGGACGCGGCGGCCGCCATGGGGCGCGTCGACATCCTGGTCAACGGCGCCGGCCTGACGCGGGACGGCCTGGTGGTGCGCCTGCGGGACGAGGACTGGCAGCGGGTCCTGGACGTCAACCTGGGCGCCGCCTTCCGGCTGACCCGGGCGTGCCTGCGGGGGATGATGAAAAACCGCTGGGGCAGGGTGATCTCCATCGCCTCCGTGGTCGGGGTGACGGGCAATCCGGGCCAGGCGAATTACGTGGCCTCCAAGGCCGGCCTGATCGGCATGACCAAGTCGCTCGCCCACGAGGTCGCGTCGCGCGGCATCACCTGCAACTGCGTGGCGCCCGGCATCATCGCCACCGCCATGACCGAGTCCCTTTCCGCAGACCGGAAAGACCGTTTCCTGGCGGCGGTCCCCGCCGGCCGCTTGGGCACGGCCGAGGACGTCGCCGCCGGCGTCGTCTATTTGGCCAGCGACGAGGCCTCTTACGTCACCGGCCAGACCTTGCACGTGAACGGCGGACTGGCAATGATATAGCCGCCCGTCACCGGGCCCTTGGGYGCTGGCCWTGGTCTGAAAAGTGTGTTAGGAAGCGGGACCTTCTGCCGCCCGGCGYGGTCCGTGRGATTTYGTGGGAAACYGSCTAAATCGTTGATTYTAKGGAACTTTGAGTCGAGGGAACAGAATATGAGTGATGTCGCCGATCGGGTGAAAAAGATYGTCTTGGAGCATCTTGGCGTCGAGGARTCGAAGGTCGTGGAGAGCGCCAGTTTCATCGAYGACCTGGGGGCGGACAGCCTGGATACGGTCGAATTGGTCATGGCCTTCGAGGAGGAGTTTGGCTGCGARATYCCCGATGACGCCGCAGAGAAAATCCTGACCATCAAGGACGCCATCGACTTCATCAGCGCCCAGGCTTCCCAGAGCGCCTGAMTTCGGATCGGGGGCGCCCGGCTGCCGAGCGTTTCGGCCGAWTCACCAGGCCRTCAGCGGATCGCGGGGAATCATGAGACGTGTGGTTGTCACYGGACTTGGGCTCGTGACCTCCCTCGGGTGCGGGGTCGGGGYCAATTGGGAGCGCCTGACCAAGGGCCAATCCGGTATCCGGGCCATCCRGTCGTTTGACGTTTCGGACCTGACGTCGAAGATCGCCGGGCAGGTGCCTAACGGCGATACCGGTGACGGGCTGTTCAACATCGACGACTGGGTGCCGCGCAAGGACCAGCGCCGCATGGACTTGTTCATCGTCTACGGCCTGACCGCGGCACAGCAGGCGGTGGAGGATTCGGGCTGGGAACCGGAGGACGAGGAGGCCTATTGCCGCACCGGCGTCCTGATCGGCTCGGGCATCGGCGGCCTGTACGAGATCTCCAAGGGCGCGGTGGTCGTCGAGGGCCACCACGTGCGGCGCCTGAGTCCGTTCTTCATTCCGGCCAGCCTGATCAACCTGATATCGGGACATGTGGCCATCCGCTATGGCTTCAAGGGTCCGAACCACGCGGTGGTGACGGCCTGCTCGACCGGCTCGCACGCCATCGGCGACGCCGCCCGCATGATCATGTTGGACGATGCCGACGTCATGGTCGCGGGCGGGGCGGAGGCGGCGGTCTGCCGTCTCGGCGTGGCCGGTTTCGCCCGTGCCAAGGCGTTGTCGACCAACTTCAACGATACGCCGGAAAGGGCCTCCAGGCCCTGGGACAAGGACCGCGACGGCTTTGTCATGGGCGATGGCGCCGGCGTTTTGGTGCTCGAGGAACTGGAGCACGCCAGGAACCGCGGGGCCAGGATCTACGCCGAGGTGGTCGGCTACGGCATGTCCGGGGACGCCTTTCACATCACCGCCCCGGCGGCGGACGGGAACGGCGCCTATCGCTGCATGAAGACGGCGCTTGCGCGGGCGCGCATGACGCCCGAGGACATCGATTACGTGAATGCCCATGGCACCTCGACGCCCCTCGGCGACGAGATCGAACTGGAAGCGGTGAAACGGGTGTTCGGGGACGCGGCGTCGAAGATTTCCATGTCGTCGACCAAGTCCGCCATCGGCCATCTGCTGGGGGCGGCCGGCGCCGTGGAGGCCGTTTACTCCATCCTCGCCATGGTGAACGGGCTGGTGCCGCCGACCCTCAACCTGGACAACCCTTCCCAAGGCTGCGACATCGACCTGGTTCCCCACCACGCCAAGGAGCGCAAGGTCCGGGCCGTGCTTTCCAACTCCTTCGGGTTCGGCGGAACCAACGTCTCCCTCGTCCTCAAAGCGGTGGCGTGACCTGCAATACCAAGGAGCGCTGATCATGACCCATGGAGATCGCGTAGGCGGCTCGTCGGGCAGGAGGAAAGGTGCAGGCGATGCGGCGCATCGTCAAAACTTTTCGACGCCCTCCGACGGGCCGCATACGCGACCGCAACGGCGGCTTACCAAGGCTTGCGGACGGCGTCGCGCACGCTTCGCGATGCCCCGCATCGCCACCGCGCACGCTTAGGGCCGAAAACCTTGGTAAGCCGGCTCGTCGGGTCATGATCGGCGCCCCTTGGTATTAGCACCATGGGGCCGTTCGCGCGACGCATCGGGTTGGTTCTGGTTTTTCTCGGCGTCGTCTTCACCGCCGTGTCCGTCTGGGCCTATGCGCAGTTCGTGCGGCCCGGCCCCCTGGCCGCCCCCAAGACCGTGATCATTTCCCGCGGCGCCGGCTTGGACGACATCGCCGCCCAACTGGCCGCCGCCGGCGTGCTTCCGGATCCGCTGGTTTTTCGTGTCGCCGCCTGGCTCTTGGGCAGGGACAAGAGCCTGCGCGCCGGCGAGTACCTGTTTGCGGCGCGCATCAGCCCGCGTCAGGCGGTCGCGCTGCTGCAAAGCGGCAAAACCGTTGTCCGCCGGCTGACCGTGGCCGAGGGCCTGACGACGACGCAGGTGCTGGCCCAACTGAACCGCACCGAGGGCCTGGAGGGTGATCTCCGGTCATCGCCCGGCGAGGGGACCCTGTTGCCGGAAACCTATCACTTTTCGTACGGCGAGCGGCGGGATGCCATGGTCACCCGCATGCGCGCGGCCATGGACGAGACCCTTGCCCGGCTGTGGGATTCCCGCGCCCCCGGGTTGCCCCTGAAGAGTCCCCGTGAGGCGCTGATCCTTGCCTCCATCGTCGAGAAGGAGACCGCGTTGCCCGAAGAGCGGAGCCGCATCGCCGCCGTCTTCCTCAATCGCCTCGGCAAGGGCATGCGGCTGCAATCGGATCCGACGGTGGCCTACGCCTTGACCGGGGGACTGGGGCCGCTGGACCGGCCGCTGAGCCGCGCCGACCTGAAAACACCCTCGCCGTTCAACACCTATCTGATCGACGGCCTTCCCCCCGGTCCGGTGTGCAATCCGGGCCGGGCGGCGATGGCAGCGGTCCTCAACCCGGTCGCAACCGAGGATTTCTATTTCGTCGCCGACGGCACCGGTGGCCACGTGTTCGCCCGCACCCTCGGCGAGCACAACCGCAACGTGGTCCGCTGGCGCAAATTCCAGGAGAATCAACGCACGACCGGGCAATGAGGGGGCCAGCGCTCCTTGGCATCAGTCACCGCCGGCGGCGACGGACACCAGCCGGCGCGCCTCTTGCGGGGCCTGCCGGGCGCGGAGCCAATCCTCGAAGTCGGGGACGGGCAGAGGCCTGCCGATGAAATAGCCCTGGGCGCCGTCACATCCCATTGCCGCCAACAAGGCAAGGGTTTCACCGGATTCGACCCCTTCGGCGCTGGCCGTCAGGCCGAAGTTGTGGGCCAGATCGATCGTCGATCTGACGATGGTCTGGTGGTCCTCGTCATCCAGCATGTCGCGGACGAAGGACGTGTCGATCTTGAGTTCGTGTACCGGCAACGCCTTCAGGCAGGCGAGCGAGGAATACCCGGTGCCGAAATCGTCGATGGAGATTTTCAGGCCATATTCGGCAAGACGGACGATGTTCGCCCTGCACCGTTCCATATCCGCCATGATCGCATCCTCGGTGAATTCCATGATCAGGCGCCCCGGTTCCACGCCGTATCCGTCCAGCAGGTCCCTGATCAATTGGGGCAGGTCGTTGTCCTGCAGGGTTTTGGCCGAAAGGTTGACGGACACGGTCAGGTCGATGCCGGCGGCGCGCCAGCGCGCACATTGCTCGATGGAGGACCGCAACGCCCACTCGGTGAGATTGTGGATCAGGCCGGTATGCTCGGCGACCGCGACGAACTCGTCCGCCGGAACGAACCCGTGTACGGGGTGACGCCACCGCGCCAGCGATTCGACACCGATCACCTGGTTGGTCGGAATGGATATCCTGGGCTGATAGTGAAGCTCGAGCTCTTCGCGCTCGATGGCCTGGCCGAGCTCTCCGGTCAGGCTCACCAGGGTCAAATGGCGCACGCTGTGATGATCCTGATCCTCATCGTAGAACGCCATCGGCAGTCCCGCGTTCTTGGCCACGTACATGGCGACGTCGGCCTTTTGTATCAGCTCCGTCATGTCCGTTCCGTCGTCGGGAAAGATCGCCGCGCCGACGCTTGCGTTCACGTCCAGCGTCAGCCCATTGCACAGCAAAGGCGCGTCCAGCGCCTTCTTCACGCGCTCGCTCAGGTTTGTCACGGCGAACCTGTCCAGCACCGGGGACAAAAGGAGGGCGAACTCGTCCCCGCCCAGTCGCGCGATCATGTCGGAGGAGCGCAAAAGCTTGGTCAGGCGCCTGGCGATCTGCTGCAACACCAGGTCGCCGATGTGATGGCCAAGGGTGTCGTTGATCTCCTTGAACCGGTTGAGATCGACAACCAACAGGGCGAACCGGTCGCCCGTGCGCCGGGCCCGGCAACCGCAGTCGTGCATGCGATCATAGAGGAGCGTCCGATTGGGAAGGCCCGTCAGCGCATCGTGGAGCGCCTGGTGTTCCAGCGCATCGTGGTGTGCCTTTTGATCGGTGATGTCGCGGACGTAGGCGATCTGCCAGGACCCGCCGTCATCGACCAGCTCGCGCATCGTGATTTCGACGGGAAAGGCCGACTCGTCCATCCGATGCGCCACCATCTCGCGACGGCGTATGCCGGGCCCCGGCGCGGCGCCGGAATCGGGGCGCGCCATGAGAGCGGTGGCGTCCGGTATGAGGCTGCCGATATGGCGGCCAACCAGCGTTTGCGCGCCGTCGTCCTGCGCGCCCGCGCCGAGCATCTGCCGGGCGGCGGGGTTGGCGTCCAGGATGACCCCGATCTCATCGAGTAACAGGATGCCGTCGGAGCTGTTGTCGACGGCGCCGTTCATCATGGTTTGCCGATGGCGGACGGTGTCGTCCTGGCGCCGCAGGCGCGACGGGTTCCGCCCGGCCCGACGGACGAGTGTGTAAACAAGGCAAAGCGCCGCCGCCGTCACGATGGTGGCGATCAGCGGGCCGAAGGTGGCCGGGCGACCGAAAAACGTGAATTGCGCCGCCAGAATCCCGGTGTCGACGAAGGGCAAAGCTCCGGCAAGGTAAAACGCCCCAACCGCCAGGAAGAAAAGGGCGGAGGTCGCGTACCATGTCTTCGGCGCTTTGGGCCCTTTCGGCATTCGTGCCTCTCCCTGCGTTTTGCGTGCGCCGTGTCCATGTGGCGCGGCGTCCTTGCGGGGGCGGAAAACCCGCACGGGCACCGTCACGATTGCGTCGGGCGGCCAGCCATTGCCGCCGGCCCGATCACTACGACAGGGGGTCCACCGGCATGGCCCGCGGTGGGCGCACCGGCAGGGGTTCGATTCTGTCGTCACGCCCTCCTCGTACATCCGGTGACGACGGCTTGCGGCGCCGCGCCTATCCGGCCCGGCGAGAAGTCCTAAGAATTCTTATGTAATTTAGCGATGATTAACCACTCGGTCAACAAGTATTAATACAAAAGTATAATAAGTATCGTTACGAATCTATGTAAAATTCTATAAAGYGTGAATATAATTATSATAAATATTGTATAAAATTTTATCCAAATTGTATGGATCGTGCGGACAACACACSGGTTGCCGGCCCCGTTTGATTCTCGATGTTTTCGGAGGGTGGTGTTCCGCTTCCGCCGCGGGGCGGGTTTAGGCGTGACGTCCCGACCGGRTATTTAGGGACACTGGTGTACGAATCTCYGGGACAGGACACTAGCCGGCGACGGACGCAAGCCGGGGCGGCTCTTGGGCGGCCTGCCAGGTGTGGAGCCAGTCCTCGAAATCGCCGATGGGCAGGGCCTTGCTCATGAAATAGCCCTGGGCGACGTCGGCGTCCATGTCCGCCAGCAGGGCGAGGATCTCGGCGGATTCGACCCCTTCGGCGACCACCGTCAGGCCCAGGTTGTGGGCAAGCTGGATGGTGGATTTGACGATGACCTGGTCGCTCTCGTTTTCCATCATTTCCATGACAAAGGACTTGTCGATCTTGAGTTCGTGCACCGGCAGGTCCTTCAGGTACGCGAGCGAGGAATACCCGGTGCCGAAATCATCGATGGACAGCTTCATCCCCTTCTCCGCGAGACGGTCGATGACCGCCTTGGAGCGATCCGAATCCACCATGATCGCGCTCTCGGTGATTTCCGCCACAAGCCACTCCGGTTCCACGCCGTATTCGTCCAACAGGTCCCCGATCAATTGGGGCAGGCCGCCGTCCTGCAGGATCTTGGCCGAAAGGTTTACGGACACACTCAGGTCCAAGCCCGCCGCGCGCCAGCGCGCGCACTGCTCGATGGAGGTCCGCAACGCCCACTCCGTCAGGTTCTGGATGAGCCCCGTCTGCTCGGCCAGCGTGATGAACTCTTCGGCCGAAACGTATCCATGCTCAGGGTGGTGCCACCGGGCCAGGGCCTCGACGCCGATGACCCGGTTGGTCTCGACGGAAATCTTGGGCTGGTAGTGAAGCTCGAGCTCCTCTCCCTCGATGGCGCGTTTGAGTTCCCCGGTCAGGGTCAAATGGCGGACACTGTTGTGATCCCGATCCGGATCGTAGAAGGCCAGCGGGAGCCCCGCGTTCTTGGCCACGTACATGGCGATGTCGGCCTTTTGAACCAGCTCGGTGGCGTCGATTCCGTCGTCGGGAAAGATGGCGACGCCGATGCTGGCGCCGACGTCGAGGGTCATGCCCTTGCACTGCATGGGCGCTTCCAGAGCCTTCTCCAGGCGCCCGGCAAGCTTTGTCACCGAACCATCGGCATGCACCGGGGACAAGAGGATGGCAAACTCGTCGCCGCCCAGGCGGGCGATCATGTCGGATCGGCGCAACGGCGTCTTGAGGCGTTCGGCGATCTGCTGCAGCACCAGGTCGCCGATGTGATGGCCGAGGGTGTCGTTGATTTCCTTGAACCGGTCGAGGTCGAGAATCATAAGGGCAAAATGCTCGCCCGTGCGTGAGGCCCGGCTGATGGTTTCGCCGAGGCGCCTGGAAAGGTAGGTCCGGTTGGGAAGGCCCGTCAGCGCATCGTGCAGCGCCTGGTGCTCCAGGGCGTCCTGGTGCGCTTTGCGGTCGGTGATGTCGCGGATAAACGCGATGTGCCAGCTCCCGTTGTCCGTAGACATTTCCCGCATGGCGATCTCGACCGGGAATTTCGACTCGTCCGTCCGCTGCGCCACGGTCTCGTGGTGGCGGGCGCGTGCCACGGGAGCGGCACCGGCACCGGGGCGCCGAATCAGGGCGCCGGCGTCGGGGATAAAGGTTTCGATAGGGCGGCCCGCCAGCTTGTCCGCGTCCTCGCCGAACAATTTCCCGGCGGCGGGGTTCGCATCGAGAATAACCCCGGTTTCATCGAGTATGAGGATGCCGTCGAAGCTGGTGCGGGCGACACCTTTCATCATGGCGTCCTTGTCGCGTATCTGGGCGCCTTGGTGCCGGATGCGCAGCGTCATCCAGTCGGACTGGCTGATGATCCCGGAAACGAAGCAGAGCGCCGTCGCCAGGAGAATGACCGAGGTGTCGAGAACGAAATTCTCTTGATGCGCCGCCATCGCCGCGACGGTCACGGCGGCCCAGGTGAGGACCAGCAAGGCGAGACTCTTGCGCCAGTTCCAGCCGGCGTACCTGGGGCCGAAGACGAATACGAGCAGGCCCGCGATGGCGAGCACGAACAAGGGGTTCAGTCCTTGCAGCAGACGGTCCTGGACCAGGGACTGGTAGACAAGTCCCATCACCCGGACACCCGGTATGATCCCCCAACGGGGTGTTGAGAGGTTGTCGCCCAGCTGCACCGCCGTCGCCCCGACGATCACCCTCTTGCCGGCCACGCGGCCGGGGTCGAAACGCTTGGCCAGCACGTCGGCATACGGGATCTGCGGGATGGTCTTGGGCGAGATGCCGAAATCGATGTGGTATGGGCCGCGGGCGTAGGTCTCCACACCCGCGAGCTTTGCCGCCAGGAAGGGGATCGTCCCGTCCTTCCACGGCTGTTCGATGTCGACGCGGCGGACGACCCCGTCCGGGTCCGGCCGCAGGGACACGGACGCCAACGAAGCCTTGTCGCGGAACGCGGCCAGCGGTTCGGTGAGGATGATGCCGGGTTCGCCCGCGTCTTCGCCGGCGTTGCCCTGGCGGTACTGCTTGAAGACCGGCAGGATTACGCGCGACCCGGCCCGCGCCAGGGCCCTCGCGAAACGGGAATCGCCGTCGGCGTTGGAAGCCGAGCTGAAGTCGACGTCGAACGCGATACGGTCGGCGCCGGCGTCCAAGAGCGCCTCCAGGACCCGCGCGTGGTACTCCCTGGGCCAGGGCCAGGTCCCCAGTTCCTCCAGGCTTTCCGCGTCGATGGCGACGATCACCAGATCCGGGGTGGCATCACGCCCGAAGACGGCGAACTGCGCCTCGAGAAGCTTGTTGTCCACGAAGCGCAAGGCCCCGGAAAGATAAAGCGCCGCGACCGCCAGGAAGATAATGGCGGTCGTGACGTACCGGGTCTTTAGGGCCTTGTGTTCTGTGGACGGTCCGTTCGACATTTTAGCCTCACTCGGCGCTTTTCGTGGGTGGTGGTGTCGTTAACAGCGCGGCGCCCTTACGGGCACGGAACACCCGTAAGGACGCCTCTCGCCGTCTGTCTGGCGGCTAGGATTTCTTGCCGCCGCCTTTGGCCTTGCCCTTGTTGCCGGGGCCGTTGCCGCCGCCCAGGCCACCGGCGTTGTTATTGCCAGAGCCGCTACTGGACAGGCCGCCGCCACCGGAGCCGCTACTGGACAGGCCGCCGCCGCCGGAGCCGCTACTGGACAGGCCGCCGCCACCAGAGCCGCTACTGGACAGGCCGCCGTCCTTGGCCGTCGCGCTCACGTCGGCGCCGCCGTATGTCACCAAGTCCCTGGCCACGGCGCTGACCTCGCTGCCATGGGTCGCGGAGCCGTCCCCGCCCTGATTATTCGCGAAGGCGTTCTTGACGTTCACGCCCTTGGCGAACAGGCCGCCGCGGTTGTTGCTGGCGAAGATGGCGACCGCACGCGGGTGCCGGACGCCGGCGCCCGAATTCGATTTCGCCATCGTGCTGATGGTGACGCCCTTGCCGCCGTGCGCACCAGCGCCGTTCGACTTGGACGGGGTCACGTTCGAGCGCTTGCCGGCGTCCTGGCCCGTGACGATAACATCGGCGCCGGGCACCGCGGTGATGAGGGCCGTGCGGCCGGGCGTGAGTGTAACGCCGGTGCCGCCCAGGGTGGGCTGGACATCGACGACGCCCTCGGTCAGATGCACGGCGGCCCCGGCGTTCGACGCGTTGACCGTGAACACCGTACCCTTCASCAYCNGCCACCAGATAGGGAGTCCGCTTACACAGGTGGACAAGCGAGCGTCCAAGAAGATCGTCCACAAGTTCCTTGAGAGCGCTGTAGATGACGACACTGAGAGATTCTATACGGACGAACACGGTGCGTACGAGGACTTCGCGGAGCGCCATGAGCACGTTGTTCACGGCAAGGAAGAGTGGGTACGCGGCCAGGTCCACACGAACACGATAGAATCCGTCTGGTCGCTTCTTGATCGGTCTATCATCGGCTCGTATCATCATCTCAGCGCCCGTCACCTTCCGGCGTACCTCGACGAGATGGAGTTCAGGTACAACAACCGCAACAACCCGTATCTGTTCCGTGACACGCTGCTCAAGATCGTCGAAACAACGGTGCAACACAAAGCGGACGCCTTGCTGTGTGGGGGCGACCTTTATGAGGATGACCGCTTCACACCAGATACGGCAGCATTCTTGAAATCCACCTTCGAGCAACTGCATCCCATCCCCATCTTTATCGCCCCGGGTAATCACGATTGGTATGGGCCCCGGAGCCTCTATCGCGGAGTCGAGTGGAGCCCGAACGTGCACATTTTCGATGATAGCCATTTGCATCCAGTCCAACTTGATGACG
>LKGT01003765.1_pt1 | contig 11627 bp, 9 predicted proteins | sample 503861 | NCBI WGS metagenome assembly LKGT01 (sample SAMN04113194, study PRJNA297058) | marine sediment metagenome | biome: marine benthic biome; feature: marine benthic feature; material: marine sediment; isolation source: sediment sample collected at the water-sediment interface from the South... ...
GGATCCGCACGATTGGTACTTCCTCCCGTTTTTCGACATCAGCTTTTACTATGGACGTGTGTTCTCGGGCCCAAGCGTCGCCGATGCTCCTCATGAGTGCAGCTGGTTGACGGTCAGTCCCGCGCCGTGTGGAGGCCGGCCGCTGTGGTACGGTGTGACCTGGTCGTTGCTCCGCTGGGTCAACGACCATTTCGGCCCGAGCTTTCCGGGCGGGGGTGGCGAGCGGGCGATTCAGAAGGCGCTGATCGACGACGATTTGAGTGGCCTGGAGAGCATCGAGGCTGTCATCGGTGTGTCGATAGAAACTTTCCTGGCAGAGTGGGCCGCCACGCTTTATCTGGATGACCGAGGCGTGGCCGGCCTGCCGGTTCGGCTCGACTTCCCTAGCTGGGATTTGCTGGACATTTATGAGGGAGGCAATCTATCTTCGTCCGCGAGATTGGATCCTATAAGGATTTCCTTCACTAATTTCGCTCGTGACGTCGATGTCAGGGCAGCATCTACCGCCTATTTCGTCCTSASGGGCGCGGTGCAGTCGACCGTCGCTTCGGCGGTGACCACGGCCGGCAGTCCCTGGCCGTTGTCGTCGTCGTTGTAGGTGGCGACGATGATGTCACTGTCGGCGACCAGCAGTGTGCCGAGCGCGTCGGTCTCGCTGATCGGGACGACGGCCTCGAATCGCGAGGTGTCGGGTCCGGTCTCTGTGAGGGTGATGATCTCGCCGGCCGGTTCAGAGTCGGACTCGATGGTGATGTCGACCGTCTCGACTGTGTTCGGATCGAGGTTGAGGTCGATGTCGCGGACGATGACGTTCACCTGATCCTCGCAGGCGTAGACCTCACGGTCAAGATCGATTTTACCTTCCGAATCAATGCAGCGCTCGAGCGCGAGCAGCACGGCGGCTTCGGCATTGATGTTGCCCCAGCCGAAAGTGTTGTCTTCACCCGGGATGCCGAKATCGACGGCGCTGTCGYMGRKCTGCGACACGAAACCGTCCGCCAATGCCAGCCACACACCCTTGGTCATCGCCAGCCACGCCGGCAGCTGCGGAGAATTCGCGAAGGCCAGCACGACGTCGGGTTGAATCACAACTGCAAGGATTCCCCCTAACAGCGCACCGAACAATATTGTTGGCAAGGGCGGTACTTTCTTATAGGCCATGTAGAACACGACCAGGAGCGGCAGCAATGCCCATGGCGTGATGTTAAAAGCACCGTCGAGTGTCATCATCAGTTCCCGCAGGGCCGGGCTGTCGGCCCCGACATCCACACCGAACCCGATCATCGTGAAAATGATGAGCGCGATCACAAACGACGGGGCTGTGGTCCAGACCATATGCTGGATATGTGTGAACAGATCGGTCTCGACAACGGCGGGCGCAAGATTTGTTGTATCCGACAGCGGCGACATCTTGTCGCCAAAGTACGCGCCCGATATGATCGCCCCGGCCGCAATCGCAGGCGACAGCCCGAGACCCATAGCAACGCCGATCAGCGCAACACCCAAGGTACCGGCGACAGTCCACGAACTACCCGTCGCCAAAGACGCGATTGCGCAAATCAGACAGGCCGCCACATAAAAAAACTGCGGGTTCAAAAGCTGAACTCCATAATAAATCAAAGACGGTACAGTTCCCGCCATCAACCAGGTGCCGATAAGCGCGCCAACCGAAAGCAGGATCATGATTGCACCCATTGCCGTGCTAATACCTGCAACGATGGCTTCTTGAAGGTCATGCCACCGGTGGCCGTTCTTGATTGCAACGATGGCCGCAATCGCGGCGCCGATCGTGAGCACTATCTGGTTCGGGCCATAGGAAGAATCGGATCCAAAGAGATAAACAGAAATGCTCAGCATGACAACAAGTGATGCGATCGGTATCAATGCATCAACAAGCGATGGTGTCTTTTTTGTTGTTGTCATAAGTACGTAAACCCTTCCTGGCCGACTTCGATGATTATGCGATGTGTGTCACCGGGCCATAGACGCCGGAAACACGATTGACACCTGCCTGGTTGATCACGATGCAACTTTGATTGAATTGTTTATATAGTCGCAAACAGCAGGCTCAGACCACACCTCGGCATACTTGGCCTGCATATCGAACAGATTTGCCTCATGGGGCGATTCATGACGATCGCCGCAAGCGTCTGCCACAACAATGGGAATGAACCCGTTCGACATCGCGTCGACGCAACTGGCTCTAATGCAGCCACTGGTCGTCAACCCCGTGATGATCAGTGTATCGATTCCTTTTGCAGTAAGCGTTGACGCAAGCGAAGTGCCAAAAAACGCGCTGGGATATTGCTTTGATACAACGAGTTCATTTTCGCGCGGCTGTACACCAGCCGGCCAGTCACCCAATGGGCTGCCCTTGCAGAAATGATGCAATGGCAAAGCCTTTTCATAAAAGCGACCTCCGTCCATGCCACCTGCCTGATATACGACATTCGTGAAGATAACCAAAATCTCCTTCTCTCGGGCAATCTGCAGAATTCGCAGGGCGCTTTGCAACGCGTTRTCGACATCCGCATAWAGCTCACATTCCGGCTCRAAGTAAGCCTGCACGAAATCGATCAGGATAAGGGCTGGGTTTACRCCRGGAGACAGCGAATGGCCATATGCCTTTGCRTAATTTTTGTCGAGACTGGMTGTCATTCGAAGTCTCCTGAGTCTYCGATCYAAWTACCGTKAGCGCGGTGGGATCAGATCTTYTTCAGGTTCGCTTCCATCTTGTAGCTGAAGAGGTCYGTATTGTATACGCCCGTTAAGAAATCSACGAGTTCTCCATCGTCRCTGTATGAATACCGCACTCTCTTCAGCAGCGGCTTGCCGGTTCTGATTGTCAGAGCCTTTGCGACCTCSGGACTGGCTCTTTCGGCGCTCAGGTATTGCTCRAAWCGTGCGATTTCGATTCCRTATTCRACAAACAGTTCGAATCGTGCATTTGTCTCGAGYTTCCKCTTCGTCAGCGTACGGTCGAARCCACGCGTCCATGTATCGTAGTAAACGTACGGGACTTCCTGAATATTACGGAGTCGGTGAAGATTGCACAGCTCTTCATTACCCGCACCAAATTTTTCCGCGATCTCCGTGGGTGGCACGGTGAAGTCGATTTTCACCACGGTAACTTTCGTATTTATCTCGTCAAGACCCTGCATCAAATCAGTTAGCGGTGCATGAATCGGGTCATGCGGTTTGTTGTAGTCAACCACCGTTCCACGACCACGACGACGCACGACCATCTTTTCGTTCGCTAGCTCGACGAGTGCACGGCGGGCTGTATTTCTCGAAACATCAAATGTTGCCGCAAGCTCTTTTTCTGACGGCATTCTTGATCCCGATTGCAGAGCACCACTCGCGATTGCATCGCGAAGCATGGTGTACAGTTGATAGTACAATGGTGCCGGCGAGCTTGGATCGACGGTGCGACGATTCAGCTTCCCCAGCAAATCGTCCCGATCAAAAATTACGTTGGAATCCAAAATCTGCTTTCGCCTGCATGCCCAGGAGTTAGGCACAGTAACATTCTGGTCTGGCTTGCTGTTCCAGCGGTTCTTCGCTAGAGTACTAATGTTCCAACATTAGAACAATTAAACGTGGTGATCAAGGCCGCTCCCGGCCATCGCTAAAGGTGCCATCCGTGACCGCAGCTAGCGTAGAGATCGTTGAGGTAAGTCCGCGCGATGGCTTGCAAAACGAATCTCAGACGGTGTCGACAGAAGACAAGCTGCGTCTTATTGAACGAGCCGTTAGTGCAGGCATCAAGCGTCTCGAAATCGCGAGTTTCGTCAATCCAAAACGCGTACCGCAAATGGCTGATGCGGAGGAAGTCGTTGCAAAGGCTCCTCGATCTGAAGATGTTACTTATATTGGCCTGGTAATGAACCGGCGCGGTGCAGAGCGAGCGCTTGAAACGAACATAGATCAGCTCGGTGCCATCACTCTTTGCTCTGACACTTTTGCGCAAAAGAATCAGGGGCAGTCGGCGCGGGAGACKTTGGATSTCGCRTCCGASATTATTCGKCTTGCAYSCRCCGAAGGGCGTACTGCGACCGTCATGATYGGGTCAGCGTTCGGCTGTCCGTTCGARGGCGAARTTGCGGAAGMYGAYGTAATCGAATATGCGAAGCGATTGGCGGAARCTGAGCCSTACGAGATTGCCCTGGCCGATACTATCGGTGTTGSTGATCCCTGGCGCGTCGCTTCGCTGTTTCAAAAGCTGCGAGAGGCKGTGCCCGGTATGCGATTACGKGGYCACTTTCATAATACGAGRAACACMGGRATCGCGAACGCGTACGCYGCAATACAGGCAGGGGTAACAACMATTGATGCCAGCATCGGCGGCYTGGGCGGCTGCCCTTTCGCGCCTGCYGCCACGGGAAATATCGCGACCGAGGATCTCGTCTAYATGCTGAATCGSGGCGGCATAGAAACSGGGGTCGATCTGRCTGCRCTTATGGATRCGTGCMACTGGATGAATGATGTTGTCGGYCGGCAGCTYCCGGCGATGGTRAGCAGGGCTGGMRRTTTYCCKTAARCYTRAGWRATTSTGACTNTYGGWTKTNGGACYAGAGGNTTAASNAAAATGRCATAYCGATTGGGYGTAGACGTCGGYGGCACCTTTACCGATCTCTTGCTTTTTGATGATGTRASCGGWGCGWCAAACCGCGCGAAGGTTCACAGYACACCGGCGGATCCATCCCAGGCAGTTCTTTCCGGGACAACGTCCATATGCTCACAAGCTGGTATTAAACCGTCGGAAATTGAGAGTTTTTTGCACGGTACGACGGTAGCCACCAATGCCCTTCTCCAGGGCAAAGGCGCGCGTGTCGGCCTGATTGTCACTGAAGGCTACCGCCAGGTATTGCAGGTTGCCCGTTCCTGGGTTCCTGGAGGCCTGGCGGGATGGATTATCTGGCCCAAACCGACGCCATTAGCCAGCCTGGAGGACACTGTCGAAGTATCTGGTCGCATGACAGCACAGGGAGAAGAATACCGGCCCGTAGAGAAGGATCAGGCCCGGCAAGCAATCTCCAGGCTTAAAGATTCGGGAGTCGAGGCAATCACGATCTGCCTGATGAACTCCTATGTGAATGGGGAGCATGAAAATCAGGTGGCTGAGATTACACGAGAAGTATTACCTGATCTGCCCATCTCGCTGAGTCACGAGATATTGCCGGAGATGTACGAATACGAACGGACGCTCACGACCGTTGCCAACTCTTCGGTCCGCCCGGTCGTTGGCCGCTACATCGGCAACCTCGAGAAGGAATTACGCGGCATGGGAATGTCCGGACACATCCATATGTTGCGCTCGGACGGTGGTCTGATGACCGCCGCCAAAGCGCAGGATGCACCGGTCAAATTGTTGCTGTCAGGGCCCGCGGGTGGCGTCTCCGGTGCTCTCTGGGTTGCCGACAACGCAGGATTCAAGAACATATTGACACTGGACGTCGGCGGCACTTCCACCGATGTCGCGCTCATCGAAAATGGAGAGCCGCGCCTGGTGCGTAACACGGATGTTGGCCACCTCAAGGTCAGAGCTTCCTCACTCGATGTAAAAACAGTCGGTGCGGGCGGCGGCTCGATTGCCCACGTTCCCGAACTGACCAGGGCATTGCGCGTTGGTCCGGAAAGCGCAGGCGCAGATCCCGGCCCGGCCAGCTACGGCATGGGYGGCACAAGWGCCACAGTRACGGATGCCAATGTCGTCCTTGGCTACCTGCCCGAATCGCTGTTGGGGGGCGAATTCAAACTTGATAARGAGGCGGCAAAAAAAGCYGTSCAGGAARTCGCCGAYGCAWTGGGAATYGGYCTGCASGAAGCSGCSGCRGGCATCATCGAYATCGTCAACGAGAATATKTTCGGCGCGCTGCGCATGATCTCCGTGCAGCAAGGATATGATCCGCGCGAYTTYGCGTTGATGGGCTTCGGCGGCGCCGGMTCATTACATTCGAACGCGATYGCCAAATTGATGAATTCCTGGCCGGTAATCGTTCCCAATTCTCCTGGTGTTCTTTGTGCCYTGGGCGATGCCACGACGCGATTACGYGCTGAAGCAGCACGCAGCCAYTCCAAGCGAGTTTCTGACACCAGYGCCGCGGCCGTCAAAGAGATTTTCGSCGAGATGGAGGAAAAGGTTCTCAAGGAACTCATGGAGGAAGGTGTCGACAGAGGCGAGGCCGAAATCCGCTATGARGTAGATATCCGGTATCACGGTCAGGGGTYCGAGATTCCGATGCCATACASKACTGASGGCGGCGACGATGCCGTGACGCGCTTATGCAGCGCCTTTGACGAGGAACATCAACGCATGTTCACTTTYAATATGGAAGCCGAACACGAACTGGTCAATTTGMGRGTSTTTGCCCTCGGTCCYGAGCTSTTATTRCCCGCRCTGGATATTCCCAAAGGCAACGGCGATCCGTCCGCAGCGAAAGTACAKGATCACGASGTGTGGATCGATGGAAAAATGCAGCCGGCYGTGATTTATGMACGAAGCAAACTTCGGGCCGGCGACCGTATCGAAGGKCCGGCGATCGTTGTTGAGATGGACAGTACGGCCCTGATCCAYCCCAAGCACATTGCTGAAGTCGATAACTTCGGCAATATTCTCATCAACCCTGCGTAATTGRGACAAGGCCATGCCAGCAAAACTAATCGAAACAAATAAAGAAGAGTTTGCGAAAACAGCGGTTGATCCGATCACACTCGACATCATCGAGCACGCCCTTCGCAATGCTCGCGTGGAAATGGATGCGACGCTTTTCAGAACGGCGCTTAGCCCAAGCATTCGTGAACAAGGTGATGCGTTTCCCTTAATTGCGGATAGAAGCGGCAAGATGATTGTGGGCCAGTTTGGCTCTTTTATAGATGGATTCCTTCGCCTTTACGACGGCGAGATTGAAGAAGGCGATGTCATCTTGCTCAGTGACCCATATAGCTGTGAAGGTGCTGTCAGTCACAACAATGATCAGCTCATTATCATGCCCATCTATCGGCGCGGCAGAATCATCACCTGGGCTGCTATGTTTGGTCACATGACGGACATAGGCGGCAAAGTACCCGGCTCACTGCCAACAGACGCGGCATCCATTTTCGAAGAGGGGCTGCGCCTGCCTCCGGTCAAACTCTACCGGAAAGGCGAGTTTCAGGAAGATATTCTCAAGATCGCGATGTATCAGAGCCGTGTGCCGGAGTGGTACAAGGCCGATCTACACGCGATCGTCGCGTCCTGCCGTGTTGCGGCGCTGCGTATTGATGAGATCTGCGACCGTTTCAGTGAAGATGTTTTTGTATCTGCAATGGACGAGCTTTTGTTGAGAAATCACCGGGCAATGAAGCAACTGATCAATCAGGCAATCGGCGAAGAACCCGTATCGTTTGAAGATTACGTGTGTGATGATGGTCTCGGTAACGGCCCGTTCAAGATCAAGTGCACGATGTGGCGCGAGGGAGACAAAGTCATTCTCGATTTTGACGGCACGGACCCGCAGTCAGATTCGTCCATCAATTTTTACCTCAAYGARAACATGTTCAAGATGTTTTTCGGCATCTACATGATYATGGTSTTTGATCCACAGATTCTCTTTAATGACGGCTTCTACGATCTTGTCGATGTGCGGATCCCGAAASGCTCSTTGCTGAAACCCGAGTTCCCTGCCGCAYTGTCYTGCCGAACYCACGCMCTYGGTCGAATWTTCGATGTGCTCGGCGSCCTGCTCGGRCAAAAGACACCTGAGTTTCTYAACGCCGCVGGATTCTCGTCCAGCCCTCAYCTGATGTATTCSGGMTTCSACGAWAAYGGMGAGTGGTATCAGYTRTTYCAGATYGGWTTCGGCGGWATYCCMGGYCGKCCACTCGGSGACGGCATGGACGGMCAYTCTYTGTGGCCSGGRTTCACGAACGTGCCCAATGAATTCCTYGAAAATTACTTTCCRTTRATTATCGAGAAATAYGARTCCGCRGCCGACTCRGGCGGVGCCGGTCTRCAYMGRGGTGGCAAYGGCATCCATATGAYYTACCGWTTCCTGCAAAARGGAAAGRTTTCGATTCACGATGACCGCTGGTTCGTRCCGCCSTGGGGCGTMAAYGGMGGAMTSCCTGCCARGCGTTCCYGGAAACWGTTGGAAAARGCRGAYGGCACGAAGGTASCGCTSGGTTCGAARRYGGACMATGTCGAGGTKMACAAAGACGATCTCYTGCAYTACGTTACCTGGGGCGGAGGMGGATGGGGYGACCSTCTGCARCGCGATGCYGAACTYGTAGCCMYTGAAGTTCGMCAGGGKCTTGTGTCGGYAGASGGCGCCRRSAAYTAYGGCGTYGTACTGAAAAAGGACAATTCGGTCGATGCCGCWGCWACAGAAAAACTTCGSARKAARWTGGCRGYTGASMGAGGCGAWCCGKYGCTYTTCGATTTTGGTCCGGAYMTSGARTCTCTYCGSAARACCTGYCTGGAGGAMACGGGACTGCCAGGACCCAAACAACCTGTCTGGTAATGTCCATGGCGAYCGATAAAGATGACGCAGCAAAGCGCAGTGGTCCATTAACTGATATYCGCGTSATAGAGCTYGGACACATGATWGCCGGCCCTTTCTGYGGGCAACTCCTGGCTGACATGGGTGCCGACGTCATCAAAGTCGAGCCGCCCGGTAWAGGTGAYCCRATGCGCGTCTGGGGCCGCGGTGACTATCCGTTGTGGTGGRCGGTGTGCGCWAGAAACAAACGCTGTGTCACCGCAAAYCTMAGAGTYKMRGAAGGYCAGGAAATCGTCAGGAAACTGGTCGCTYACGCSGACATTCTGATTGAGAATTTTCGMCCCGGCACTWTGGAGAAATGGGGYCTCGGTTACGAAGWCCTTGMGGAGATCAATCCYGGTCTGATCATGGTGCGGGTATCRGGGTATGGCCAGACAGGACCATACGCCAGCCGGSCAGGCTATGCGGCGATCGGGGAGGCGATGGGTGGTATGCGTTATCTCGCYGGCTGGCCTGACAAACCGCCGAGCCGGGCTGGTATATCCATCGGCGACAGTCTCGCGGCAACTTATGCCTGTATGGGTGCGCTTGCGGCCCTGCACCATCGCGAAAAGTCCGGCGTCGGCCAGGTGGTAGATTCTGCAATATACGAAGCCGTTCTCAATGTCATGGAGTCAACAATTCCCGAGTACGTTATCAGCGGCTACACACGTGAGCGCACGGGGTCTGCACTACCAAATGTMGCTCCGTCGAATCTTTATGAGTGTGCGGACGGCTCGTTTTTGATYGCCGCAAATCAGGACACCGTATTTCGMCGCTTGTGTGAGGCKATGCAACAGCCGGAACTCGCCGACGACCCTGACTACAGCACTCACACCGCGCGCGGGAWTCATCAACARGAACTCGATGCRCTTATYGAGCAATGGACCRRGACGAARACCATGACCGAGCTCGATGAGCTGATGCAACARCACGCGGTRCCSGCAGGCAKAATCTATCGTGCMAGTGACATGYTGGATGACCCGCARTTTATCGATCGYGARGCAATYRTCGACGTCCCRCACGAACGTTGGRACAATCTCAAGATGCAGAATATTTTTCCAAAATTRTCRAAGACACMGGGCGAGATACGCTGGGCYGGKCCCGAGAAACTCGGRCAGCACAATGCGGAAGTTTACGGGGAACTTTTGAACATGACTGACGAAGAGATGAGCGCCCTTGCAGATAAGGGCGTGCTATAAACAGAGGGGACGCCTTTTAAGTACTGATCACCCTCAGATGGTCACTACCAGCTTGCCGAAGTTTCCACCGCGCGCAATATCCTGTATCGCCTGGCCTGCTTTGTCGAAGGAATACGTCTGGCCGATTACCGGTCTGATGCCATGCTCACTGACAAAATCCATCATTTCCTCGAATTGTTCACGGTTGCCGACGCTTAGTCCGTGAATGTTGGCATTGCGTTCAATCAGGTCGAACACCGAAAGTCCCAACCCGATACCCGCCAGGTACCCGATGACGTTGATGTGGCCGCCGCGCCGGAGGGCTGTTATAGATTGCGGCAAGGTGCCTTCTCCGCCGATCTCGACCACAGCGTCCACGCCCCGCCCGTCCGTCAGTTTGCGGGCGGCCTCACCCCAGTTGGGTGTTTCCCTGTAGTTAATGCCATGGTCGGCCCCCAACGCCAGTGCACGTTGCAGACGGTCGTTTCTGCTCGAGGTGACAATAACTTGCGCTCCCATGGCCTTTGCCATCTGCAGAGCCATGATGGCGACACCGCCTGTACCCTGCACCAGGACGGTATCCCCCGCTGTTATACCAGAGAACGTGACGAGTGAGTTCCAGGCAGTCAGTCCTGCGCAGGGATAGCAAGATGCTTCTGCATCAGTCAGGTGCGGGGCGACCGTGCAAACCTGGTGTTGCTCGTAGATCCCATACTCTCGCAACACCCCGAGTGTCTCAAGACCTGTTGAAACGGACCGTTCGTTACCGAGGGCCTCGCCGGACATCCATTCAGGAAAAAACAGGGGTGCAACCCGGTCGCCGGGAGAAAGCCCGTCAACATTGTCGCCGGTGGCAACGATCTGGCCGGCGCCATCGGAGCCCGGAATGATTGGCAAAGGCTGGGTCGGCGCAAACTCGCCCGCTACTATTTGGTAGTCACGATAGTTRACCGAGGCAGCGCCGAATTTCAACAGTACCTGGCCGGGACCAGGCTGTGGARTCTCGAYATCCCTGTAGTGCAGGTTKTCGAACCCCCAAGCGGACAGCTCACAGATTTTCATCGTTATTATTMCKCGTAATGATTAYYGTGAACSCTTTTCAGTCCTSYGGCGCCGGAAGCGGCATGGAGGCATGGTCCGCCACGTARAGCCAKATTCCATCCATGTTCCTGGCGACRTCCATGTAGCGACCTTTCATCTCAACGGCATCGCCACCTTCTGCCGGCTCAGCCATGATTGTGAACAGGCCCCAGGCCACAGCAGTATCRCCGTGGATCTCCATGTGCGTATCGGAAAGACTGGCGTCGACGRCCGTGTAGGCCGCGAAAAAACYGCTCCATGACTCGATCACRGACTCTGGMCCGYWCCCRACCAGCGTGCCGACCGGGAAATTAACAGCGTYACTGGTRTAACAATCTGCCAGCCCYTGCACATCATTGGCTTTAAGGGCTGCCAYGAAAGCGTCTTGCAAGGCCTGYGGGCTYTCATTGGCGMACGATGATGATGAAAAGCAAGCGAGGCAGGTTAACAGACACATCASYTTTTTCAYGGCAAGTTCTCCTTCGACATCGCCCCGARCATACAGCGCACTAGATAATAAGGGGTCAGTGGACCCGCTTTATTTGGTGTGAGGCAGAGATTAACGTCCTTGCAGAAAAGGAATTCTTATAAGCTGAGGGGACGGACCCTATGGGGTCCGTCCCCTATTTTGTTGAGAATCAGAACCGGATCGTAGCCTCCACGCCCCAGCGTTGCCGGGTGCCGGGGTGGATGAAGCTGCCACCGAATTCCACTGCCGGGATCACTTCTTCGAGGTATTCCTCGTCGGTAACGTTGTTGCCGAACACGGCCACGGTCCAGCGGTCGGTTTCCAGACCAAGGCGGATATTGCCGGTGTTATAGCTGCCCCGCTGGGCACGGTCCCAGG
>LKGT01003766.1_pt1 | contig 11624 bp, 11 predicted proteins | sample 503861 | NCBI WGS metagenome assembly LKGT01 (sample SAMN04113194, study PRJNA297058) | marine sediment metagenome | biome: marine benthic biome; feature: marine benthic feature; material: marine sediment; isolation source: sediment sample collected at the water-sediment interface from the South......
CCTGGCGCCGGACTTCCACCCGGTGGCTCTCGACCTGGCCGCCCTGGATCACGCCGCGCCGGCCCGGGCGAAGACGGCCGTCCGACGTGTCTCGGTGATTCACCTCCGCGGCGGCTCCGGCCAGGTGGTCTTCGTCTTCGCCGACGGGCCGCGGCAGGAGGCGACCCTTCTGCTCGATCAGGGCATCCGGCTGCCGGTGTCCCTCGGCGACCAGCCCGTCGGGTGGTACGTGGTGGACGTCGACCTGCTGGGCTCGGGGCGGCTGGACTACGCCAACCTCTGTCCGTACGCGATCGTGGACCGGTCCGTGCTGGTGCTGCAGGGACCGGCGCGGGCCGCGGCGTACCTGTCCATCGACGGGTCTCCGCTGGAGGTGACCGTGCCGGCGGGGAGCAAGCCGCTGGTCCTCAAGCACAAGCGTTTGACCATCGTCATCTGCAACCAGGAGCAGATCGACGAGACCTACCACGACGGCAAGGCAGTGCTGGTCGGCATCGGCGGCCTCACCGCCGACGGAACCCCGCTGCCCGGCAAGAAGGCAAGCGGGGCGTGGASGATCACCGCCGGCGNGCGYGYSCGGTGTTGGTCAACCACCCGATCAGGGATCTGAGCGCCGCCGGTGCCGCCGCCTCGGCCGTGCGCACGGTGTGCCGCCGCCCGTCCATCTCGACCGTCAAGGTGTATAGGAACCGGTCCGCCCCGCCCCCGGGACCGGCGAGTTCTTCGGGCAGTTCGAAAAAACCCGCCGCCTCGACCAACTCGCGGAGGCGGCGCGCCTCCGCGTCCGAGAGCGATTCGGAGTCTATCGTCGCCGCCATGCGCATGCCGGCGAAGCYACCGGTGCGCTCCCACTGGACCTTCAAGGTCTTCCTCTCAAGCGTCTGCACGTCGCCTTGCGCCGTGCCGCGGGACCGATCGGAGACGAGGAAWYGCGCGCCCTGAACCGGCGGAACGGCAGCCGACAATACCAACAGGGCGCCACACAGCATAGTGTTGTGCCATCCGCGGAGACTCRGCAGCGCGCCTTTCTTTCTGATTTTCACCTAACCGCACGTTTCTTCTTTTTCCCCCTCCCCTTCGCCGCCGCCGCCACCACGYCGATTCCCACCTGGGCCCAACCGTTGCGGACGGCCTGCTGCTCCGTGCTTTCGGCTCCGTAGAGCTCGCCCGCGACCCGGAAGGTCAGATTCGCGGCGTCCTGGAAATCCGAGTTGCGGCGGAGCCGATCCCGCAAGGTAACGTACCATATCTGGCCGGCCTGATCCCAGGCGTGCCCGCCGATTTCCGTGGCCACGAAGTAGAACGCATGGTTCGGGATGCCGGAGTTGATGTGCACGCCCCCGTTGTCGTACGGCACGTTCTGGTAGTCGTTCATGTGGCCGGGTTGCGGGTCCTWGCCGAGRACAGGATCGTCATAGGCCGTGCCCGGCTCCTTCATGGACCGWAGSGCGACCCCGTTCACGTTGGAGGTGAAAAGACCCTCCCCGATCAGCCAGTCCGCCTGGTCCGCCGTSTGCCCRAGGGTCTTCTGTTTGACCAGSGAGCCGAACACGTCGGAGATAGACTCGTTCACGGCGCCGGATTGAGAGCGATAAGCGAGGTTGGCCTCGTAYTGGGTGACGCCGTGGGTCAGTTCGTGCCCGATCACGTCGACGGCGCTGGTGAACCGATTCCACAGCCGTTCCTCTTCCGGCAGATCCTCGTCGCCGTCGCCATAGACCATCTGGGCGCCGGTCCAGAAGGCGTTGTCGTAACCCTCGAGGTAATGGACGGTGGAGTCCAGGCGCAGGCCGAGGTCATCGATCGAGTTGCGCCCGAACTCCTGGTCGTACAGATCATATGTCACCCCCGCCCCGTCGAAGGCCTCGTCGACGGCGGAATCGCCGGTGGGGCCGTCTCCCTCCGCGCGGACCAACCGGCCGGGCAGAACGTCACCATGTTCCGCGTCGTAGACCGAGCGGCGCTTCTGACCCACCGGCGTTACCCCGAGGGCCGCAATGGTGCCAAGCGCTTGACGTTGTCCGCGCACCTGCTCGGACATCGTCAGGGTCCGCCAGGCCCACTCTTTCTGCCGGTCGGTGCCCTTTTGTGTGACCTCTTTCAGGATGTGCGGCGGCACGATGCAAAGAATTGGATGCCTTCGACAGATCATCGGATTTCCTCCTCTATCTCGATGTGGACCGGCATTTCGCGGATGCGCTGGTCGTTTTCCGGGCTAACACCCGCGTACCAACGCACACGCCTTTCCCCGTCCGTTATCGGACGGGAATCACCGGGCCGCTTCCGCTGGCCGGTAACGCGGCAGGAAAAACGCCGCGTCTCAGTCGATGGTCGAAGGGGCGCCCTTATCCGCAGTTGCTTTTCCAATCCCGCGGGCACGGCGGGACGGTTCGATTATTTCTGCAAGGCCCGTATTTCGACGGCCTTGCGCATCCTCCCCTCGCGTGCGTCGTAACGCTCTTAATTTACTTAGGCGACTTTAACCGGGAGTCAACCTGAAGCTGTCTCGAACCGGGGGAACACGCCTTCGGGCTTCGGCAGGGGCGTTCCGGGGATGAGCGCGTGATCGGGCGAAAGATAAGCGAAGGTCCGGGCGTCTTCCGCCACCGCCAGTTGGCCGAGCATGCGCCCCGCCGCGCCCGGCATCACCGGCTGGGCGAGGATGGCGAGGTGGCGCAGCGTCTCGGCGACGACGTAGAGCACCGTCGCCATGCGCTTAGGCTCCGATTTCCTGAGCACCCAGGGGGCCATCTCGTCGATATAGCGGTTGGCGTCGCCGATCACGGCCCACATCGCGATCAGCGCCTTGTGGAAGCTCTGTTCGGCGAACAGGGCGCGCATATCGGCGAGCAAACCATCGGCGGCGCCGAGGAGCTTTTTATCGGCGCCGGTGAACTCGCCGGGCTCGGGCACGCATCCATCGCAGTTCTTGTTGATCATCGAAAGGGTGCGCTGGGCGAGGTTGCCGAAATCGTTGGCCAGGTCGCCGTCGATGCGCCCAATCATGGCGCGGTGGGAGAAATCGCCGTCATTGCCGAACGGCACCTCGCGCAACAGGAAGTAACGCACCTGATCGAGGCCGTAGCGCGCCGTCAGTTCCAAGGGATCGATGATGTTGCCCARGGATTTCGAGATCTTCTTGCCCTCGTTGGTCCACCAGCCATGGGCGAAGACGCGCYTCGGCGGCGCGATGTCGGCGGCKAGAAGGAAGGCCGGCCAGTAGATGGCGTGGAAGCGCAAGATRTCCTTGCCGACCATGTGCAGATCGGCGGGCCAGAAGGTCGTGAAGCCGTCCGATCCGGTGTCGGGATAACCGAGCGCCGTCATATAGTTGGTCAGCGCGTCGAGCCACRCATACATGACGTGATCGGCATCGTCCGGCACCGGGATGCCCCAGYGGAAACTGGTGCGCGACACCGAGAGGTCCAGGAGCCCGCCCTTGACGAARCTGATGACCTCGTTGCGCCGGGTCGSSGGSGCGACGAAATCCGGGTTCTCGTCRTAGAAGCGAAGCAGCCGGTCCTGCCATTCCGAGAGCTTGAAGAAATAGCTCGGCTCCTCCACCCACTCGACCTCGGCGCCGCTCGGCGCGATCCTCTTGCCGTCCGGCCCCTGGGTGAGCTCGGTCTCGGTATAGAAGGCCTCGTCGCGGATCGAATACCACCCGGCATAACTGCCGAGATAGATCTGGTCCCGCGCCTTGAGCTCTCGCCACAGGGCCTGGACGGCGGCGCGGTGGCGGGGCTCGGTGGTGCGGATGAAGTCGTCGTTGGTGAAGCCCATCGTTTTGGTGAGGATGCGGAAATTCTCCGAGTTCATGTCGACGAAGGCCTGGGTCTCCATGCCGGCGTCGGCCGCCGCCTTCTCCATCTTCTGGCCGTGTTCGTCGGTGCCGGTCAGGAACTTGACGTTCCTGCCGTCGAGGCGCATGAAGCGGGCCAGCGCGTCACAGGCGAGGCTGGTGTAGGCGTGGCCGATATGGGGCTTGTCGTTGACGTAATAGATCGGCGTCGTCACGTAATAGGGCGTCGATCCGGACATCGGGATTACCTCGAGGCGGGGTTCGGGCGGCGCTACCGGAAGTTTCAGGCGCGCATGTCGCTCTGAAGGGTCAAGAAGGCGCTCAGCACCACTTGCTTGTGGTCAAGCTTGATGCTGTCCGCCCGGTCGAACAGGTGGCTGGTCTTTTCCCATACCCCGACCCATTGATCAAGGCCGCGAAGGGAGATGAGCCGCGCCATCAGGGCGCCTTCGCCCGGCACGATCTCCGGCGGCAGGACGCCCAGGGCGCCKGCGCGCACCAGGCGGGCGAACCACCWGCGCGTCAGTTCGGTGAAGGTGTGAAAGCCCACCTCATTGCCCCTGCGTCCGAGCCTGTCGCCGAGACCGTGCAGGGCCTTGACGTCGAGYTCGGGCAACGGCGTCAGCAGGCCRAYCAGTTCRCGGTAAAGCTCGATCCCCCCTTCCTCGGCGAGAGCAAGCGCCTTGCCGGGACTCCCCTCGGCGATCCGCGCCAACGCCGTCGCCTCGCCGGCGTCGAGTCCGGGCCTCAGGCGGTGAAGGAGCCGGGTGACGTCCTCCTCCGCCAGGGGCTTAAGCGGCAGATGACGGCAGCGCGAGCGGATGGTGGCAAGCAGCCTGCCCGGCGCGTGGCTCACCAGCAGAAGCACCGTGCGCCTGGGCGGTTCCTCCAGCGCCTTGAGAACGGCATTGGCGGCGTTGCGGTTCATGTCCTCGGCGCCGTCGATGACGACCACCCGCCAGCCGCCCTCGGCCGCCGTCAGGCTCAGGAAGGCGCCGATGCCACGGACATCGCCGACGACGATCTCGCTGCGCGTCTTCTTGCGCTCCTGATCATAGCCCCGCGCCAGGGACTTGAGGTCGCCATGGCCGCCGGCGGCGATCCGCTTGAACACCGGATGTTCGGGCGCGACGTAGAGGCTCGCGGGCGTGCTTGCGAACAAGTCCCCCTCGGCGGGCCCGGCAAGCACGAAACGGGCGAAGCGATAAGCCAGGGTCGCCTTGCCGATGCCGCGCATCCCCGTTATCAGCCACGCGTGGTGCAGCCGGTTGGCGCCATAGGCCCTGAGCAGCGCACCCTCGGCCTCGCCGTGGCCGATGAGGTCGGGATTGGCGTTCGGTTCCGGTACTGATGAGGTTTCGGCGTCGTTCATCGAAAACTGACCCCCAGGCGCTCGCCGACGGTGGCGAGGATCTTCGCCTCGACCTCTTCCATGGCGCCATCGGCCTTGATGACGGCGCATCTTTCGGGTTCGCGCCGGGCGATGTCCAGAAATCCCTCGCGCAGGCGGCGGTGGAAAGCCTCGTCCATGCGTTCGTAGCGGTCCTCGCCGCTCTGCCCGCCCCGGCTGCGCTCAAGACCCAGCTCCGGCGCGAGGTCGAGGATGATGGTGAGATCGGGGGCGAAAGCGCCGACGACGATGCGATAAAGCGCTTCCACCGCCTGGCGCCCGACGCCCAGCCCGTAGCCCTGATAGGCCATGGTGGAATCGGCGAAGCGATCGGAGATCACCCACTGCCCACGAGCGATCGCCGGCAGCACCGTTTGCTCGAGATGCTCGCGCCTGGCGGTGAAATGGAGCAACGTTTCGCTTATCGAATCCCAGCGTCCCGGCGCGCCCTCGACCAGCAGCTTGCGGATTTCCTCGGCGCCGGGCGCGCCGCCGGGCTCGCGCGTCACCAGCGCATCGATGCCGGCGCGCTCGAGATGGCCGGCCAGCAGCAGGGCCTGGGTGGACTTGCCGGTCCCCTCCCCGCCTTCGAGGGTGATGAATTTTCCGCCTTTAGATCCGTCGGGGGCCAAGCTTTCGCTCTCCTTGGGCCTAGCTTGTGCCAGGCGCTGTCGCCGGGGCCAATGTTTCGATCCTAGCGCTGGCCGCCCCAAAGCAAATATTGGATGGAAGCCGAGATMCGGCCGAGGAAGCCGAGGCGSSGCACCTCCGCGCCSGCCYTGAGCGGCACCACCAGGTCGTCRAGYCCCGGCGCGGTGATCACCAGCTTGGCGATTTCCGCWCCGTCGGKTATGGGMGCCGGTATCGGGGCGGTGTASACCACCTTGACCTTGGCCGTGCGCCGGGCGCGCCKCGGCAGGGTCAGCACSAGATCCTYSTCGAGRATGAGGGGCACCKTCGCTTCCGTTCCRAGCCATACGTTCGCCTCGTCSACGGTTTCRCCGGCGCGGAACAGGGCGAAGTTGGCGAACTCGCGGAATCCCCATTCGATCAGCCGTTGGGAYTCGTTRGCGCGGGACTGGGCGCTCTCGAKCCCGTTCACCACCAGGAYCAGGCGTCGTCCGTCGCGTATCACCGAASCGGCGAGSCCATAGCCCCCSGMCTCGGTATGGCCGGTCTTGAGGCCRTCGGCGCCCATATTGCGGTAGATCAGCGGATTGCGGTTGCCCTGGCGGATRCCGCTGAAAGTGAARCTSKTCTCGGCGTAGTAATGATAGTARTCGGGGAAATCGKCGATCGTGCGCTKGGACAGTATGGCGATGTCACGCGAGGTCATGTAGTGGCCCTCCTCGGGCCAGCCCGAGGCGTTCCTGAAGACACTGTTCTTGAGACCGATATCCTGCCCCTTCTTGGTCATCTCGGTGGCGAACGCCTCCTCCGTGCCGCTGAGGCCTTCGGCGACGACGATGGAGGCGTCGTTGCCCGACTGGACGATGACGCCGCGCAAMAGATCCTCGACGCGCACCGATTTGCCGACCAGCACGTACATCTTGGACCCCCCCTTGCGCCATGCCTTCTTGCTGACGGGGAAYTCGTCGTCGAGCGTGAGGCTGCCGCTCTTGAGGCSCTCGAACACCATGTAAACGGTCATCAGTTTGCTCATGGAGGACGGCGGCATGGTGTCGTCGGCGTTCTTTTCKAACAGCACGGTGCCGGTCTCCGCGTCCATGAGGATGGCCTGTTTGGCGATGGTCTCGAGTGCCGCCGCCGGCGCCGCCACGAGGTACAGGAACAGGGCGGCCGAAGCCAGCGGTCCCAGGCGCAAGCGCGGATRATATGCTCTCGGTCCGGATACGCTCATATCTCGACTCTTTATCAATTTTTTCGGCTCGATGCAGGGGTCTTTCGACTGGCGGCCCGGCCAAAAACCCTTGGYCTCGGTTCAAGGMCCTTTGGTATTRRTCGTKCAATGTGCCGAAWTTAKGCYGCCATTCCGGTTCGCGCCGTTCRTCATTGGACGATCAACCGGGCCTCGGGATAACCGGCGCCGATGATTCTTGCCAGCATCCTGTCCGCTTCCGGCAGCGAACTCATGGGCCCCAGCCTGACCCGGAACAGATAGTACTCGCCGATGGCGACCGTCGTCACCCTGGTGGGGCCGAATTTGGACAAAATCACCCTCAGACGGTTGGCATTGTGGAATTGCGAGAAGGCGCCCGCCTGGACGTAAATCTTGGTGGCCTTGACGGGTAAGATCGTCACCTTCGCGTCCCTGGCGGCCAAGGCACCGTTGGGCCTGGCGATGGACCTCCTGGCCGGCGCCGGCCTGGCGGCGAGCTTGGCGCCGTTGTCGGCCACGGGCGCTGGTTTGGCCGCGGCCTTCATGCCGGGCGGCGGCGGTAGCGGTTCGGAGGCGATCCTGACCCTCGAGGCCGCCTTGACGCCGTTCTTCTCCGCCACCTTGGCGCCGTTCCCGGCGTTCATCTCGGCCGCCATCCGCCGGCTTTCCGCCGCCAATATCTCGACCCGGACCTTGGCCGTTCCGTTGCGTTCGAATCCGAGAAGCTGGGCGCCACGGCGCGAGAGATCGATGATGCGGCCGCGCTTGAAGGGTCCCCGGTCGTTGACGCGAAGCGAAATCGAGCGGCCGTTCTCAAGGTTGGTCACCTGCACCACGCTCGGCATCGGCAGCGTCCGATGGGCGGCGGTCACCCGGTTCATGTCATAGATTTCACCGTTGGCGGTGGGGCGGCCATGGAAATCGGAGCCGTACCACGAAGCGATACCGGTTTCCGAATAATCGTAATCGACCGCGGGATAGTACCAGACACCCGAAATCTCATAGGGCTTGCCGATCTTGTAGACGGCGTCCTCTCGCCCGGTGGGTTCATCGCCGCCGATCTTCTTGGCGGTGTGAAAAACCAACTCCGTGGTCGCGCAAGCATTGAGAAGGACGCTTGCGGCGACGACGATCAGCCCGAGGAAGCGGTGTGTTGAGGCCATATATTGTAGCCGCTGCGAATTCAGCCCATTGATATAGTAGTCTAGCCGCCTTTAATGCGGTCGGCAAGCAGTCCCACCGCGGTGGCGAAAAGAATCGAACAGTTCCATTTGAGCGCCGCGCGGAAGTTGTCGTAGACCAGGAAGGCGGCGCCCCCGGGGCCGTCCGGCAGCACCAGCGACGCCGCCAGGTCCCGCCTCGGCAGCGCGCCGCCGTCGGCGCGGCGAACGCCCATGCGTTGCCATTCGGTTAAGCGTTTTCGCATCGTCAGGTGCTTCAACGCCCTGCAGCCCTTGGGCGGCTTGGACGGCATCAGGCCGGCGGCGTCGAATCCTGGCGGCAGTTTGACTTCGCGGCCCCAGGTCTGGTCACCACGCCAACCGGAGCGCTTGAGGTAGTTCGCCGCCGAGGCGAACACGTCGGCCTCGGTGTTCCAGATGTCGCGCTTGCCGTCACCATCGAAATCGACGGCGAAGTTGAGAAAGCTGGATGGCATGAACTGGCTTTGGCCCATGGCGCCGGCCCACGATCCCTTCATCGCGCCGACGGAGATGTGCCCCTGATCGAGAATCATGAGGGCGTTGAAAAGTTCCTTCCGGAAGTAAGCGCTGCGCCGGCCGTCATGGGCGAGCGTCGCCAGGGCCGCCACCACGGAATAACCGCCCCTGTGACGGCCGAAACTGGATTCGATCCCCCACAGGGCGACGATGAAGCGCGGCTGGACGCCGAATTTGGCGCCGACTTGGCGCAACAGATCACGGTGTTCCGAGATTTTCCGCTTGCCCTTTTCGACGCGCGACGGCGGTACCACGTTGGCGAGGTACTTCTTCAGGGTCATGGTGAATTCGGGCTGGTGCCGGTCATGCTCGATCACCCGGGGAATCGGCGCCAACCCGGTAAGGGCGGCATCGAGCGTGGCCTTGGAGATGCCCCGGTCAAGGCCTTCTTCATAGACGGCCTCGAGCCAGGTGGCGAAATCGGTCTCGGTGGCGCCCGAACCCCCTGCCCCGAGCCCCGCGAACGGCAAGGCCGTGACGACAGCGAGAAGTTTCAAACGGCGCTTGACCCCGAATATCTTCATGTCGCGCTCATCCGTCGATGTTCAGGGCGGCACTTGTGCCACAGTAACCGGCGCGAGGCAAATCGTAACAAAGTGTGGCTCGAAACAACCGCGCCCGCCCGGCGCGCTATTCTTCCACGCCGTCGGGCCTTCGCCACGCCGTAGCGGCTCTCGCCTCGGCGAAGCCTCCGGCGGAGCCAGGGCCGGCCGCGCAGGCGGGCGCGATATGGTCGAGGACGAAGCGCTGCCAGTTACCATCGGGAGAAGAGCACACCGGCGCGCCTTTGGTGCCGGCCCTCGCGGCGGGACAGGCCAAGGTGATGCCCTCGAGGCGCCAGAGCTTGCGCCAGGTTCCGATGTCCCTGATGCCGTGGCCATAGAAACGGCGGCGAATGTTCCGCTCCACCTGCCTCCTGCCGATGGTGGCGTAAATCAATGCGCCCGCCGCGATTGCGCCGATGCCGGCAGAGGCGCCCCCAAGCCACCAGACGAATAAGGCCGCCGCCATCAGACCATAGATCCACCTTGTCGATTCGGCCTGGATGGAGATCGGTGAATCGACGTCATCGAGCTTCCTCGGATCGAGCCCGATGGTGACCCGGCCGTCCGCCTCCGCCGAGCGGAGCATCTCCAGGAGGTCGGTGTCCTCCATCTTCGCGATCATCCTTGACTTGCGGTCGCTTGCGCCGGCCGCTCATTTGCACTTGACGGCGTTGCGTGGTAACGCGGCGCTGTTTAAGATGTCACCAAGTATCGGCGCCACGACGATCGGCCGCCGGCCCACCCCGGATCATATCCGGAGGCTTGATTGACGACAGGATAAAAGGCCATGAAACATTTCCTCAACCGCACTCTCGCCGCCGCCGCCGTCYTGGCGATGCTGGCCGGTCCCCAGGCCTACGGCGCGGAAGCGGGCAAGGCGGCGGMAGACGATACCTTCGATGAGCAGACGATCCTGGAGACGGCGACGGGTTTCTTCGGCGARACCACCAAGGGGTTGGCCAAGGTCATCCAGAAGGTGTTCCAGGACCAGGGTCGTCCCAACGGCTATATCACCGGAGAGGAAGGCAGCGGCGCCTTCATCGTCGGCTTGCGTTACGGCAACGGCATGTTGCATCAGAAGAMAAACAATCCGAGGAAGGTCTATTGGCAGGGGCCGTCGATCGGATTCGACGTCGGCGGCAACGCCTCGAAGGTGTTCGTCCTGATCTATCACCTCCAGGGCCCGGACAACATCTTCCAGCGCTTTCCCGGGATCGAGGGAACTTTTTACTTCGTCGCCGGCGTCGGCGTGAACTACCAACAAAGCGGCAAGGTCATCCTGGCGCCCATCCGCACCGGCATCGGGCTGCGCGCCGGCGCCAACATCGGCTACCTCCACTACACCAGAAARCACTCCTGGGTGCCSTTCTAGGGCGACGCGGTACCCGGTCCGACAGGRGNAKYNAWSGRGSSSCGCSCYGCCCAGGYCTGCCCGTCCCTCGCTCCTCGGCCAYCGGTGCCGCCACGCCCCGGGCCYTTACSATGTTGAGCCCGATCGCCGCCCCGCCGCCCTCACAGAWACTSGCCGGCCTCGCGGAGCTTCTTCAAAAGCAGCGGATGACGATAGCCCAGGGCACGGGCCCTTTCGAAATCACGCAGGGCTTGACTCGGCGCACCTTTCTTCTCGTAGGCGAGTCCCCGGTTAGCGAAGATCTGGCCATCTTCGGGCTTCAGGTGGATGGCCTTGTCGTAATCCTTGATGGCCCGGTCGAATTGGCCYTTSYCATAATAGATATTGCCCCGGTTGGTGAAGGCTTCTGCAAAGTCGGGTTTCAGGCGGATGGCCTCGCTGAAGTCGGCGATGGCCCTGTCCCACTGGCCTTTMCTYTKGTAGGCAAGGCCCCGGTTSGTGAAGGCGRCGGCGAGATTTTGCCCGGTGAACCGCCCCGACCGAATATTCCGGGTACAGGCAGCAATTTGGATGTCTGGATGGATGCCTTCGGAATCATACCGTCGAATGTTCGCCGAGAAATCCGCCCGGGTGATTTGTGTCCATGCAACCAGGAATAGGATGGCGAGGCCAGCAGCTCTGATCATATTTTCCCCGTTGCCGAGGCTTTCCGCCGTCCCAGATAGAAGGGTGCGCGGACGGACTAGCCTAAATGGACTGGCGTCAACGTAGCAACCGGTAAGGTGAGCGCACGGAATCGCGGATGCCGGCGGCGGCGGGCAATCGGGATGAGCGGAAGGCGGTCGTGGTGGCAAATCGAGCCAACAATGGAGGGTACATTCTATGCAGGCAAATGGCCGCTCCTGTCGTGGAAGCAATTGTCTATAGGGAGAAGGGCCGCACACGGGGATCGCAGGCGCAATGACCTCGGGAACAACG
>LKGT01003767.1_pt1 | contig 11615 bp, 8 predicted proteins | sample 503861 | NCBI WGS metagenome assembly LKGT01 (sample SAMN04113194, study PRJNA297058) | marine sediment metagenome | biome: marine benthic biome; feature: marine benthic feature; material: marine sediment; isolation source: sediment sample collected at the water-sediment interface from the South... ...
TAGTGGACGTATTTCGTGCGACCAGGGCGGCGACGGTCGTTCCCCAGGAGCCGCCTCCCAGTATTCCGACATTGAGATTCATCGCTTAGCCACCGCCTGCATGAGATTCCACTCCAGCGATCAGGTCGATGTGATGGCCAGCGGTTACGCCTGGACTTTCGATCATTGGCACATGCCCTACGTCCTCGAGTATGACAACTTTGTTATCGGGGATTGCAGCGGCCATGACTTCGGTGCAGCTGACGTCGATCAGCTTGTCATGCCGCCCCCAGATGATCAATGTCGGCATTGCTACATCCCTCAACCTCTCTGTCAGGTCATACTTCAGCACCTCGTCAGTGAGCGCCCAGAAAACTTCATTGAGAAAATCAAAATGCCGGATATGGACTTCCAGCATTGCCCGCATCATGAACCTGGGCGATGGGATGCGCTTGTACATGACGAAATCCAAAAGGCGATCGAAGTCATCCAACGATGATGCAACCAACGGATTCGTTCCTTCTTTAACGGCCAGCTCGAGTTCGCTCGTATGCTTGCTGGTAACTCCCGCATTGTCGATCAACGTCAGGGTCTTTAGTCGATCGGGGTAAGTCAGCGCATAGTGCAGGGCTATATAGCCCCCCATGGAATTACCGGCGAGATGAAAACTGTCCACACCGAGTTCGACGAGAAACGCGTGCAGGCGCTCGGTCTGGGCCACGCCTCCGTGGTCCCAGTCGGGATTGCGGACATTTTTGCCGAAGCCGGGAAGGTCGGGCGCAATGACCCGAAAGCGTTTCGTAAAGTAACGGGCATACAAGACCCAGTTGTCCTTGTCGCCGCCGAAGCCGTGCAGCGTAACGACTGTATCGCCATCCGCCGGACCGCCCTCCAGGTACGGCCAGGTAACGCCATCCACAACGACAGATTTCGCGGCCAGACGGCCCCATTTGCGCGCCAGTCCGATGACCAGGTCAACAAGCCGCGCCGGGAAGATGAAATACAGGCCGACGAGCGCAATGCCTGCGGCTATCAGCAGCCAGATGAACCAGTTCATGAGTGTCTGATCTCAGGCATCAGCTCTGCCCCGGGGACACGAGGCGCGGCGCCAGCCAGTCTGCGATATCGGTCATTACGTCTTCCTGCTCCGGCTCATTGAAAATCTCGTGATACAAGCCTTCGTAAATGATGAGCTTCTTGTCTGTCGAGCCTGTTTTCTGATGCAACATTTTTGAGCCCGCAGGAAGCGTCATGTCGTCGCATTCACCGTGAAGAATTAGCATAGGTAATTCTATAGTGGCGAGTTTCTCTTCGAGCCCCGCCATCGCACTGAAAAGCTGCTGCAAGAGACGCGCGGTGACCTTCCCTGTAAACACGAGAGGATCGTTACGATAACCATCGACTACCGCGGGGTCGCGGCTGACTTTCGATGCATCGAGTTGCATCACGCGCAGTTTCGGCAAGAATTTGGAGAACAATTGCACTGTGAGGCGTTGCAGAAATGATAGTTCTACAACAGGCTGCACTGCAGATCCTGAGAGAATGCAGCCCGCAAACTCGGACTGGTGCTCAATGAGAAAATACGTCGCGATCAGCCCACCCATGCTGTGGCCGACCAGGAATACGAGTGTATCTGGAATTTCTTCGCACACTTTTTCGAGCAGCAAGCCGACGCCGTCCGTAAATTGAGAAAACCGCCGGATATGGCAGCGGTCACCGTCAGATTCGCCGTGCCCCGGATGGTCCAGTGCATAGACAGCGTAGCCCCGGTCGACAAAAAATCGGGCAAAGTTCTGATAACGGCCGGAATGCTCCGCAAGTCCGTGAGCAATCAGCAACACCGCTCTCGGTCGATCGAAAGGCTGCCAGCTCTGATAGTAAAGTGAAACACCCGCTGGAGTCTTGAGCGTCCCTTCGTCGTGCTTCATTGCGGTGCTACTTCCTTCGGCGCTACTTCCTTCGGTGCTGAGGCATCGGCGGCATCAATGGCGTCGTTGGCAGACTCAAGCAAGTCGTCCAACGCGCCTCGCAGGCAGTCCATGAAGAAGTCGACGTCGGGCAGGATTTCCCGCGTCGATGTGACGCTGAACGAAATCTGACCGTCGTAACTTGGCGTGGCAATAAAAAGGCCCATGCCATTGGTCAGTGGCGCCATGGCATAACTATGCAATATTTTCGCGCCGTTCATATAAAGGGTGGTTTGAGGTCCGGGCACATTCGATATGAACAGGTTGCAGACCATTGGCGCCATCCCGGCCCGTAGTACGAGCCGGCCGGCAAGGACCTGGGTAGCCGCCGGCACATGTTGCGTGAGATCCGTCATCAGGCGAGCTGATAAACCCGCCTTGGCCTCTTTGGATCTCCTGGTCGTTTTCACAATCTTGCGAAGCCGCACCAGCCGGTCTTCGATATCCGTAAAAATGCGGGTAGTCATCGCCGTAATCCGGTTACCGCCATTCCCGGGATCGGCCGAAGCGCCCGTTCTTGGCCGGGCGTTAATCGGCACCCAGGCCACCAGAGACCTGTCCGGTAATTCGCCATGGTGCAGCAGATATCGGCGTAGCCCACCACTGCAGACGGCGAGCACGACATCATTGATTGTGGCGCCGTCGACGGCCTGCCTGATCGTCTTGAAGTCAGCGAGATCGAATACCGTTGCATCAAACATCTTGTGCGCCGACACCGTAACGTTGAATCGCGTATGCGGCACGCCGGCGCTGTCGTCATCCGGCCGAATTTTGTTCTGATATGCCTGATAAAGCGTCGGGGCGCTCCGCAAAACCGTATCGAACATCCGTACCGGCGACGTTGCGTTGTTGATTATTGCCCGGCCGAGCATTTCGACCAGACTGGGTTTGGGAGCACGTTCGAATGTTGTTGCATCGGCTTCGAAGGCCGGCGTGCCCTCGGCATCGATGTCGCAGAGGGAGCCGAAAAATTTCATGGCCGATGCACCGTCCACAGCCGCGTGGTGGACCTTGATCGCAATCGCATAACTGCCGGGCGGGAACCCTTCGATGTTATCCAGCCCTTCCACCACATACATCTCCCACGGCGGACGTTGCATCGCTATCGGCCGGGAATGGTAGCGGGCCATTAGAATGCAAAACTGCCGCCAGTCGCCCGGCTCGGGCAGGCGCCCATGGCGCATATGAAATTCGATATCGAAAAACTCGTCATCGGCCCAGTACGGATAGTCGAGTTCAAATGGCACGTGAACGAGCCGGCGCGTGAAAACCGGCGAGGCATTGAGGCGGCTTTCAACATGACGAATGATGTCTTTGAAGCGAACCTTGCCGTCTGCGGCGGTCGATGGATCGTAAATGTAGACAGCCGTGACATGCGTCAGGTTGTCGTCCGACTCCATGTAAAGAAACTGTGCATCCTGGGCGCTGAGTTGTTGCATCTGGTTGTCCTATCCTGAATTCTGAATCGTGCGAATGACTAATGTGCTATTGATTGCTCGCCCGCGCGACGGGCGCAACGTGGCTCTCTGCGGTCTTGAGCTTCTGCCCGCGTACCATCAGCGCCAGCGCCCTGATTCGATGAATCCTTGCCAGCAAATCACGCAGCTCGAGCGCGATCGAGTTGCGCCGGGACGGCAGGGAATCGTCTCCGGCCACTATCAGACCTTGATTCTCCATGAGTTTATAGGCATTTCCGAACAGCAACGCACTGATTGACGCCTCGCTCGAGATCCGGCGCTGCAAATACAGCTGCCGMGCGTATTTGSTCGCACGYGTYAYACAATCTTGCTCATCGAATGTCTCATCCGCGGCAAGACCCGCSAGCAGGTCTGCRACGACCGAGTAGGCCTCRATGAAATGCAACAGYGTTGCATGAGCCACAAATGGTTGCACCGTTGCCAGCATCTGACTGATCGCCGTGCWGCCTTCCGCCAGAACCGMCTCCCATTGCGYCTCAATTTCGCTGAGYTCGCCTTTCAGCTCATCCCTGAACTGYGGCAAMGGYGMATAAAAGAACTCGAACTTCATAAGATCKCGCACTCGCTCGGCTTCCTTCCAGAACACTTCGKCCGCCGGTTCGTCGTRTGCATCRCTGGCCTTGGCAAGTGCAAGTTCCGTGATTGCCTTGTTGACGAAATAATGAATAACGGTATTGCGGTAATAGCTGGCCTGCAATTGTTGATCGGGCGCGATACCGTACACGGACTGTGGGCCTTCCGCATAACGGGTAAACAGACCGCTGTCGATCATGATGCTGGCAATTGCCCGAAGGTGATCGGCATTTTCCAGATCGAAGTCGCTCGTCATCTGAATGTTTCTGCGATTCGCCCACTCAATCAGCGCGCGCACCTCGGCCCTGAGCTCCTCGGTAGTCAGCGCCTGCGGCGTCGCGCCAAGCAGGACCATGCTGGTAAGCGATGGCAGCGTAATCGGCGTCGCCGCATTGGCACTGACAGCAACCTGAAAGGCGATTTTCGACAATGCCATAGGATCGTCAACCGGCGGCGCTTTCTCCAACACGACCGGTTTACTGAAATTTATGTAAACCCGGCCCATCGGCTGCCGCAGGCGACTGAGATATCGCAGAAACCAGCGCAGGGATTCGGTCTTTTTCTTGGTGCCGGTCTGTTCCGCCGCGTAATCCGCGACATCGGTGATCAGATCATAACTGATCGTTACCGGAAGAATGTGAATGTTTCTGGCGTCCGTTTCCCGAGCTGCGTCAAGCGCGTATTTGAGCAAGCCGTAACGAGGTGGCATCAGTTTGCCCACCCTCGACCGCGTACCTTCAAACGCCCAGCTCAGCGGGAAACGTTTCTCCATGAGGTAGCCTATATAGTGCCGCAGTACGAGCTTGTACAGGGGGTTGTCCTTGAACGTCCGACGAATGAATATTGTTGCCGAACGACGTCCCAGGAATCCGAAGCCCGCAAAAGCCATGTTGACGCCGCCGAGGATGTGCGGCGCCGGAAAATCGTTATCGAAACACACGGTGTTCATTGCGAACCCGTCAACGTGGGACTTGTGGGTCCACAAAATCATCGACGGGTTTTCCCGTACCAGTTTTCGTACCCATTCGATGCTCTTTTTGTCATAGACGATATCGGCTTCATATCCCTGCGTACACACGAAGCGATTAAGCACGCCCATGACGTCAATCCAGAAAGTGGATGGCCTCGCAATCATCTCCCGCATATAAACCTGCGCCTCGCGCATCAGTTCACGGCGCGGTTTGCCCAGTTCGGCGGAAAGTTTGTCGATGGCCGCATTGAATTTACTGCTTGCCTGCAAGTATTCGGCAACAAATCTCGGCACCTTGTAGCGGCTGCCTTGCAAACCCCGTTCAGCAATATCCAGAACCAGCCCGGCCTGCCGCTCGACGAAGTTCACGAACCCGTCCGGCTCATTCCGCGCGTTGCCGGCGGCAGTTTGATCGAATCGTTGGTGTAACTGGACGATCGTTGCGGGCTGCCCCACGACGTAGGCCACACGCTCGGGGTGATTGCGCCGGATGCGCCTTGCCCGCATTTTGCCGGGGCTGCGCCGGTCGCCGAGCAACAAGTCCCGAAATCTCGGCGCCTCTTTCGCCACCCCGGGGGGCTGCCAGACCACGCGAAGCGGCGTGATCAGCGTGTCTTCCGGCGCACTCAGCGCATGCCTCAGGCGACCCGAATTTCCTGAACGCAAAATCGGAACCGTGAATGGCTGCGCATTTAACGCACCGAGCGGGCGCTCTTTTTGCAGCCACTCTTTGAGCAGGTCTTCCTCGAAACTGTGTGCGGTATCGAGGAGGTATATTAACGGCTGGCCGTTTGCTATCGAATGCACCTCGCTGATGTTCATTCAGGCCACGCTCATTCCCAGCTGCCCAGCACTACGTTGTTCCATTTTCTTGTGGACGCCTCATCTTCGTCTTCGGTCCCGATCGCTGGCTCAGCAGCGTCCTGTGGTGGATCCTGTACCGCCCGAGGTTCTTCTATCTGGTTCAGGGCACGCAGAAACTGGCCGCGTACCTCGGCCACATGCTTGTTCATGGTGCTTGCCTGCCAGTCGCTCGTGTCTATGGGTGGAAGCACTTCGATATCGACAGTGGCGGAACGAAAAACGAATTCACCTTTGGGCGCAACGTCGATCGCGTTGTGGATGACGATGGGCACCACCGGGACACCGGCCTGCATCGCAAGATGAAACGCTCCTTTCTTAAAGCGGCCAAGTCGCGGACTGATTGTCCGCGTACCTTCCGGCGCAATCACAACGGACTTTCCGTCATCGCGCATCGCATCGACCAGCGGCATCATCGCCTTTATGGCGCTGGCGCTGTCTTGACGGTCGATAAACACGACACCGGCAAACTCGAGTATCTGCCCGATCAGGGGATAGTGCTTGATTTCCTTCTTGCCGACACCCGCGAGGTCGCGGCGCAGCAGCTTCGCAATGATAATGATGTCAGCTTTGCTTTGATGATTGAAAACGAAGACTGCGGGCCGATGTTCCCAGACGTGGTGCTCGCCTTTTATATTCAGCTTGAGGCCAATGAGTGCGGCTGCGACATCTCCGAACAGCGCAGCACCAAAATTCTGCGACTCACGAACAGATCCTGTCAGCGCCCAGATCGGCAAGGCCGCAACAAACGCCGGCACGATGCTCCAGGTTGCGGCGATCGAGCGCAGGTAATCGCTTGCGCGAGGCTGACCCCGACTGGCAAAGCGTCGAATTAACCACCCTCGCCTCTCGGAGATCGTGGTGAGCTTGTCGTTTGGATTGAGCGGTTGTGGTTTGCCGACTCGCTCGAGCAGTGCCAGATCTTCGTGACTGTCGGTGTAAAAAAAGCTCTCATCCAGATTCACGCCGCGTACTTTCGCAAGCTTTTCGGCGGCCGTAACTTTGCCCTGCCCCCAGCAGGTGGGCCGGACCACGGCACCGGTGAACTCGCCGTTTTCTACGATGAGTTCCGTGCACAAGACGGTGTCGATGCCCAGATCGGCGGCGGCCGATTCAATCTGGTATCTGGTTGCCGAAGAAATGATCGCGACGGTGTGCCCCTTTCGCCGGTGGGCCTCCACCAAAGCCCTCGATTCGGGATAAATCTGCCGCGCGAGGTACTTCCTGTACACATCGTCGCCGAACTCGGCGTAACTCTCTTCAGAAACACCGCGTAACATCTGCGCCGCTGCTACCATCATGCCAGAGAAACCGAGGCTTCCGAGGCTGTAACTGGTCATGGCCGCCAGCAACTCCGTCAGTTCACGAGGCGAGAGGTCGGCTCGCTTGATCCGCTCCTTGATGAAGGCAAACACGGAAAAGCCGGCGATCAGGGTGCCGTCGAAATCAAAAAACGCCCCTATGGCCGGGCCGTCGGGCGCCGCTTCGACAGCCTTGGTAATGTCTTCGTGCCTGCGCATTCCTGAGTTTCCGCTCGATCGATTGTCAGATTATTGCGGCCATCGTCTGGCTTTTATGTGCGTCGGCTCTGCTTATTTCGTCTTGACCGGCATACTTTCCGTGGCCTGCATCGCGAGCAAGCACAATCCCGGGGCCGCAGCGTCTACATTACTACTTTCGGGCCATTTGGGTGCCAGCGTCGCGAGCACGGGCAGGATACCCCTGGCGGCAATGTTACCGGACCGGTTTTTCGGCCGGCTTCTGATACCATAAAATCGCGTCAGCTGGCGAAAAAACAAAGCGGGAGGAAAACCGAATGGCAACCGCAGTTCAGACAATTCAGGAGCAGGTTTCTGCCGAAGAATGGCAGGTCCGGCAGGACCTGGCCGCTCTCTACCGCCTGGTCGCCATGCACGGCTGGGACGACCTCGTGTTCACGCACATCACAGCACGGGTTCCGGGCCCCGAACACCATTTTCTGATCAATCCTTACGGCATACTTTTCGAATCGGTGACGGCATCCAGCCTGATCAAGGTGGATCTCGAGGGAAACAAGATCATCGAGACGCCGTATCCGTTCAACCCGGCGGGTTTTACGATTCACAGCGCTATCCACGAGGTCCGCGAGGACGCGCAATGCGTGATTCATTTRCACACGAGAGCCGGCGTCGCCGTTTCGGCACAGAAAGAGGGGCTGCTGCCCATCTCRCAGCAGGCRACKGTCGCRCTGGGCTCGCTTGCTTACCAYGACTATGAAGGCATTGCGCTGMATCCGGATGARAARRTKCGKCTGCAGCRGGATCTCGGCGAYAAAATCKCRATGATTCTGCGCAATCACGGCACCCTGGTCRCCGGACCGAGCATCGCSGACGCSTGGCTYTCMATGTAYATCCTGGAGACGTCCTGTCAGATCCAGATTGCSGCCCAGGCRGGCGGCCGGGAACTGATCCTGCTTGRCGAGGAGATAACGCGYATAAATYRCRARARCGTTRCCGAAGCCACKGCKGGCCAGGGTGGCCAGATCGCCTGGRCCGCCATGATAGAYAAAGTCGAGCGGCAYGATCCCTCGTTTCGGAATTKACGAACTATTCCGCTGMCAAAGCGCAAACAATACGYSGSGRATAGMKNTATGAGCGCYGCAAAAGAGCTGCGCGAATATRCCGSTCGCAGCAACGCGMTACAYCRSGAGTATCTCGGGGATCCCGARCTCCTGGAACGGTATSAACGCTTTGTCGCCTGGCAGCTCGATTACATGTTGCCGTTTTACGAAGATCTCAGRGCRTCYGAGGAYTATGCGGCAGCYGTCGATTTTGTTGTTTCCGATCTGACCGGGATKGGWATYAATCAACGCGACCACGATCTCGCCCGGGTCGTYCCGMTCATGTGCAARATGCTGCCGGACAAGGCATTGCGCACCGTTGCTACGGCAATGCRGCTCAACGCCCGCGTTCTGGGCATAAAYCTCKCGATTTGTCGCGAGTTATATAAGGASATACCTGTCGRCGCRGACGTCTCGGAAGCARAATATTRTWCCGCCTGCCGGCGTGCMAGCMGMCTTGATGAGTGTCTTGAACTCGTTCATCTGACCGGGGAAGTGGGTCACAACCTGGATCATGTGATCCGCATTCCAATGATCGGGCTGACGCTGAAAGCCATGCGGATGCCGGCACGCCTCGCGGGATTCGGGGTGCTGCAAAGATTTCTGGAAAAGGGCTACAGGACATTTGTTGCACTGGAAGACGTCGATCAGTTTCTCGATGACATTACACTTCGCATGACTGATGTCTTTACACGGATATTCACGGAACCCGTGGAGAATCTGAAGCAGTGATTTACCCTCTTCTAAAGCTGCCGATTGATCATTTTGCCCGGCATTGCTCAGCCTTTGGTTGTCGAAAACTTCCAGCGTCATGTCACTCGCTCGGGCGGATTCGCGGTTATTGTGGCATGGTTCATTATTATTATGTCTGTGACGAATTCCAACGGTCACCTGTGTCTCTTTTGAACCATTGGTCCATCAATATGACCTTGTTGGACCGCTAGTTATTGCGATGTTACCAACAGATTTCGTACCGAAAAATATCTGTATCTTACGTTTGTCTGCTTTGGGTGACGTGACACACACAGTGCCAGTCGTGCGCGCGATACAAAGATCCTGGCCCGATACGAAAATCACCTGGGTGTGCGGCAAACTCGAGCACAAACTCCTGACGGGCCTGGACGGCGTGCGCTTTGTCGCGTTGGACAAGAAGGCGGGCTGGCGCGGTTACCGGGATCTGGGTCGCAAACTGCGCGGCGAGCGATTCGACATCCTGTTGCATATGCAGGTTTCCGCCAGAGCCAATCTGGCTGCCGCGTTCATCAGGGCCGACGTCAGGCTGGGATGGGACAAAGCGCGTTCACGCGATCTGCATCAGCTCTTTATCGGTCACCGCGTACCCGCTGTGAAACAGCAACATCAGGTGCAGGGCCATTTATCGTTTGCCAGGGCTCTCGGTCTGGATGCCGATGAGCCAATCTGGGATTTACCGGTGACAACAGAAAGCAAGGCTTTTGCCGAAAAGCATTTGCCCGGAGAAAAGCGGACCTTGTTGATTTCTCCCAGTTCAAGCCACCCGTATCGGAACTGGTCCGCGCAACGTTATGCACAGCTTGCCGATTACGCCATCGAGCAACTCGCCATGCGCGTGGCACTGATCGGTGGTCCCGGTCAACAGGAGAGAGCAATTGGCACCGAGATAGAAAAGGCGATGGCGAACAAAGCGCTTAATCTGATCGGGAAGGATACGCTACAGGATTTGCTGGCCCTGTTACAGCGTGGCGATGTCTTACTCTCACCTGATTCCGGCCCCGCGCACATTGCCAATGCGCTTGGCACACCGGTCATTGGATTGCATGCGTCCACCTGGTCCATTCGCACCGGGCCGTACAATTTTCTGCACCTTTGTGTGGACAAGTTTCCAGAAGCCGCTGAAAAGTTTCGGCATAAAAAACCTGAAGATCTGCGCTGGGGGACACGAATCGAAGAGCAGGGTGTAATGGACCTGATCCAAATTGATGAAGTAATCGATCGGCTAATTCAGGCCGTCAAACAGCAACCACCTGAGCATCTGAAGCACTGAACTTTCCTCATATGATCCTGACGTGGGCCTGACTCCGTGATTTTAAAATCTGCAAGCGAGGCGATCGGCAATACGCCACTGGTCGCCCTTGACCGAGTCACTGGCAAACACTCCGGTCGCATATTCGCAAAACTTGAAATGCTCAACCCGGGATTTTCCAAGAAAGACCGTGCGGCACGCCAGATCATTGAAGACGCGGAGGCTGACGGTAGTCTGATGACGGGGCAAACCGTCGTGGAACTCACGAGCGGCAATATGGGAACCGGTCTCGCGATCGTGTGCGCGACCAAAGGCTATTCATTCGTTGCTGTGATGTCACGTGGCAACTCGGAAGAACGCGCCCGCATGATGTCGGCACTCGGCGCCGAGGTCGTGCTCGTCGATCAACACGCGGGGTCGCAGGTCGGTGAGGTGAGCGGCGCCGACCTGGAACTCGTCGAAGCAGTAGCACAACGCATCACACTCGAGCGCAATGCCTTTCGTGCCGATCAGTTCAGAAGGCCGGGCAATGTTCGCGCTCATTACATGGGCACCGGTCCGGAGATCTGGCAACAGACCGGAGGCCAGATTAACGGCTTTTGCGATTTCGTCGGCTCGGGCGGCACCTACGCAGGCATCACCCGATTCCTGAAAGAGCAGGACGCGGCAATCAAATGCTATGTCGTGGAACCCGAAGGTGCGGCGGCATTGGCTGGCGAGACGGTCACCCGCCCCGATCATCCGATTCAGGGCGGCGGATACTCGATGGAGACCCTCGATCTGATGGAAGCTGTGCCTGTCGACGGTTATCTCGTGGTATCCGGTGAGGATGCCAGGCAAGGGGCTCACCTTCTCGCTGCAAAGGAAGGTATCTTTGCCGGCTTTTCGTCCGGTGCAAACCTGATGGCCGCTTTGCAACTGCTGGACGGGCCGCTTCAAGGCGGCAACGTCGCGATCGTAATTTGCGATTCAGGGCTAAAGTACTTCAGTACGGAGCTCTGGTAGCACGATCGGATTTCGTTACTCCATAATCCCCATGACGAGGACGATGAGTAATACGGGCGGTATTACGAAGCGGATCATGAAGCGCCAGAACGTGAAGAACAGTCCTTGCTGCACACCGATTTCGTCGAGCTTGATGTGTTTGGGTACAACCCAGCCGATAAAAACAGAGATCAGCAAGCCG
>LKGT01003777.1_pt1 | contig 11604 bp, 10 predicted proteins | sample 503861 | NCBI WGS metagenome assembly LKGT01 (sample SAMN04113194, study PRJNA297058) | marine sediment metagenome | biome: marine benthic biome; feature: marine benthic feature; material: marine sediment; isolation source: sediment sample collected at the water-sediment interface from the South......
TCTTTATCAGACCCGTGTCCGGCGAGATCGTGCCGGGGATGCCAAGTCCGACGCTGCACTTCCGGCCCAGCTCCCGTTCGATCTCGAGGACCAAGGCCGTGATGGCGCCGACGGTGCCGGCGTAATCCCCTTTCGGGGTGTCGATACGCCGGCGGGCGAGTTCACGGCTGGCGGCATCCAAGGCGATGGCCTCGATCTTGGAGCCGCCGACATCAACACCGATGCGCATCGCCGAGCGCCCTAGTACTTACTTTCATAGAAGGCCGCCCGCAGGGTCGTTTTTCGCGGCCACCGGAGGGCTCTAGCGCCGCTTGACGATGTCCAGACACTCGCCTCGGCGAAGCCTCCGGCGGAGCCAGGGTCGCCGGCGCGCCGCTTCCACCCCGGCGGCCGCGAAAAGACGATCATATGCATCACCCTTCTATGAAAGTAAGTACTGAGATAGGGGATTTGCCTGCCGGTCGGGGACTCGGCGAACGGAAAATTAACCATGGTCGTTGCCTTTATAAACGAAATTGCAATAAAGCTTACTGTAAATTGAAGAAATTGGCGTGAAATGGATTGAACAGACTGNTTTTCNTTAACCTCTTTCRGTTAAAAACRATCACGACATCCCGTACAGAACGGGCGAGGAGKTCCGATGTCGAAAAAAGTCCTTATCGTTGAAGATAATGAACTGAACCTGAAGCTGTTCCGCGACCTCCTCGAGGCGCACGGCTACGAGACCCTGCAGACCAAGGATGGGATGGAGGTGATGCAACTCGCCCGTGATCACAAGCCCAATCTGATCCTGATGGACATCCAGTTACCGGAGGTGTCGGGCCTGGAAGTCACCAAGTGGATCAAGCAAGACGAAGAGCTGAAATCGATCCCGGTGATCGCCGTCACCGCCTTCGCCATGAAGGGCGATGAGGAGAAGATCCGGGAAGGCGGCTGTGAGGCCTATATCGCCAAGCCCATATCGGTAACCAACTTCATCGAAGTCATCGAAAAGGTACTGGGTTAGTTGCGCCATGTCGGCGAGAGTGCTGATCGTAGATGACCTTCCGACCAACCTGAAGGTACTGGAAGCCAAGCTCCTCGCCGAGTACTTCGACGTCCTCACCGCCGGCGGCGGACAGGAAGCCCTCGACATCGCGGCGAAAGAGTTGCCCGACATCGTGTTGCTCGACGTCATGATGCCGGAGATGGACGGGTTCGAGGCGTGCCGGCGGCTCAAGGCCGAGCCGAAGACCGCGCACATACCGGTGGTCATGGTGACCGCCTTGAGCGACATCCATGACCGGGTGACGGGACTGGAGGCGGGCGCCGATGACTTCCTCACCAAGCCGGTGGACGACATCGCCTTGCTTGCCCGCATCAAGTCCCTGGTGCGCCTGAAGATGGTCGTCGATGAGTGGCACCGGCGGGAGCAAACCTGCGATCAACTGGGCGTCCTCGACGACGACAGGCCCTTGCCCGACGAAGTGAAGACGACGGGCAAGGTGCTGGTGATCGAGAAAAGCACGCTCCGGGCCAACAAGATCCGCGAGGTCCTGGAAGAGGAGCAGAACACGGTCGTCTCAGCCGCCACCAGCGCCGAGGGGTTCTCGCTCGGCATGGAGGACGAATTCGACCTCATCATCGTCAGCCTGCAATTGGATGGCGCCGACGGCCTCAGGCTTTGCTCGCAGTACCGCAGCCACGAGACCACCCGGCAGACCCCCATCCTCTTGATTTGCGAGCCCGAGGAGAAGGAAGCGCTGCTCAAGGGCTTCGAGCTCGGCGTCAACGATTATCTGATCAGGCCCATAGACGGCAATGAGCTCAAGGCCCGGGCGCGGACCCAACTCAGGCACAAGCATTTTCATGACCGCCTGCGCGACAACTATCAGCGCAGTCTGTCGCTGGCGCTGACCGACTCACTCACCGGACTCCACAATCGCCGCTACGTGACCGCCCACCTGGAATCGATGATTCGGCAGAGTCTGGAAAAGGGCAAGTCGCTGGCGCTGCTGATGATCGACATCGATTTTTTCAAGAAAGTCAATGACACCCATGGCCACGGGGCGGGCGACGAGGTGCTGCGCGGCGTCGCCGAAAGGATCAAGCGGAACTTCCGCGAGTTCGACCTGCCGGCGCGGATCGGTGGCGAGGAGTTCGTCGTCGTCATGCCCGATTCCCGCCTCGATGTGGCGGTCTCCGTGGCCGAGCGGCTCAGGAGCAAGATCGCCGAGACGCCCTTCGTGGTCTCGGGCGACGTCGAACCGATTGCCGTCACCGTCAGCATCGGCGTCGCCCTCACCAAGGCCTCCGGGGATAGCGCGGACGACCTTATGAACCGGGCCGACGAGGCATTGTATGAGGCCAAGGGAAGCGGCCGCGATCGGGTCGTGACGGCGCCGGTGGAAGAAGTCAAACAGCTCGCCGCCGTTTGACGGACCTCTCCTCCGGCCAGGTCAGACCGGAGTGTGGTTTAGGCCCAGCCAATTAAAGCCAATAAAGAAGCCGCCGGACGGCGGCGTTTCGTTAGGCTCAGGCGTTCAGGCCAGGGCGCGGCTATTTGATCCGCCCTTCCTTGAACAGCACGTGCTTGCGCACGACCGGGTCGTATTTGCGGAATTCGAGCTTGTCGGTGGTCGTCCGTGGGTTCTTCTTGGTGATGTAGTAATAGCCCGTGCCGGCGGAACTCACCAGTTTGATCAGGATCGTGTTGGATTTTGCCATGGCGTCAAATCCTCGGGCCGTTATCGGCGCTTGGGCAGCGGCACAATACAGTCAAGGCCGTCGCTGTCAAGTATCTGGCGGGTCCCATCGGCCGGGCGCCGGGTTAAGGGGACGCCAGCGCCGGCGCCGACAGTTCCAGGGCGCGTGCGAAAAGGGGCGTATCTTCAAGGAGCTTGGCCGCGAGTTCGAGATCGGACTCGGGCATCCTCTCGCTCCCGAGACAGGACTGGCGAAGATCTTCCACCGTCTGATCGTCCGTCGCCGTGCGCCAGGATGCCAGGAGCACCGCGGTGTTGAGCCGTCCGTCGCGCAGCCGCGCCATGATCTCGGCGGTGCTTGACTCCTCGTCGGCGGTACAGACGGTCGGCAGGACGCCGCGGCCATGCAGGGAGTAGCCGGACGGGGCGTACAGCCGCGACCAGGTGATAATCAGCTCGCCGTCATTGGGCAGGCGGGTGATGTTCTGGACCGTTCCCTTGCCGAAGGAATTGGTGCCGATGACGACCGCACGGCCGCGATCCTGCAGGGCCGCGGCGACGACCTCGGCGGCCGAGGCCGAGCGGCCGTTGATCAGCACCACAAGGGGAATGTTCGCCGCCAAATCCCTTCCCGAGGCATCGAACAATTGGTGAGTGTCGGGATGGCGGCCATCGGTCGAGACGATGCGGCCGCTGGCCAGGAAGACATCGGCCACGGCCACCGCCTGATCCAAGAGACCGCCGGGGTTGTTGCGGAGGTCCAAAACGATGCCCTCGAGTTTCCGTTCCGCCTCCCGTTTCGCCGCCACCAAGACATCGACCAGGCCGTGGACGGTCCTCTGGTTGAAGCCGCTGATGCGAATGTGGGCATAGGGTCCCCTGCGCTCGAGGCTTACCGTCGGYATCACGATCAGCGCCCGCCTGACCGACACGGTAAGGGGCGCCGCCRYCCCCTTCCGGGTTACGGTTATGCYGAGCCAAGTACTGATCTTTCCCCGCAAGCGCGAGATCACYTCCGATYTGTCGAGYCCCGCGGTCKCCTCAYCGTCGATGTRGGTGATCACGTCACCCGCCTTGAGGCCGGCGCGCGCCGCCGGGGTGYCGGRCAGCACATCCRTCACCKTCACATCCGGCCSCTCGAAGTCGAGCGTYACGCCGACGCCGCCRAAGCCCTCGCGCATGGCCCGGWAGTSGCGGGCTTYCTCGACATTGGCGTAGCGGCTGTRTCCGTCCAGCCCGGATAGCGCCGTCTTGARCACGGCKTCGTAGATCMYRTCGGCCGTTCCRTCGTTTAGCGGRCCTGAGAARAGGCGTCCGGCGGCGATCACCTGGGTGCTCAGTTCCGCCCAGCCGCCGACGTCCCCGGCGCCAGGCGATGCGAAATCACCGAGCGGCACACGGTCGTGTAGCAACTGGACCCTGCCGTCGGCGCGTTCGATCTCGATGGCCGGATCGATCTCCTTCAGTCCGCCGAGTCCCCTGACGGTAAGGGCGCCCATGTCCACCGGATCGATATATTTGTCGAAGATGTTCTGATAGCCGGCGTTGAAGACGTAGCGCGCGGTCTCGGTATCGAAATCCAGGCGGGACGGATCGGGCGGTACGGCGCATCCAGCCAGCAGCCATAGCGCCACGAATACCCGGCAGGATGGAGAGAATTTCATACTCGATACTTTCTACGATCCGACCTGGTGACGCGCCGACACGGCGGGCCTCGCGGTCCTAAGGCCCGGCAATCCGAAGATTTGACCGGGATGGCTGGTTGCGGGCCGCCAGCTATTGGCCCGCTGGGCGGCGGGGGCCAACATAGGAAAGCGCAATTAAATAAACAATAGTATTCTGACCAGGGCTTGGGCGCGGGGCATTCGCACCCACCTCGGGCAAGTTACCGGCGGGACCTCCTGCGCCCCCGCCGTGGCCGGGCGCCCCGCCCCGGCGGCCGTTTCCTCCCGGCGCTCGGCGCCCCGGAGCCGTTGGCGGCGCCATCGTGATCGAGCAACTCGAAGACCATGCCGCCGGTGACGGGGTTGGCCTCGGCAAGGCGCGCCACGACCGCATCACCGAGGGTATAGACCGTCCCGGTGTCGCGGCCTTCCAGGCAATGGCGGCGTTCGTCATGGTCGAAGTACTCCCGGCCGAGGGTGCGTATCGGCACCAGCCCGTCGGCGCCGGTCTCGTCCAGGGTGACGAACAGACCGAAGCGGGTGACGCCGGCGATGCGGCCGGGGAAACTGGCGCCTATCCTGTCGGCGAGGTAAAGGGCGATGAAGCGGTCCACGGCGTCGCGCTCGCACTCCACCGCCCGGCGTTCGGTCGTCGAGATGTGTTCGCCGATCGCGGCGAGGTCGCCACCGCCATCATTGGCGAAGCCGCCCTCGCCGAGCCCGAGCGCCGATATCAGCGCCCGGTGGACGATCAGATCGGCATAGCGGCGGATCGGCGAGGTGAAATGGGCGTAACGCTCGAGCGCGAGTCCGAAATGGCCGATGTTGCCGGGACTGTAGACGGCCCGGGCCTGGGCTCTCAGGATCGCCTCGCCGAGGAGATATTCATGGGCGGTGCCCGCCGCCTTGGCGATAATCTCGGTGAATTGGCGGGCCTCCATCCTCCGGCTGCCGGCGCTGGGTGCGCCGATCCCGAGACCCTTGAGAAAGGCGCGCAGGGCCTCCACCTTGGCCGGGTCGGGCTGATCGTGCACCCGGTACATGCATGGCGTCTTCGCGTTCGTAAGGGTGACGGCGGCGGCGACGTTGGCGGCGATCATGCATTCCTCGATCAGGCGGTGGCTGTCGAACCGCCGGCGCCGCTCGATGGCGTCGACGCCGCCGCCGGCGCCGACGACGATGCGGTACTCCGGCAGATCGAGATCAAGGGCGCCGCGCTTTTGCCGCGACCGGTTCAAGGCGTCATAGACCCCGTAAAGCGGTGCGATGGTCGTGGCGAGCAGCGGGGCAGGCAGGGCATGGGCGGCGCCGTCCCGGGCCTCTTGTACCTGGCCGTAGGTGAGCCGCGCCGCCGAGCGCATCATGGCGCGCTCGAATCGGTGCCTGCGGCGCCCGCCGTCCCTGTCGATCCACAGATGCACCGCGAGGCACGGGCGGTCCTCACCGGGTCTGAGGGAACAAAGATCGTTCGACAGTCTCTCGGGCAGCATCGGCACCACCCGGTCCGGCAGATAGACCGAGTTGCCGCGCTCATAAGCGCACTGGTCCAGCGCGTCCCCCGGCCTGACGTAATGGGCGACATCGGCGATGGCGACGACGAGGTGCCAGCCGCCCTCATTCGCCGGGTCCGGATCGGGCTCCGCCCATACGGCGTCGTCGAAATCCCGGGCGTGCTCATCGTCGATGGTGACCAACGCCAGCTCACGCAGATCGGCGCGATCACCAAGGGGCGGGGGTTGAGCGCCTTCGGCCTGATCAAGCGCGCGAGCGGMGAATTCCATCGGSACGCCTTGGGCGTGAAGGGAAACSAGGCTGATCGCTCCGGCATCGTCCATGTGCCCCAACCGTTCGATCACCTTGGCCTTGCSSRGGCCGAAGCSACGSCCSGYRAGGGTTTGGGYGCGCACCAGTTCCCCGGACCTGGCGCCGGCCGAATCCTTCGCCTCGACGGYCAGCTCCGACYKCGCGCGCTTGTCCACGGGCGTMAYCCTGCCCCGACCCCYGACGACATCATAGACACCCAGGACCTCGCGGGGCGCCGTCCCSRGGCGGCGTATGGTGACGGCCTYATAGGCGCCWTCGCCGATGGGWTTCAGCCGCGCCAGCACGCGCTCTCCTTCGCCCGGCGCCGGYAGACCCGGGCGGTCSGGMGCGAGRTAGATGATCGGCGGAGCCGTGTCCTCGGGCCACTTGACGGGCCGGGCGATGACCTCGCCGTCGATGTCGGTGCCGGCGATCTCGATGACCCCGACCCTCGGAAGGACGCCGGATCCGGAGGCGCCGCGCTTGGCGTCCGGGCCGATCAGTCCGTCGCGTTCGAGCTCCTTGATCATGTCCCGGATCTGGGCGCGGGCCGAACCGGTGATCGCGAACGCCCGGGCGATATCACGTTTGCCCATGGGACCGGGGCTTTCCCGGATCAGCCGAAGGATATCGTCTTTGGTCGGGAGTGAAGGAGGCTTACGGGGACGTCTGGCCACGGGTCGTGGCTAACCTGCATCGGTCGGCGCGCGGGGGGCGATTCGTTTCTTGGCCGCTCTTTTCCTGGCCGGTGCTTTCCTCGCCTTCGATTTCCCGGTCCCCGTCTTCTTGGCCGTGTTCTTCCCGGTCTTTCTGGCCGTCTTTTTCTTCGCCGGACCACGGGCCACCCGATCGGCGATGAGGACGAGCGCTTCATCGAGGGTGAGGGTGTCGAGGGATCTATCCGGCGGCACCGTCGCGTTGATGCTGCCGTGCTTGACGTAGGGGCCGTAACGACCGCCGTGGAGGCTGACGGGTTTGCCGTCTTCCGGGTGTTCGCCAAGGACGCGTAGTTTGCCCGACTCGCCCTTCGGCTTGGCGTTCTGCAACAGATCGACGGCGCGATTGAGGCCGATGGTCAGCAAATCCTCGTCCGGGCCCAGCGACGCGTAAGCCCCGTTGTGTCGAAGATAGGGGCCGAAGCGGCCGATGCCGGCTTGGATCATCTTCCCGGTATCGGGATGGGGACCGACATCGCGCGGCAGGGCCAAAAGCCCGAGCGCCGTCTTCAGGGTGAGGGCGTCGGGCGCGATTTCCTTGGGCAGGGACACCCTTTTGGGTTTCTTYTTGTCCTCTCCCTCGCCGAGYTGGATGTAGAAGCCGTAGGGACCGTTGCGGAGCGTGACCGCYTCGCCGCTGASGGSATCGCYGCCCAGGTTCAMGGGGCCGTTGGCGCCRATCAGCGCGGCCTCSGGSGAYTCGTCCCCGGCCGCCAGCTTGCGCGTGTATTTGCACTCCGGGTAGSTCGAGCAGCCGATGAAGGCGCCRTACTTGCCGAGCTTGAGGCCGAGACGSCCGGTGTCGCAATTGRGGCAATCGCGCGGRTTCCTGCCGGAGCCGTCATCATTGAAGAAGTGGGGGCCGAGCACCTCGTCGAGSGCGTCGATGACCTCGGTGRTGGTGAGGTCCTTGGTTTCGGCCACGGCGGCGGCGAAGGAYTCCCAGAAACCGCCCATCACCTCCTTCCAGTTGGCCTTGCCGCCGGAGATGTCRTCSAGCCTGTYCTCCATCYGGGCGGTGAAGTCGTACTCGACGTAWCGCTTGAAGAAGCTGACGAGRAAGGAGGTGACGAGCCGGCCCCGGTCCTCGGGCACGAAGCGCTTCTTCTCCAGTCGCACATAATCGCGCTGCTGCAGGACCGAGAKGATCGAGGCGTAGGTCGAKGGCCGGCCGATGCCAAGCTCTTCCAKRNCGSWWGASCRKCGWSKMCTCGGTGTATCTCGGCGGCGGTTGGGTGAAGTGCTGCTCCGGGATCACCTTGCGGCGCGACATTGCCTCCCCCTCGGTGAGCCTGGGCAGTGTCTGTTCGCCGTCGGCGCCCTCGGCGGTATCGTCCCGACCTTCCTGGTAAAGACGGAGGAAGCCGTCGAAGGTCACGGTCGAGCCGGTGGCGCGCAAGGTCGTTCCATCGGCGGCGGCGACGTTGATCGCCACTTGATCGAGGCGCGCGCTTTCCATTGCGCTCGCCACCGCCCGTTTCCAGATCAGTTCGTAAAGCCGGAACTGGTCGGAATCGAGCAGCCGGACGATCTCCTGGGGCCGGCAGAAGAAGTCGGTCGGGCGGATCGCTTCGTGGGCTTCCTGGGCGTTCTTGGCCCGGCTCTTGTAGATTCTGGGCGCATCGGGAAGATAGGCTTGGCCGTATTGGGCGGGGATGAGTCTGCGGCACTCGGCGATGGCTTCGTTCGACAACCGCACACTGTCGGTCCGCATGTAGCTGATCAGTCCCACCGTATCGCCGCCGATGTCCAGCCCTTCATAAAGYCTTTGKGCGATCCGCATGGTCCKSGACGCRCTGAACCCGAGCTTGCGCGACGCCTCTTGCTRCAACGTCGAGGTCGTGAACGGAGGCTGCGGRTKGCGCCGGACCTGTTTGCGCTCGATTTCGCCGACCGAAAATTCGAGGCYCGAAATCCTGTCCGMCGCCGYCTTGGCTTCSGCTTCACCGCCGAGGCTGAAYTTGGTGAGCTTCTCGCCRCCGAGATGGGTGAGCCTCGCCGTSAGCATCTCGCCYTTGGCGKTGGCGAACTCGCCRTCGACGGTCCAGTATTCGCRYGCCTTGAAGGCTTCGATCTCGGCCTCGCGCTCGCAGATCATCCTCAACGCCACCGATTGCACCCGTCCCGCCGAACGGCTGCCCGGCAGCTTGCGCCACAGCACCGGCGACAGGGTGAAGCCCACCAGGTAATCGAGCGCCCGGCGGGCGAGGTAGGCTTCGATCAGCGGCTTGTCGAGGTCGCGCGGGTGGGCCATGGCCTCGAGCACGGCGTTGCGGGTGATCTCGTGGAACACCACCCGCTTGACCTCGATCCCGTTGAGCGCCCCGCGCTCGCTGAGAAGCTCCATCACGTGCCACGAGATCGCCTCGCCCTCGCGGTCCGGGTCGGTGGCGAGATAGAGGTGATCCGCCCCTTTCAGGGCCTCGGCGATTTCGCCGATACGTTTTTGCGCCCTGGTGTCGACCGCCCAGGTCATGGCGAACCCATCGTCAGGCAAGACCGATCCCTCCTTGGCCGAAAGGTCGCGGACATGGCCGTAGGAGGCGAGGACCTTGTAGTCCTGGCCGAGATACTTGTTGATGGCCTTGGCCTTGGCCGGGGACTCGACGACGACTATGTTCACAACGTTAGCTCTACTTACTTATTGGTTGGGGACATCTTGCACCCGAACCGGTTAATCAGTCGTAATGAAGCGCGACCTGGTTGCCCGGGTGCCTCTCCAACCGGCCCGCAAGTTCCATTTCCAGCAGGACGGTGGACACGACGGCAGGGGACAATTGGCACTGCCGAATGATTTCGTCAACCGTTACCGGGTCCGGGCCCAGTTTTTCGGCGATGTCCGCCCGTGCCGCCGAAAGCTCCGAATCGCTGGGCTGGACAGGGGTTGGCGTCGGTGCGAAGGCACTTTCGGGTCCCTCACCGGCCCCAGGCCGAAAGGCGCCGCTGATGGCTTCGAGCACGTCTTCGGCGGTCTGTACGAGGGCGGCGCCGTCCCGGATCAGCTGGTTCGAGCCCTTGGCGCGGGGGTCGAGCGGCGAGCCCGGCACGGCCATGACCTCGCGGCCTTGATCGCCGGCGAACCGCGCCGTGATCAGCGATCCCGACTTGAAGGTCGCCTCGATCACCACCACGCCCAGTGACAACCCGGAGATCAGCCGGTTGCGGTAGGGGAAATGGCGGGCCTTGGGTGTCAGCCCCGGGGGGTGCTCGGAAATGACGACGCCTCGTTCGACGATCTCTTCATAAAGCGCCGCGTTTTCCGCCGGATAGACGACGTCGACGCCGCCGGCCATGATGGCGACGGTGCCGCTTTCCAAGGCCCCGGCATGGGCCATGGCGTCGATGCCGCGCGCCATGCCCGAAGCGACGACGATCCCGTGGCTGCCGATATCCGCCGCCAGGGTCTCGGCCATGCGCCGGCCGTTGGCCGAGGCGTTACGCGCGCCGACGATGGCGACGGTTCGCCGGCCGAGGAGATGGCCGTTGCCCCGCACGCTCAAGGTCGGCGGCGCATCGTCGAGCACCGCCAGCATCTCCGGGTAGTCCTCCTCGCCCCAGGCGATCAGCCGGGCGCCGATCTTCCCCAGCGCCTCGATCTCGCGCGTCGCGGCGGCGGCCGGACAGATCTTGATCGGCCGTGTCTGCCCGCCGCGGCGCGCCAGTTCCGGTAAGGCGGCGAGCGCCTCGGTGGCCGAGCCGAACCGCGACAGCAGCTGAAAAAAGGTGACCGGCCCGACATTTTCGCTGCGGATCAGCCGCAGCCGGTCGCGCCGCTCCTCGGCGGAGATGGGTGTTACCTGGCGGTTCATCGCTTCTAATTGGAGGAACGGCGGCCCGGCGTCAACTTCAAGATTTTCGACGCCGGTGCAACGGTGGCGCGCAAGCCTCTGAAAATCCGTGTTATTTTTCCACCGTCGAGCGGCCGATCTTGGGCTCCTCGCGCTTGATCAGCCGGCGGATATTGGCGTGATGGCGGAGGATCACGAGGATCGCCATGAAGCCCGCGAGCTCGGTGCGCTGGGGATCGGCGAGCCAGGCGGCAGTGAACGGCGCCGCCGCCGCCGAAACCATGGAGGCAAGGGAGGCGTAGCGGAAAATCAGTGCGATGGCGAGCCAGGTGAGCCCGGCGAGTAGGGCCACCTTCCAGGCGATTGCCGCGAGGACGCCAAGCGCCGTCGCCGCGCCCTTGCCGCCCCGGAACCGCAGCCAGACGGGGAACAGATGSMCGACGACCGCGCCCGGATGCTCTCGGCGAACGTCCGTTCCCCGAGAGGGGCGAGCAGTCTAGCAATGTACCATCCACGGTTCAAGTGGTTTTTTGGACTACTTTAAGCTCCTTTCTAGAACGTAGTAACGGCTGCCAAGATGGCAGGTTTCGCGGCATCGCCGTTGACCCGCCCCGCACGACGAAATAGGCTGGCGGAGACTTCTGTGGCGACAACATCTGCAAGCGGGACTGGATCAAATGATTGAAAACCTGGCCATTGTGGGGGCTACAGGGGCCGTCGGGCAGGAGGCTTGCCGGATCCTCGAGCAGGGTGAGGACTTGGAGGGCATCGTCGATCAGATCAGCTTCCACCTGCTCGGGCCTGAAACGGCCCCCACGAAGCAGATGATCCTGACGGAGCAAGACCCCGTCGCCTTCCGGCATGTCCTCCTCTGGAAGGGGCAGTATCTTGTTCCCCGACGCGACGGGAAGATCCTGATAGGCAGCAGCATCGAGGACGTCGGATTCGA
>LKGT01004844.1_pt4 | contig 11591 bp, 8 predicted proteins | sample 503861 | NCBI WGS metagenome assembly LKGT01 (sample SAMN04113194, study PRJNA297058) | marine sediment metagenome | biome: marine benthic biome; feature: marine benthic feature; material: marine sediment; isolation source: sediment sample collected at the water-sediment interface from the South... ...
GCYNAKAYNCNGAKATCNGTAWNCYGTYKKSTRMWTSWMWARAWWAGTAATTCCCGCTTGGTGTGCGGAAATGAAATCACGCCGAGGCGGGTGGTTGCAGGTCTAGAATTGTCCGAAGGGATAACTTCTAAGACCGAACCATTGAAAGGGATGAGGTCCGGGAGGGAGCAATCCTAAGATGGAGCATCCACGCTTCCTCGTCAACGTGGCGGATCTTGTATGCCTTGAAATGGGGTTATTCGCCTAGACTGGAGCCAGCAGATCTGCTACCATTAATTTTATCATTCGTTTAGTATTAAATTTAAAATAAAAAAATAAAATAAAATTATTTGTTAATACAAAACATCAAACTTTGAAAATTCATTTGTAAATTTTTCATTTCTAATTATTACATCTTCTACCCTAGCATTAGCTGGTCCACCATGACACCATTCAACTAAATTATTTACACTCTCTTCATCACCTTCWAGAATAGCTTCTACACGTCCATCAATTAGATTTTTWACAWAACCAAAGACATTCTTTTGTTTAGCTTTTACTTTYAGGGCTTGTCGAAAAAATACACCTTGTACTTTTCCTTTWATTAAAACTCTAACTCTTTGACTKRCCATCAAGAATTTTGAATTAGCTAGTCATTAATCAATTTTGGGTTTTTTCATAAACAAATAACTTAYCTTCTTTCTTTAATTCTAGCYCGACCAGTTTTTCTAGCAGCAATACTTCCCACTTTTGCACCTGGTGGCGCATTACGAGAAACTGTAGAGCTCTGTCCAACATGTTGATGTCTACCACCACCATGTGGGTGAACATATGCAGCTTGCGCCACACCTCTTACAATTGGATACTTTAGCCCTTTGGCTCKAAAACTACGCCACTTATTGCCTGCTAACATAAAGGGTCTATCAGTAGAACCTCCTCCAGCAAGGGTACCAATCATAGCGCGATTTTTGGGGTTWAGAGTGATGAATTTTCCGGAAGGAAGTTTTAATGTTACYCCCTCYTCACCGTGAGAGAAAACGGTGGCRTCGGTTCCAGCAGATTTTACAATAGCACCACCATCACCAAAATGCCTTTCAAYATTACAAACAATAGTTCCATCAGGAATATTCTGGACACTAATWACATTACCCTGTTCAATTTTGGATTTTAAGCCAAAATTCCAAGTTGYRCCTACTTTTGTTCCAAGTACTGCAGGTACGAARGAAACMGAACCATCTTCAAATCTCACTTTAGCTARTGGRGCTTCTCTACCACGTTCATGAACTAAATCKATTAYTTCGCCTGCGTGCTGTTCAGATAAGGTAAAACGTGGATACTKTGCTTTATGTCCTACTTTACCAGTAGAAGTTGMTCTAAATTGATTTCCTCCACGGCCACGTCTTCTTACTAATGGTCTTTTACCCAAGTAGATCGTTTCCTTTTTACTGGAAATTTTAAGCTTGTGATTGTTTGGTGTTTTCGGTTGAGATACCACAGAGGTATAAATATTAGGCGACTGAGTTTCCAWTATGAGTCAAAATGCWCTTTCATTRAAAGTACTAGAAGCATATACACGAGATGTTGGTCGTGGAGTTGCAAGAATAGATTATGACTCTATGGATACACTTGGGGCATCAACTGGTGATGTTATTGAAATTAAAGGTAAAAGAAGAACTGTAGCAAAATGTCTTCCACTTTATCCATCCGATGAAGGAAAGGGAATTATTAGAATTGATGGTCYAGGTCGGAATAATTCTGGAATTGCAATAGGTGATGCTATTACAGTAAGAAAAATCAAAGCAGTTGCTGCTGAAAAAGTTGTGGTAGCTCCACTTGAAGCAATTCCTCCAATTGATGAACGATATCTAGCAGATGCATTAGAAAGTGTTCCTYTAATTAAGGGYGATAATGTGATGGTTCCATATTTTGGTGGACGCTTAACTTTCCAAGTTATTGGGGTTACGCCTGCAGCTGATGCAGTGTTAATTACTCAAAAGACCGTKTTTCATATCGCAGAAAAGGGAGAAACATTACGAGGAGTTCCACAAGTAACMTATGAAGACATTGGTGGAATTGGRGATGAAATTAAAAAAGTYAGAGAAATGATAGAGTTGCCATTAAGACATCCTGAAATATTTGAAAAGTTAGGAATCGAAGCACCAAAAGGTGTTTTGTTATTTGGCCCTCCTGGAACTGGTAARACCYTACTTGCAAAGGCAGTTGCAAATGAGAGTCAAGCTCATTTTATTAGCATATCAGGTCCTGAAATTATGAGTAAGTTTTACGGYGAAAGTGAAGCTAGATTACGTGAAATTTTCAAGGAAGCTAGAGAAAAATCRCCTTCYATAATTTTTATAGATGAAATAGATTCCATWGCRCCAAAAAGAGAAGAAGTAACTGGGGAAGTGGAAAGAAGAGTTGTTTCACAAATGTTGTCCTTAATGGATGGTTTAGAGTCCAGAGGTAAAGTAATYGTAATAGCTGCCACAAATAGGCCAAACGCCATTGATCCTGCTYTAAGAAGACCAGGAAGATTTGACAGAGAAATTGAAATCAAAGTTCCTGAYAAAAAAGGAAGAAAGGAYATTCTYTCTATTCACAGCAGAAACATGCCACTRACTGAAGRGGTTGAYATTGAYAAAATTGCTTCTGTAAGYCATGGTTATGTTGGAGCAGATTTAGAATACCTTTGTAAAGAAGCTGCAATGAAATGTTTGAGAAGATTACTWCCTGTATTAAATWTGGAGGATGAKAAGGTAGCCCCAGAAACTCTTGAGAAACTTATTGTAAACCAAGAAGATTTCCAAAAAGCTTTGATTGAAGTTACTCCGTCTGGAATGAGAGAAGTRTTCATTGAAAATCCCGATGTTAAATGGGATCAARTTGGAGGATTAGAAGATGTTAAACGAGAACTACAAGAAGCAGTTGAGTGGCCAATGAAGTATCCTGCACTTTAYGATAAATTAGGGCATAAAATGCCAAGAGGAATTTTACTTCACGGTCCTAGTGGTACAGGAAAAACACTTTTAGCTAAAGCAGTTGCTACAGAAAGTGAGGCAAATTTTGTTTCTGTGAGAGGTCCTGAAYTATTATCAAAATGGGTAGGWGAATCTGAACGAGGAATAAGAGAAATTTTTAGAAGAGCAAGACARGCAGCRCCATGTGTAATATTCTTTGATGAAATTGATTCAATTGCACCMGTTAGAGGTGCAGGAGGCGAAACAGCTGTTACTGAAAGAGTTGTTAGTCAATTACTAACTGAATTRGATGGTATGGAAAATATGCAYGGAGTAGTGGTTTTAGCGGCDACTAAYAGAGCAGATATGATTGATCCTGCGTTACTCAGACCAGGAAGATTTGATAAAATTGTTCAAGTTCCACTTCCAGATAAAGAAAGTAGAAAGAAGATTCTCMATATTGGTKCAGAAACAATCCCAACTATCGATGAAATTAGCGAYCCACAACATATTGATTWTGAHAAGCTTKCAGAATYAACAGATGGRWTRAGTGGTGCAGATGTTGCAGCAATTKCCAACACRGCTGTTTCRTTAGTCATCCATGAATTTTTAGATAAACAGCCAGACATWAAGRYCGTTGATAAGGAVTCTGAGAATGCCAAGGTTGAAATGAAGCATTTTGAGGAAGCAGTCAAGAAAGTACGTGAACAAAAAGAGCTCAAGCTAGGCGAAAAACTAGTAGCTTCCTATTATAGGTAGTTTTTATTAATTGGACAAAACGTAATTCTCGTAAATGCCTGAATATACCGGTTATGCTGGAAGGTCATTGGAGTTTTTAAAATCAAATGATATTGCAGTTGGTGATACAGTCAAATTAGTAGGAGACCTAACCTATTCCGGGATAATTATGCCCAGATATGAGCATAGCGATGATAAACAYATTGTTCTCAAATTGAGTAGTGGATACAACATTGGACTAGAGATAGAYAACCTTGAAAAAATCGAAAAAWTATTTACGTCTGGAACAAGTACATCARTATTCCAAAAATTAAAAGAAGATCCTTCTTTRCCCAAARTTCTCCTTTTATCAACAGGTGGAACAATTGCTAGTAAAGTTGATTATAGAACAGGTGCTGTTACCCCMATTTTAACTGCTGAAGAATTAAATTYGTCTGTACCTGAACTTGCCAAAATTGCYAATATAGATACCGAAGTTYTATTTTCCGAATATTCAGAAAATATTATACCAGATCATTGGTTACAAATTGCACAAAAACTAATTGAATATTCTAAWTCTRRTTATTCMGGRATYATTATTGCACATGGAACAGATACAATGCATTACACATCATCATTTCTTTCYTYTGCATTAGCAGGATATCCTATTCCWATWGCRCTTGTWGGTTCACAAAGRTCMTCMGATCGTGCTTCTTCTGATGCCGCACTCAATCTTATTGGGGCAACAAAATTTCTTGTTGAATGTAAAACTAATGGGGTTTATGTTATAATGCATCATGATGAAAGTGATGAAACTATTGCATGTCATTTTGGTACAAGGGTAAGAAAAAATCATACAAGTAAAAGAAGCGCATTTCAAACAATTGGAGGTGACCCGGCATATATTATCGTCAACAATAAAATTCAGAGAAATGTTAAAGATGATTTTTTTAGAGTTAAAGAATTCAAACCTAAAATTAAACTGGATACAAAAGTGGCTTTAGTAAAATATCATCCAGGATATGACCCAAAGCTTTTSGACAARAYTATTGAMATGGGTTTTAAAGCAATAATYTTCGAAGGAACTGGACTTGGSCATATTGGAAAAACYATGTAYGATWGTGTGAAAAAAGCKCAAGMRAAAGACATTTTCCTAGGAATGACTTCGCAGTGTATTGATGGTAGAATAGGTATGACWGTATATGAAAGTGGACGAGATTTGCTTGATTTAGGAATAATCCCRTTGGAGAATATGATACCTGAAGTAGCTTTGGTTAAAGCAATGTGGGCATTAGGTAATTCACAGGATAATGAAGAAATTAAAAAAATTATGCTTGAAAATATTGCYTCTGAGATATCGTACTAGAAAAATGAGTGTGAAAAGAATCGTCTGAATTTTCCATTGAGAATGTAGGGTTAAAAGTTGGATTGGAAATTCATCAGCAGTTAGATACCAACAAAAAACTATYTTGTAATTGCACACCAATAGAATCTAATGAATATACCAAAAAATTTCAAAGAAATTTACGAGCTGTAAAAAGTGAATTAGGAGAATATGATCCTGCTGCATTATTTGAAAAATCAAAGTCTAAAACAATAATGTATTATGCAAATCCTCAAAGTAGTTGTCTTGTAGAACAAGATGAAGAACCACCACAYMATWTAGATAAAGATGCAAAAGARCTTGCTTTGGTTATTGCCTGTTCTYTAAAATCAAATATTTTTAGTGAAATATATCCAATGAGAAAAACTGTAATTGATGGTTCAAACACCACRGGTTTTCAGAGAACCATGTTAATTTCACAAGGAGGATATATCGAWGTTGATGGTGAGAAAATTGGTGTACAATCAATTTGTCTAGAAGAAGATGCWGCAAAGCTYCTWGGAGACAAGGGATCRATWAGGGAATATAGTCTTGATCGCCTTGGAATACCTCTTGTTGAGATTGCACTAGATCCTGTTGAAGGTAAGCCATCAAAAATTAAAAAAATTGCATTATCTCTTGGYAAGCTCYTAAGGAGTACAAAAAAAGTYACAAGAGGTATTGGKTCAATWAGRCARGAYGTTAATGTATCYRTAAAAAATGGMGGAGCAGTAGTTGAGATAAAAGGAGTACARCAACTAGGTCAATTAGAAAAGATAGTAGARTTTGAGGCTAAAAGGCAGCATGGAATGGTCAAAATTGCTGAAAAATTACAAAATTCTAATTTTGATGGAATTTCAAGGGATCATATTTTTGAKATAACAAATGATTGGAAAAATTGTCAATCAAAAATAATTCAAAAAGCAATAARAGATAATTCTTTAATCAAGGCAATAAAAATACCGAATTTTGCHGGAATGTTTGGATATTCTCCATAYGATGGAATTAGATTAGGAAAAGAAATTGGWCARTTGGTAAAATTTTATGGAATTGGTGGAGTTTTTCATTCAGATGAGTTRCCAAATTAYGGTATWGAAGAAARYGACCTTTCTATTGTAARGAADGTRTTGAGTATTAGCRAAAATGATGCTTTTTTGATAATWGCAGCRCCTTCATCAAAAATTGATTTTGYAMTTGMATCAATAATCARCAGAATCAATCACGCAGCAAAGGGAGTTCCAGCAGAAACTAGACTAGCCACTCCAAATGGTGAAACAGTTTTTCTTAGACCWCGTCCTGGRGSTTCTAGAATGTATCCTGAAACAGATATTCCACCAATTCTTGTAACAAAARATGAATTTSAAACTGCAGAAAATAATATTCCAAAACCTTGGGATGAATCACTTGCAGAACTACAAAAAAAATATGGTTTGAATGTACAGCTAGCTGAACAAATTTTTGATTCCAAGTATATTGACTTGTTTGAAAAAATTGTTGAGAAAACTAAAGTTAATCCGACTTTTATTGCATCAGTACTTTGTTCTTCAATAACTAATTTAGAAAGAAATGGTTTGAATTCATATTTACTAAAAAACGAAGAGATTTCAAAATCATTTGAATATTTGGAAAGTGGAAAAATAACCAAAGAATCAATTGAAATAATTTTTGAAAATATAATGGCTGGAAAATCAAAGACTATTGAAGAATCCATGAAAAATACTTCAATTGAGACCCTTGATGATTTCAAATTGGAKAAAATCATTGAAAAGATAATCAATGATAATAAAGAAATTATACRAAATCAAAAAGAAAGAGCAGTTGGTCCRCTAATGGGAATTGCTATGAAGGACTTGAGAGGAAAGGCTTCAGGAGAGATGATAAATAAWCTTCTTTTGAAGAACATTAAGAAAATCTTAGAAAGTGAGTAATGAAATTTGTATGCGGGAAGTGGGATTTGAACCCACGAACTCCTAGAAGATAAGGATCTGAACCTTACACCGTTGACCAGGCTGGGTGACTCCCGCAGTTTAAAACTTGAAAATCTAKAATAAGTTTCTTTATTACCMWGTTTTTTAAAATGTGTTTCAATAACTTTGGATAATATGAAATTTAGAGAAATTTATTGTTACAATTGCAAAAAAATTCTAGGTCGATATAATACAAAATACTATGATAGTGATAAGATTAAAGAAATAATGAACACTTTCCATTCATTACATGTAAGGAAAGGTCATCAAGTAATAATTAGAAATTTTATCAAAAAATAAACCTGATCAAATTTTTAGGTTTCAATTAATTAAAAGCAACAATATCTAATGTAATCTTTAATTTGATTACTAACTATTCAAATGAATTTTGAAATTCATCTAAAAGATTTTGTTGATGTTTACTGAGTTTTTTTGGGATGTTTACTACAACCCTTACATATTGATCACCRYGYCCCCTAGAATTCATTCGTGGTAATCCYTTTCCTTTTAGTTTGATGATAGTATTTGGTTGAATACCTGAATCTATTTTTATTTTTTCAGYCCCATTCAAGATTGGTACAGTTACCTTAAGACCAAGAGCAGCATCAATCATAGATATGTTCTGGTCATAAAAAATATCGGTATTATCTCTTTTAAAGTTYTGATGWGGTTGGACACGAATTCTAACAATTAGATCTCCATTAATACCACCGGGGATTTCATCACCCTCATTTGGAATAGTATAATCTCCATTATCAACACCGGGAGGAATATCAAACGTTATTTTTTTAGTTCCTTTTTTCTTTCCACTGCCTTTACAATCACTACAAGGTGTTTCAATTATTGATCCTTTTCCTCTACATGAGGAACATGATTCAACTGTTACAAAAGAAGCAAAACCCATGCTTCTGGTTTTGCGAACTTGACCTTGCCCATTGCAAATATTACATGTTCTTTGGCGTGTTCCAGGTTTACAACCAGAACCATTACAAATATTACATTCAATAATTTTTTTCAATTCAATTTCCATTTTTTTGCCAGAAAGCACATCCTCTAAAGTAATCAAAGTTTGGTAAAKTAGATCGGAACCYCTTTGTTGTTGCKCTCCAAAACCTCCTCCTCTACYAAATATTGATTCAAAAATAGAATCAAATCCTCCTCCAGAACGTCCAAAAATATCGCTRAAATTAGCACTGGCCCCTTGGAAAATATCATCTGTGCTATATCTACCRTCTACCCCGGCATGACCATATTGATCGTAAATCTTCTTTTTTTCTGGRTCAGAAATCACCGCATAAGCCTCAGAAATTTCTTTAAAATGCTCTGGTGCTTCTTTTGATTTATTTCGATCAGGGTGAAATTTTAAAGCTAATTTACGATATTGTGATTTAATTTCATTAATAGGTGTGGTTTTTGAAATTCCTAAAACCTCATAATAATCACGTTTTGCAGCCATGAATTATTCTTTAATCATTATCGATGTATAAACGAATGATCTTGTAGAACTAGTTGTTAATTTTTTTTTCATCGGTTGAGGATGATTCAGAATTCTGCTCAGCCATGGTTTGTTCTTGTTGTCCTTCAGTGGTTTGTTCTTGTTGTCCTTCAGTGGTTTGTTCTTGTTGTCCTTCAGTGGTTTGTTCTTGTTGTCCTTCAGTGGTTTGTTCTTGTTGTCCTTCAGTGGTTTGCTGATCTGTACCTGGAGGTGTAACATTCTTGTAAAGTTCAGTGGTTATTTCATTTACTATTAATTTTAATGCCTCAAGTTTTGGTTTGAGTTCTTCTACATCTTTATCCAGTACTTCTTTTACTTCTTTAATAGCATCAGTTACTTTGATTCCTTGTTCTTGTGAAATTTTATCCTTAAGATCATGATTGACTAACTTTTCTGTGGTGTAAATGAAACTTTCAGCTTCATTTTTAAGTTCAATTTTTTCTTTTTTCTTTTTATCTTCTTCAGAGAATTTTTCTGCATCCTCTTTGAGTTTTTCAATCTCATCTTTAGATAGTTTTGTGGTAGACTCWATTGTAATTCTGGCTTCTTTTTGGGTTCCTAGATCTTTTGCTGTAACGTTAATTATTCCATTTGCATCAATGTCAAATTTTACGTCAATTTGAGGAATRCCTCTTGGTGCAGGRGGTAAATCAATTAGGTTAAAGCTTCCCAAAGATACATTATCATTAGCCATTGGTCGTTCTCCTTGGACTACATGAATTGTRACTGCAGTTTGATTATCTACYGCTGTTGTGAATACCYTACTTTTTGASGTTGGAATTGTTGTRTTTCGCTCKATAAGKGGTTCTCTCACTCCTCCCATAGTTTCAATTCCCAAAGTTAATGGAGTTACATCTAATAATACAATATCACTAGATACATCTCCTGCAATTATACCGGCTTGAATAGCTGCACCCATGGCAACTGCTTCCATTGGATCTACTCCAGATTCAACGTTTTTTCCAATTAATTCGCCAACAAATTTTTTCACTAATGGAATTCTTGTAGGGCCTCCAACCATTACAATTTTGGTAATATCTGATTTACTTATTTTGGAATCTTCAAAAGCCTTTTCAATCGAAGGTCTACAACGTTCAATGATAGGTCCGATTAATTCATCAAGTTTAGCTCTTGTTATTCTTAATTCAAGATTCTTAGCACCTGAGGAAGGATCTTGTGCAATGAAGGGAAGATTAAGGTCGGTTTCCATAACTGTTGAAAGTTCAATTTTTGCTTTCTCTGCTGCTTCTCTAATTCTGGCCATTGCAGTGCTATCTTGTGAAAGATCAAAACCTTCTTTTTTCTTAAATTCATCAAGAACATAATCAATTAGAACTTTATCCATATCAGTTCCACCTAATTGGGTATCACCAGAAGTACTCATTACTTCAAAAACACCACCACCCATTTCCATAATGGTAACATCTAAAGTTCCTCCCCCAAAATCAAAAACAAGAATTTTCATATCTTCTTTGGATTTGTCCAAGCCAAAGGCTAATGATGCAGCTGTTGGTTCATTAATTATTCTGACCACATCTAGACCAGCGATAGTACCAGCATCCTTAGTTGCTTGTCTTTGGTTATCATCAAAATACGCTGGAACAGTAATTACAGCTTTTTCAATAGGTTCACCAATAAAAGCTTCCGCATCTTTTTTTATTTTCTGAAGGATAAAGCCAGATATTTGTTGGGGTTTGTACTCTTTATCTTGAATTTTAAAAACGTGGTCACTACCCATTTTTCTTTTGGCTGCAAATATAGTACTATCAGGATTTGTTACTGCTTGCCTTCTAGCCGGTTCACCAACTATGAGCTCCCCATCTTTTGTAAAGGCTACCACTGATGGAAACGCTTTTCCGCCTACTGTAACACCTTCAGCTGCGGGAATAATTGTAGGCTTTCCACCCATAATTACTGATGCGGCAGAATTACTTGTTCCTAAATCAATTCCTATTATTTTAGACATCTTGAGTTTCTCCTTGTTTTTTTGAAATTTCTACTAACGATGGTCTAATAACCTTAGTATGAGAAATATATCCCTTCCTGATTTCTTTTGTGATTGTATTGTCATCAAGCTTGGGATCATTAATTATCGAAATTGCCTCGTGTAGTTTGGGATCAAAAATTTCTCCCAAAGCATCAATGGGATTTACATTATTCTGTTCAAGTAACGAATCCATGTTTTTTACAATAGAATCTAATCCTTCGATGTTTCCTTCATTTTTTGAAAAAACTTCTTTTGCCCTAATAAAATCATCATAAATTTTAAGAAATTCTATCATAAATTGAGTAATTCTTGTATTTATTCCATTTTTAATTTCAAGTTGYGTTTTTTTAGTTAAATTTTGAAAATCAGCTARGGCATGTTTTAATTTGTTTTCTAGATCTTCAGATTTTTTTTTTTCTTCTTCAAGAAGATTTCGAAATTCTTCTAAAGAAAAAGTATCATTGMTCTCTTCTTYTAACTCATTATTTGTGTTAGYYTCATCTTCAGATARTAYACTAACAGGAATTTCAGAATTTTTTTCATTAGACATTTCAAACAAAGTTATTGATAAGCTAATTTATACTCTTATTGAATAGTTTCGCATAARGGATTTGCTTTTACAATAATAAGATTAGAATCTTTTTTATTTTTTTCAATATTTTCAAAATCTAATTTTGAGCAAGCTACAACAATTGTAGTTTTGTCACTATGAAATAGATTTAGATGAGGATCCTCATAAGCTTCAACATCTCCAATATAATCACGTAACCGAGAAGTTAGATTTTGTAACATTTCGATTTTATCTCCTCGCATTGCATGTAGATCAAGGGTCCAAGATATTGCAATCTTTGTTCTACTTGCTTTTAGATCATTCTTCTTTAATGTTGCACGAATTTCATCAATTAATCTTTTAATGTATCCATCTATTCCTTTAACGCTTCCATTAATTAGATACATTAGAGTATTGGTGCCCTCAAATGAGGAACCTAATGATTTAAGATCATATAATCCTGCGACCATATCATCTAAGAAAATTTCTTGAAATTTATCTGAAGAAAGGTCATTTTTAGTAATATCGTCTTGGATGAATTTACAAACTTCTAAAATACTACAAAGGCTAGAAAAC
>LKGT01007513.1_pt7 | contig 11570 bp, 11 predicted proteins | sample 503861 | NCBI WGS metagenome assembly LKGT01 (sample SAMN04113194, study PRJNA297058) | marine sediment metagenome | biome: marine benthic biome; feature: marine benthic feature; material: marine sediment; isolation source: sediment sample collected at the water-sediment interface from the South......
TCAGTTAAAGTTAGAACCAAACAAGGATATTATCAATTAGGATTCGTCACAGATCCACAAACGCTATCATCTTGGTATATGGATATTGCTAAAAACTCAGAGAAAAATGTTCAGCCCGCCAAGTTTGAAATAATTGAAARTCAAACAAATGTTAAAGTGATGGGGCCAAAAATTTTTGAGGATTTTTCAAACGCGCTTGACAAATCTTTGCGRYTGACAAAGGGATTTGCAATTGGCGGATTTGTTTTGTTTATAKCTAKTCTGATTTTATAATTTYAACTTCATCTAAATTTCCATAAAACTCATCTACAAATGAAGAGAATTTTTGAATTGGGACTATTGGAACCCTGTTTATAAAAGACGCTTTTTCTTCATAAAGTGTCACAATTACTGGAATGGCCATTGCTCCCTGTGTTTGAGAAACATATCTCTTAGTTCTTCTAATCTGTTTTTTTACWGCTGTYTGAATGGCAGATGTACTAGTTCTTTTCCAGTGCTTACAATCAATCAATATTGCCAYTCCAATCTTGATACCGACTACATCTATTTCCATTCTGGGCTTTGTCAAAATCATATTTCTTATTGTACCAAAACCTTTTGATTCTAAAATTTCTGCAACAAGCCCTTCAAAGTCTTTCCAATCAATATGTTCTGATACCTCATCAATGGTMGCACCCTTTTYTAAAATAAAAAGAGCAGACTTTAATCTATCACCTGAATTAAAATTAAATAAATCWCCATCCTTTGARCCAATTCCGTTTTTAACCAACTCATCAAGGATTTTTTTTGTAGTTGRTTGATCAGTTTTTGACACTATGGAAAAATCCGCTATTGAAATTCCACCTGGAATAATTCCATCAAGTCCTTGTATGTATGGTTTAAGAAACACTGCYAATGTTTTTTTTAAATGTTATACAAAAGTTTGGAAAATAGTTGTGGCAAAATTCAATTTTAAAAAAATAGCGATTAAGCATATTTCAGCTTAGAAGCTTCTTGGTTKAAATTTTCTATGTTTTGGTAAACATTCTCTACAATASACTGGYCTATCTGGTTTTGGTTCAAAAGGTACTTCTGAGTCTTTGCCGCAATCAGCACATTTCATAGGATACATTTTCCTTTCTTCGGACATYGAATAATCCAATTTTTGCTAGTATAAGAATGAATGGCAAAAAGTTTSATTAAAGATCTTTAATTATGTYAGTTGTAAACGCAATTTTATGAAACWACTCCTTTGCTGCATTCTARTATTCTTATTAGGATTTTCTAGYATCAATTTAGTTTTTGCTGAAAAAGGCTCTAAWGTAAATGAAATTAAATTCATTCAATATCTTGATGAGAATACTGCTTTAGAGGAAGTTAGAAATGGCAATCTGGACATGTATTACTTTASAATCTCATCAGAYAGAATTGAAAGCAYTGAATCAAGAGAAGGAATTCAAGTTTTTGAATCAACTGGTGGCTCATATAGCATCCTTGTAAATCCTGGAGTATCAGATGAATTTAATCCGTTTTCAATAAAAGAAGTTCGTTWTGCAYTAAATTATCTCATTGATAGAAAATTAATTGTAAATGAATTAATGGGMGGATATGGAWCTGAAATGATTTCATATTATAGTCCTTATAATCCCGATTATCTTTYAATCATAARTCAGCTAGAATCATTTCATTTTAGGTACAATCCAACACTTGCTGAAAATATGATATCTGACGCGCTTGTTGCAAATGGTGCTGAAAAAATTGATGGTCTCTGGTCAATTAATGGAAAACCAATTGAAATAACGATATTCATTAGAAGTGATGACACAGTAAGAAAATCAATTGGGGAGTTAATTTCATCTGAGCTTCGAAAAATTGGATTCATTGTTAACAAAGACTATGGTGATCTAAACAAAGCATTCGTTATTGTTTATGGTTCAAACCCTGTTGATGTTAAATGGCATCTTTATACGGAAGGTTGGGCTAGCTCGGCATTTGTGAGGTATGATTCTGTTGGACTAGCACAAATGTATTCTCCTTGGTTCTCAAACATGCCAGGATTCAATAATCCTACATATTGGAATTATCAAAACGAAAACCTTGATTCGCTTACTCARAGAATCTATACTGGTGATTTTAAATCTGCTGAAGAAAGAACTGAATTAATTCAGCAAGCAATTGTTGAGGGATTRAATGAATCTGTTCGAATTTTTATTGCTAGTAAACTTGATCAATATGTTGTAAATGAAAAAGTTAATGGRGTCATTAATGACTTTGGYGCTGGAGTTCCAAGCMGATTTACTMCAATAAATGTTCAAAGTGATTCTGATAATTTGGTGATTGGTGTCAAACAAATCTATCAAGGKGCTTGGAATCCAATTATGGGTTTAAGCGATAGTTATAGYAGGCATATTTGGGGAGTAATTTCTGACCCAGGTGTTTTCAAACAYCCATACACMGGTTTGACATTTCCAATTAGAACTTCATGGAATGTGGAAACRGCAGGACCTGATGGAACAATTGATTTRCCTGATGATGCAATAATCTGGGATCCTTYTCAGCAAASATGGAAAAATGTTGAAGCAGACGCAAAATCAACAAGTAAAGTMACATTTGATCTTTYATTAGGTAATTGGCATCATGGCCAAAAAATGGATATGAATGAYATTTTACATTCACTTTACTTTACAATTGAATGGGGTTCAGATACTGGTGAAGGTGATAAAACATTTGATACYGAATTTACTCCAAGAGCAATTCAAKTTGTCAATACAATAATTGGTGTTARACCACTTGATGAGGATACAATMGAAGTATATGTTGATTATTGGCACTTTGATAAATCAGAAATTGCTGATTGGACATCAATGTGGAGTGTAATGCCATGGGAATTAGTTTCTGCAATGGAACAATCAGTAATTGATGGAAAGGYTTCATTTTCTCGTTCCGGCGCAACTAGTAAAAATGTTAATTGGCTTTCATTAATTGTTCCAAATGATGCAAAAATTATAGAAGGATATCTTTCTGATTTTAAAAACTCTAATCATATTCCATCWGCTTTGAAATCTTTTGTATCAAATCAAAAATATTTTGAATCACGTTATGACGCATCAATAAATTGGATTCAAGAAAATAATCATGCAATTATWAGCAATGGTCCATTTTTTCTAGATAGATACTCTCCAGAATCTAGAACCATAACTATCAAAGCTTTTGATGATCCCACATATCCAATAAAATCAGGAACCTGGTCAGAATTTGAGACAGTTCAATTTCCTCAGATTGAAAATGTAGARTTACCAGAATTAGTCGTCAARGGTGAAGAACTCTCTATTCCRATTCAAACYAAAGATACAACTAGAATCCAATACTTTTTGACAAATTCTGAAGGAAATATAGTGGAATCTGGCGTTGAGCAGGTWAGTGGCAAACAAACTACCTTGACCTTGTCTGGAGAAAAAACAGASCGGTTTTTGATTGGGGCCAATGATTTGAAGGTATTTGCAATGTCGGATACTGTTCTACGGCCTGACATTTTTAGTACAAGTTTTCTAGTCGTTGATARTCCRACACAGGAGTTGCCAAAGCCTACATTTTCTGAAAYTCAACAAAKTCAAAYATCCACAAATAATTATGGATATTTRGTAATTGTTGCTGGAGCAATTGCRATTGGAATACTCTTGTATGTAAAGAGTAAATYAAATTCCAAAAAAATTGAAAAGTAAACAGCTATTTTGYTCCAATAATAAATAAAGTACCAAACTCTCTTTTCCATTTTTTTCKACTTTTAGGATCTTTAACTTGTTTAGTTTTTGTTTTAAAACYATGTTTTTTGAATAATTCTTGCCATTCTTTYTTTGATCGTAAATGCATTTYAAGTTTCATTTGCTTTGACCAGCCTGATGTTGCTTTATTRTCTTTGTAAAAATCAGTACCGCAAAAAAATTGCCCTCYAWTTTTTAAGAGTTTGAAAATTTTCTTTAGTGCTAAATCTAATGAYTCTGAATAATAAATTGATTCCATTGAAAAAATATAATCAAATTTTCCTYTATACTTCCATGACTGTATATCWGCTTGAAAAAATTCTTCTTTAGWAAATTTTTTCTTTGATTTTGAATTTTTAATCATRTTTTTACTTTTATCTATGCCCACAACTTTTTTACATAATTTCATCTCTGCAATTTTTCTGACTACCCAACCGTTCCCACAACCAACATCAAGAAACATAAATGGTTTGTTAAAAGAAATAGAATTTAAAAATTTTTGAACTGACTTTGTATGTTCACGTTCCATTAATTCTGCTCTTCCAATTATTGCCCATTTGTCAAATGTTTTTTTTACTTTATCTATGGTCAACTTTTCACCACTTTTCTTAAGGTGTAACTGGTTATGGGATCATTTTCACTGATCATTGAGTAGAACAATTTCTACGCTTACCTTATATTCAGATTTTTAAAAATCGTATTGAAAAGAAATGCCTGATGAATCATGTAGAAAATGTGGTGGAGTATTGGTAAAATGTACTCAATGTGCGGAGTGTAAAGAGATCATTAGTATGATTTGCCAAAATTGCGGTGTGAGAACAATGGAACAATTTCATGATTATTGCATGTTTCATGTTAACAATGTTCATGGCTCTGGCCTAGAAAATAATCAAGATAGTGAATATGTTCGCGTAACTGCTTTTGCTTGAATTCAAGCAAAATTGGTTCTAAATAATAGCAAATTCGGATCTTTACTGCCAAATCCTTAAGTATAGATCCTAGAGTTTCTGATCTTTGTGAATAAACCATTTGTTGTCATAGCATTTGCTTTTATTTTGCTAGTACCATCTACTGCATTTAGCCAGGCCTCAGATAGAATCTCTCTTTTAGATAATTTTGGCACTTTTGAAAAAGGAGAAAGCATCTTTGTATTTGGAAGTCTTGCAAATGTTTTGCCTGATGCATTTCTTATCATGCAGATAATTAATCCAAATGATGACTTATGTCAAATACAACAACTAGTTCCATTATCAAATGGTTTGTTTATCACTGAACCTATACCACTTAAAGGAAAAGTTTGTGCAATAACTGGCGAATATGAAATAAGAATTTTTTATGGCGATTATTCTACGCAATCTTCTTTTGCAGTATCTAACTCCATTTATGCTGAACCAACCGGTTCTGAATATTTTGATTTAGCAGTACAATTAGTTTCTGATAAAATTAACTCTATTGAAGAAAAAACTGGTGAAAACTTGGATAATTATTCAACGAAATTACAAAGTATATCTACTAATATTTCAAGTAACACAATTCTTGAATTAGAGGAACTCTATGTTGATTTATGGGAATCTTATTTCATTGAAGATGAACTTTTTGATATAAAACCATCATTTAGAATATCTGTAACTTCAGCATTAGATTCAACTTCTAAACTTGTTGAAGATGGAAAAATGTCATTTGATGTTGCACAGTCAATAGATAAAGAAACTTATTCATCAATCTTCTATTATGAAATTGGAGATACAAACACAGGCGTTGAAAAATTAAACGATGTTTTTGTCGCATTAGTAAATGTGGATCCAATCAAAGTGGTAGCCCATAAAGCTCTTTCCTTTCAGGAATTAGAAGAAACTCTGCTAAACTTAATGACAAAGAATTATTCGTTGATGAGTAGTAGTGTAAAAGAAGAATTAGCTTTTATCCTTGCACGTGGGACAGGACCAGTATATTCAGCTGAATTAAATGATCTTGTAGAACTTCTTACCCACTCACGATATCTTGACATAATTTCCAGAAAGGACAGCCCTCTATTCAATTTGGTCCAAAATGAGTGGGAAACAACAAAGTCATCTCTAATAAAAAAAGACACTATTGAAGAATTACTTGAGCCTAAAGATAAGGTAGCAAAACTGTATGAGACTGCTTTACTCTTAGGAGAATTAAAAAATGTTGACCGATTCATAACATCTGATGCTGAAAATAATTCCGAATTAGCAAATCTAATCAAGCCAGAGTGGGATAATCTTACCTCTGACTTAGAGTTTGCAACCTCAATTGATGACATTTTGGGCTCTGAAATTGAAATCAAAAATATGAAAAGAGTAATTGATGCTTCTTCTAGAATTTCAAAAGCAGTGGAAATTTCCAAAAGCATCGATATTGATTCCGGATTAGTTGACGGATGGGAAACACTTTTGCTTCAAGTCGATGCCGCAACATCAATTGATGAAATTTTAAAAATCGTTTCAGAATTTGATGTATCAATAAATGAATTAAGAGAAAAACGAAGCCCAATCTCTATTTTAAAATTYGAGTATGAAAYAATGAAAAMCAAGGCTGAAATTCAAGCTGATCAAAAAAATCTATTTACAATTAACAACGCTTTGAAAATTTTAAACACWGCTGAGCAAATGGCTGCTGGAAATCCTTCTGTTAGTAGAATTGACAGAATCGAAGTATTGTTAACATGGGCTAGTGAAATAGCYCCTGAAATAAAAGAYGAATTGRATTCTTATTCCAAAGATRCATACAAAATTAGGGCAAGTGAYATTTTACAAAGAGCAAAATCAATTGAAAACTTGATTGAWTTAGGATTARTMAAYAATAGATTCTTGCCAGGATATRACGACTTTACTGATTCCATGAAAGAAAGAGTTAACATYGYAAGRRATCTTGTAGTCCAAAATGATCTAGRTGGTGCTGACATTATGGTACGTGATCTATTTTCAGAATGGCGACAAGTTTCAACCGCATATGCWGATGATCCACTTGGTTCAGATGTAGGATATAGTGCTGATGAACTAAAGAGAATTGAATATAGAAAACAATTAGATTATCTTTCTGCCACTGTATCAAATTTCTACAATGCCRATTTTGCTCCTTATTCAGATGAATTCATAGCAATGACTGATGACGCATCAGAGCTAATTGACTATGGTAATTTTATAGATGCTGAATCTAAGATAAGTGAAATACGACATTATCTAGATGAATATCTTCCTCTAGAAAATGACAATATCATATACGATATTARTTATGATTTGGAGRATRATATTTGGATTTTAGAAGGATTTGTAAACAAACCYGATGGTCTTTGGAAAAAAGGCTTGAGACAGAACTTGTACGTGACAGTTTATGAGGCATCAGGTGAGGTTCATAGTASYCTRAAATTTACTGATACAAAACAYGGCAGGTTTTTCACTCAATGGCGTGCACCTACTGAACCAGGMCTCTATGTAGTAATGCTACAATACATGGATCACAAAACATCACAGYTGGTWAATGTTGAAGAAAGAATTGTTAGAGAATACAGTTCAGTAGAACTTGATAGTGTAGAGTTRGCMAGAGARTATGAAGAACTAGAGAACTTTATAGAAGTTTTTGGRGRAACCAACTATGGAAAACATGAATCAAAATTTGATCCAGTTCTGGAGGATATTAAGACCGGCCTTGCAAATAGAGAYTCAACAGAGGTRAAGGATGATCTTTCAGAACTTRARCGATTGATAGAAAGATACTTGCCGGTRCGTTCAARATCAGCARTCATTGAAGTCYATATGGAACRAGATACGTTATAYCTCTCTGGCTCAATTGTTAAACCCTATGTTRATTTTAGWGAAGAYATTTTCATTGATATCTTTGACCAAAAAGGAGAACGTATAGATGAAATTGCACTTAAAGATACTCCAGCTGGTGACTTTRATSAAGTATTATCAAAACCGTAYGAACCTGGAATGTATGTTGCACAACTATGGTATCATGATTTAATGGTATCAGACTTCTTTCATGTAARGTAATTTTTTTGAAGTACCTTTAACTAAATTGMAMAGTWGACGAACWGCTAACTTTGGATGGTGAGATGCCTGTGAARAYTCAAGTTTACTTTTTTAGAAYTGGTTTACCAGAAAGATCATTTTCTCGTTCTGRATCAAATGTTCCTTGATGAGAACTATCTCTATGCATATAACTATGAATTTCATTTTCTTGCTTCCTACAAAATTTCTTATGAACTGMCTCTTCKATTTTCAGCGTGGTTTCATTTTCATGAWAGAGYCGTTTYCCACAATCTTGGCAAATGATTTCAGGCATAAAATTTGTMAGTTTCAAATGTATTTAGATGTTTAACTTTAGAAAATAATAGATGGCCGAATCTGATCTCATACCATTTACTTTTTGGTCCATATTGACTKKAGTAATAATAGTAGTTTCAGGTTTGAGCTAYATGGCTTTTCTGAGGAGAAGAAAAAGTGAGAAACCTYCGGCTTGAAAAAAAAGGTTTGAGAGGACTTGCTATTGCAGAAAGCTTCAAACAAGATTCTGAAAAATCAGTTCTTGCAGGCATAGTGATGCGTAGAGATTTTGTAATTGATGGCTTTGTTTTTGGCAATGCTACTATATCTGGAAATGATGCCACTGATGAAATTATTAAAATGCATGAAAAACTTGGCAGGCCTGATATCAGCTATGTTTTGATTTCTGGAATTATAATATCGATGTACAATATGGTTRACATAAAAAAAATTCATGAAAAATTACAGATACCAGTAATTGGAGTTACATATCAAGACTCCACAGGAATTGAAAAGGCCATCAAACATCACTTTCCAAACTCTTGGAAAGAAAAAATTGAAGAATACGAAAAACTYGGAGAHAGAGAAAAAATTAATCTTAAAACATCTTTTGATGTATTTGTTAGAAAAGAAGGCTGTGAATTATCAGATGTAAAACACCTTCTTAATGATCTTACTTTACAGGGTGCATTACCTGAACCACTTCGAATAGCACAACTACTTGCAAAAACATTACTTAATDATTAGGCCTCTGAAGCAGATTTTCCGCCATCTACATCTAGAATTGTTCCAGTAATCCAATTTGCCTCATCTGAYGCCATAAACAAAACTGCATTGGCAACATCAATTGGTTCACCTAYTCTATTTAGTGGCAATCTGTCTTCAAGTACCTTTCTTGCATTAGGATCTTCAAGATATGGTTTGATCATTCCAGAGTTAATTATTCCTGGATTAATGCAATTGCAACGAATATTTCTTCTTGCATATTCAACTGCAATTGCTTTTGTAAACATGCTTACAGCAGCTTTAGTTGCTGAATAAACTGCYAAGTGTACCCTTGGTATTGCCCTCTCACTTGAAATTGAACCAATGTTTATGATGACCCCGCTTTTTACTTSACTCATTTTAYTGAGCACTGCYTTTGTAGGCTTGAAAACTCCATGAACRTTAACATCTATCATTTTTTTAATTTCAGCATCTGGCATTTCATGAAAGTGAATTGGATCATTTAATGCACCTGCTCCATTTACCAAAATGTCAATCTTGCCATATTTGTCCATAACTTGATCAACTGCTTGGRAAATCTGTGCTTCATCTGTAATGTCGCAAGTMATTGAAGCTGTTTTTTCTTCATTACCAACYTCCTTTCGAACTTTTTCTAAAGATTCAAGTTTTCTACCTAAAAGAACAACAATYGCTCCTTCYCCTACAAATCGCTTTACAATACTAGTACCGATATCGCTTGATGCTCCAGTTACAATTGCAACTTTGTCTTTTAGTCGCATTATTTTATGCAGAACCTCTTATCTTAAATTAATTTTGCAAATTCTCTGCCTTTGTAGCTTGTTTTAGGTAAGCCAAAATACCAGTATAATCAAGATCGCCAAATCCATTTTCAATAGCTTTTTTGTARATTTCTTCTGCCMTAGAACTCATTGGTAATTTAACTCCAAAAGATTTTGCTGTCTCATTAATYGTGTTAAGATCTTTTTTCAGATTATTTAGAGTAAATGTTGGTTTGAACTCATCTTTTATCATCTTGAAAGCCTTATTCTCACTCATTCCTGTTTTAAAATAAGTTGAATTTARWATTTTTAGAAATAYTTCAGGCTCTACAGATGTTGCTCGTGCTAAAGTAATTCCTTCAGAGAGTGCGAGAGCTAGCATTGCAATCTGAAGATTCATTRCAAGCTTTACTGAATGCGCAACTCCATTTTTGCCAAGGWAAAAAACTTGGTTTCCAATTGTCTCAAAAACATTTTTGAATTTGTTAAATGCATTTTCATCACCTGACGCCATTACAACTAATTTACCATTAATTGCAACATTTGGTCCTCCCATCACAGGRRTATCTAGCATAGTGATCCCATTTTTTTTGAATTCACTTGCAATCTTTCTTGTTTCTATTGGATTTATDGTACTCATATCTGCCACAATTAAATCACCATGTTTTCCTTCAATGATGCCATTTTTTTCAAAGGATACCTGTCTAACGGCACTAGCATCTTTTACACATGTAATCACAAGATCTGAGGACTCTGTTACTTTTTTTGGGCTATCAACAATTGTGGCACCTTTTTTTTCTAATTCTGCGGTTTTTTCTTTGGTTCTATTGTATGCTGTTAAGGAATAACCTGATTCTAGCAAATGCAATCCAACTGCATTTCCAAGCATTCCTGTACCAACTAGTCCAATTTTATCTTCGTTCTTCATCTTTTAATTTCCATTTTTTAAAACCAAGTCTTGAAGTTTCAAATTCTAAATGTCCTATTATTTTGTCTCCCWTTCTAACCATTGCATAATCMGATTGTTTCATTGTAAATGTCCGCTCTTTTGGTTTGTATCCGCCTTCTATTACTCGAACTTTGAATCTYTTGCTAGCTTTGATAATGAGTTTTCTGGCTGTTTGAACGTCCCCCATCCACGAAAACATTTCAAATTCYCCAAAATTTTTTGTTGAAATATCATAACCATAAAGCCTTGCTTCAAACTTTGACTTTGATTTTGTTGTCTGCTCATTTAGCCATGAGACTACTTGTTCTCCAAATCCCTTCTCAACGCCAAATGTTTCTGAATCTTTCATGTCTAAATTATGTAAAGGTATGTGAATAATTCCGTCATAAAATCTTCTCCCTGTTAAACTAAAATATGAAATTTTGAATGGTATAGTATGCTTACAGTAGACTGTAGTGAAGTVGAWGCAATCAAACATGAATTACTTGTCTACGTTTCAGATCAAGTWGCTGCYRTTCCYACYTTAAAAATMGGTRAATTTACTCTATCCCCAATTGAAGATTMYCAAAGTATTGATAAAAAYGARGTAATTGATGCCATCAAAGAATTTTTAGATTCAATTGGAGAATCTCGAAACTTTGCTGTWATATCTAMCTCCAATGTTATMTTGATAAAATCAWTATCTGGAAAAACAATTGAACGGAAAGCAAAGCCTGTGGCAGAGATGTTTTCATGTGCTCATTGTGGATTTGTGACTCAATATGAGGTAGAGTACAACAATCATCAGAAAATCCACTATCTATGATTTAAAACACTAAAGATTATTTTTTTTCTTTCTGTGGTAGTTYAGATGATRTAGAAAAATCGTACTGTGRAAAAGACTTTTGATAATGTTTTTRAAAACTAGTTGYTACCTGTTTTGTTTGAAATTCTGTTCTCAAACCACCAATTGTATTTTGATTCCYAAACACATCGTATGCAATTAATRAATATTTTTTTGGTTTTTCATAGTATCTTRCACTAAAAAGTCACNAAGTTCYAAATACAWAGATGAAAANAYCSKRWGAKSRRTTYRKCNAGGAAT
>LKGT01011453.1_pt1 | contig 11515 bp, 10 predicted proteins | sample 503861 | NCBI WGS metagenome assembly LKGT01 (sample SAMN04113194, study PRJNA297058) | marine sediment metagenome | biome: marine benthic biome; feature: marine benthic feature; material: marine sediment; isolation source: sediment sample collected at the water-sediment interface from the South......
TCATGTCGGTCAGGTAGATGTTGACCTTGATGATCCGCTCCATCGCCGAGCCGCCGGCCTCCAGCACGCTCTTGAGGTTGGCGAAGACCTGTTCGGCCTGCGCATCGAAATCGCCCACGCCGACGATATTACCCCCTTGGTCGATGGCGGCCTGGCCCGACACGTAGACGTGGTTGCCCGAGCGGTAGGCTTGCGCGATCTTGAATGCTTCGTAAGGATCGGGATCGGTTTTGACGCGGTAGGCATTGTTGTCGGCCATGAGCTTCCCCCCAAGGGTTTGTGGTTATGGTTGGAGGCAGCATAAAGGCCGCACATCCTTCGAGACAGCCCCCTCATCCTGAGCCGTGGACCTCTCTTCGAGACAGCTCAATCTGGGGCTCGTGGAGAGTGAAAAGGGTGTTGGTAAGAAGGCACGGCACTCGGCCGGCTCGTCCAAGYCCGNGCGCGGGCGGCCTGNCGCGMAGCTCGGTGACGCCGAGGTAGACCAGATAGGCGACGCCGGCCCAGCGCAGCACCTCGAACCACTGCGACAGGAACAGCAACAGCGAGGTCATGCCGATGCAGGTGATGGCGAGTTGGATCATCTGGCAGATGTTGGTGCCGGCCACCGTCAACAGCGCGTGGCGCGCGCCGTGGGACAGGCTATGCGCGACGATCAGCATGACGTTCGGCCCCGGCACGATGATCAGCACCGCGCTGGCGACGACGAAGGCGAGATAGAGCTCGATGTTCATGGCCGGGGCTCCTCGGCCGGGAGCCTACAACGCGGCGAAGCCGCGGGCGAGGTCGGCCTTGAGGTCGGCGGTGTCCTCGAGGCCGACCGAGAGCCGCAGCATGCCGTCGCCGATGCCGATCTCGGCGCGTTCCTCGGGCTTGAGGCGCTGATGCGTCGTCGTCGCCGGGTGGGTGATCAGCGTCTTGGCGTCGCCCAGGTTGTTCGAGATGTCGATCAGCTCGAGCGCSTKCAAGAAGCGGAACGCGGCGTCCTTGCCGCCCGGCACGACGAACGAGAGGACCGAGCCGCCRTGCGCCATCTGGCGCTKGCACARSKCGTGCTGGGGGTGGCTCTCGAGGCTCGGGTGGAGCACSCGCTCGACCGAGTTGACGGTCTCCAGGTGGCGCGCGATGTCGAGCGTGTTGTCGCACATSCGCCAGAGGCGCAGCTCGAGCGTCTCGAGCCCCTTGAGCATGACCCAGGCGTTGAACGGKSWMAGGCTCGGCCCGGTGTGGCGCATCARGGGCATCAGCTCGTCGGTGTAGAACGCCTTSGTGCCGAGGATSGCGCCRCCCATGCAGCGGCCCTGGCCGTCGATGTGCTTGGTCGCCGAATAGACCACGACGTCGGCGCCGAGCTCGAACGAGCGCTGCAGAATGGGCGTCGCGAAGACGTTGTCGAGCACGACGCGGGCGCCGGCGTCATGGGTGATCTCGGCGACCGCGGCGACRTCGATCAGCTCGGTCGTCGGGTTGGCCGGCGTCTCGAAGAAGACGGCYTTGGTCTCGGGCCGCATCGCCGCGCGCCACTGRTCGAGATCGGCGCCGTCGACGAAGSTYGTGGCGATGCCATAKCGYGGCAACAGCTCSGMGATGAYGTAGTGGCACGAGCCGAACAGCACCTTCGAGGCGACCACGTGGTCGCCGGCGCGCAGCATGCTCATCAGCGCGGTGTAGACCGCGGCCATGCCGGTCGCCGTCGCGAAGCACGCCTCGGCGCCGTCCAAGAGCGCGAGGCGGCGCTCGAACATGGCGACCGTCGGGTTGCCGTAGCGCGAATAGATGAAGCCGTCGTCCTCGCCCTTGAAGCGCGCCTCGGCGATCTCGGGCGAATCGTAGACGAAGCCGGAATTGAGGTACATCGCCTCGGCGGTCTCGCCGAAGGCCGAGCGCCGCGTGCCGCCGCGCACCATGCGCGTGCGCGGGCCCCAGCTCTCCTCGCGTGCCTCGATACTCTGGGTCATGGCATCCTCCGCCGGGCCCGGGGCCCGGAAAACAATAACACCGCCGCGGCCAAGCCGGGCGGTGTGCCGTCGCTTTAGCCGTATTTTTAAAGCGCCCGCAAGCTGATGTTCAAATCGGCGCTAAGGGGCGGGACTCTACCCGCGCGGCGCGGCGTGTCAAGCGAACTCTCGGGGTGCTGGCCCGACCATTGCGTCGGCCATTGCCAGAAACCGCCCCGGGTCGACCATCACAACTGGTACAAGGAATGGGGACGGGCCGACCAGGGGCTGGCGGCCCGCGACGCGCCATCGCCGAGCGGATGGCGGGATCATCGACCGAAGRAAGGGAGAGCGGGCATGGACACTTCCGCACAAACAATCGATCGCGCGATTGACGGCGACAACACCCAAAGCATCGGCGGCAACGACGCYCTCTACGCCGGYGYGCTYAGYYTGTTCCGMCGGCGTTACAGCAAGRACCTCGAKGGCGTCGACATCGCGATCTCCGGCATCCCCTTCGACCTCGGCACCATGGGGCGCTCGGGCACGCGTTTCGGGCCGCGGGCGATCCGCGCCGCGTCGACCAACCTCGCCTGGATGGGCGGGCCCTGGCCGTGGAACTTCGACCCGTTCGAGAACCTCGCGGTCGTCGATATCGGCGACTGCGTCTTCGATTCCGGTCATCCCGAGCGTATACCGGCGGCCATCGAGAAGCACGCCGACGACATCCTCGCCAGCGGCACCCAGATGGTCACCATGGGCGGCGACCACTTCGTCACCTATCCGCTCCTGAAGGCGCACCACAAGCTGCATGGGCCGCTGTCGCTGGTCCATTTCGACGCCCATTCCGACAGTTGGCGCGAGGACGACGAGCGCATCGACCACGGCACCATGTTCTACCATGCCGCCCGAACCGGCCTGGTCGATCCGGCGCGCTCGGTGCAGATCGGTCTGCGCACCGTCAATACCGAAACCCACGGCTTCAACATTCTCGACGCCGATTGGGTCCACGAGAGGGGGCCCAAGGCGGTGGCCGAGAAGGTCGTGGAGATCGTCGGCGACAACAAGGCCTACCTGACCTTCGACATCGACTGCCTCGACCCGGCCTTCGCGCCGGGCACCGGCACGCCGGTCTGCGGCGGCCTGAGCACCTGGCAGGCGCAGACGGCCATCCGCGGCCTGGTCGACATCGACTTCGTCGCCATGGACCTGGTCGAGGTGGCGCCGGCCTAYGACGTCGGCGAGGTGACSGCGCTCGCCGGCGCCTCGCTGCTGCTCGAYTACYTCTGCCTCAAGTCGGCGCGCAAGAGACGAWCGGCGTAACGTCCGGCGCGATAGGCTCGCCAAAATATTGGGTGATCATCGGCYGCCGATCGCGCAGACTGTGGCCGCCCAAGCGAACCCTAGGGAGGAAACAATGAAAAATCGCGGCATTCACAGGCTCGTTCTCGGMCTSGCGGCGCTCGCGCTCGCCGGCGTCTCCGACGCCCGGGCSGCCGAAGAGCTCAACGCGCTGGTCTGGTGCGACCATACCGACCCGGCGCTGATCCAGCCGTTCGAGGAAAAGTACGGCGTCAAGGTCAACCTCAAGGAATACGAGGGCACCGGCACGGCGCTCGCCATCGTCGAGCAGTCGCAGCCCGGCGATTGGGACATATTCGTGATCGACGGCGTCGACGTGCCGCGCGTCGTCGAGGCCGGCATGCTGGCCGAATTGCCGGCCGACCAACTGCCGATCGACGACATCTTCGAGCAGGTCCGCATGCTCGACGTCACGATGSKGGRCGGCAAGACATACGCCATCATGGAGAAGTTCGGCTACAACGTGGTCAGCTACAACGACAGCAAGGTCGACGCCGCCGACATGCGCGATCTGAACATGCTGTGGTCGGACAAGTACAAGGGCAAGATCGCGGTCTACGACTACTACATCCCGCTGATGGACCTGGTCGCGCTGAAGCTCGGCATGAAGCCGTCGGACATCTCGGAAGCGACCCTGCCCAAGATCCGCGAGGCGCTGTTCGAGCTCAAGGACAACGCGGTGATGGTCGGCGAGGTGGTGTCGTCGACCACCGCGCTGGCGACCGGCGAGGCCGATATCCTGCTCGGCGGCGGCGAATGGGCGGTCGCGGTGATGCAGGCCGACCAGCCCGAGCTGCACTGGGTGCTGCCCGACCAGGGCGGTATCCTGTGGAGCCAGTCGATCGCCATCTTCAAGGACTCCAAGAAGCAGGCGCTGGCGCTCGAGTTCGTCAAATACATCATGAGCCCCGAGGGTCAGGCGCGGCTCGCGACCTCGTCGTGCTTTTGGGGCATGCCGGCGAACCGCAAGGCCGGCGCGGTGCTGAGCGCCGAGCAGAAGACCGCGCTGCGCTGGGACGAGCAGGACGGCTTCCTGGCCAATTCGTACCGTTACTTCATCCCCGATGCCGAGCTCGACGCCAAGATGCTCGACGTCTGGACAGAGTTCCTGCAGCACTGAGCGATACCGCGACGGTCCGGGGCGCCGGGTGAGCAGGGCGACGACGCCGTCTTCGCGCGGCGGCGGCATGGCCTGGGGCCTGCTGCTGCCCGCGCTGCTTTGGACCGTCGCGTTTTTCGCCATGCCGCTCGTCATCATGGCGCTCTACAGCGTCTGGCAACGGGTCGGCATGAAGCTGGTGACCGACTTCACGCTCGCCAACTACGGCGCCTTCTTCGCCAAGTCCTATCTCCTGGACTCCCTGGTCAACTCGATCGAAGTGACGCTGATCGTCACCGTCATCAGTGTCCTGCTGGCCTATCCGCTGGCCTACATCCTGGCCGAGAAGGTGCCGAGGCGCTGGCAGCGCATGGCGCTGTTGCTTGCCATCCTGCCGTTCTGGACGTCCTATGTGGTGCGCTCGTATAGCTGGCTTTTGGTGCTCTCGGAGGGCGGCATCATCTCGAACTTCCTGCTCGACGTCGGCCTGACCGACGAGCCGGTCTCCTTCGCCAACAACCGGGGCGCCACGGTCGTCGGCTTCGTCCACTTCTTCGTCATGCTGTTGACGCTGACGATTTACGCCAATCTGGTTCAGCTACCCGAGAGCTACCGCAAGGCCGCCGCCGATCTGGGCGCCGGGCCGGTGCGTAGTTTCATTTACGTCATCCTGCCGCTGACGCTGCCCGGCATCATGGTCGGCGCGTTCCTGACCTTCGTGTTGTGCATCGGCGATTTCATCACGCCGCAGATCCTCGGCGGCAACCGCGAGCTGCTGTTGCCCCAGACGATCATGCTGCAGATCTCGCGGCGCTCGGACTTCCCGATGGCCTCGGCACTCGCCATGATGCTGATGGTCGTGGTCAGCCTGGTCTATCTGGCCTGCGCCCGCTGGCTCAAGCTCGACCGGGTCTGACGACGTGCGCCGCATGCTGCCCAAAGCGCTGCGCAACCTGCCGGCCATCGTCTATGCCGGGCTGATCTACGGTTTCATCTTCCTGCCGGTGGCCGTGCTGATGCTGTTCTCGCTGCAGGGCTCGCGCCTGCCGGTGCCGCCGTTCAACGGGCCGTCGCTGAAATGGTACGTGGCGGTCTTCTCGGACGCACGCGTGATGGATGCGATGGTCAACTCGGTGATCGTCGCGCTGGTCTCGTCGTTGGTCTCGGTCGTGCTCGGCTTCCTCGCCGCCTATGCGCTGGCGCGCCACCGCGTTCCCGCGGCGCGCTTCATCCGGGGCTTCCTGACGGCGCCGCTGACGGTCAGCTATCTGATCATCGCCATGGGGCTGCTGATCACCTTCAACGCCGCCGGCGTGCCGAAGTCGCTCGGGGCCATCGTCATCGGCCATGTCGTCATCAACCTGCCGCTCTGCTTCGCCATCATCTATAGCCAGATGGGCGCGCATCAGGCGAATTTCGAGCGCGCCGCGCGCGACCTCGGCGCGCGCGAGTGGCAGGTGCTTCTTTTGGTCACCGTGCCGATGCTGTGGCCGGCACTGTTCGCGAGCTTCTTTCTCGCCGTCACCTTCTCGTGGGACGAGTTCATCATCGCCTTCATGGTCAGCCGCTTCGACGTCACGCTGCCGGTCGAGATATGGAGCATGTTGCGCAGCGGGCTGAACCCGAAGACCAACGCGGTCGGCAGCTTCGTCTTCATCATCTCGGTGATCACCGTCCTGGTCCTCGAGCTCGTCGTCTTCCGGAGGAAAAGAACATGAGCATTCCCGCCGTCGAATTCCGCGACATCACCATGCGATTCGGCGCCACGACCGCGGTCCGGGGCATCGATCTCGCCATCGACCAGGGCGCCTTCGTCGTTCTCCTGGGGCCCTCGGGCGGCGGCAAGACGACGCTGCTCAACATTCTCGGCGGCTTCCTCGAGCCGTCCGAGGGGCGCGTCCTGATCGACGGCGCCGATGTCACCGATGTGCCGCCCGCCAAGCGGCCGACGACGACGGTGTTCCAGGACTATGCGCTGTTCCCCCACATGACGATCGCGGGCAACGTCTCGTTCGGCCTCAGGATGCGCGGCGTCGCGAAGGCGGAACGGGACGCGCGGGTCGCGCGCACCCTCAAAATGGTCGGCCTCGGCGATACGGTGCAGCGCCGCGTCCACGAGCTGTCGGGCGGTCAGCGCCAGCGCATCGCGCTGGCCCGTGCGCTGATCGTCGAGCCCAGCGTGCTGCTGCTCGACGAGCCACTCGGCGCGCTCGATCTGAAACTGCGCCAGAAGATGCAGGAAGAGCTAAAGGCGATTCAGAAACGCGTTGGCACGACCTTCGTGCACGTCACCCACGACCAGGAAGAGGCCATGGCGATCGCCGATACGGTGGTGGTCTTGAACGATGGCGCGATCGAGGACATCGGCACGCCCGAACGCGTCTATTTGCGCCCCGCCACGCGGTTCACCGCCACCTTCATGGGCGCCAACAACCTGATCGAGGCGCATGTCCTAGCGGCGGCGCCGGGCCGCGCGACGGTCGAGACGCCGATCGGTACCTTCGATGTCGAGGGCGACGCCCAGGTGGGCGCGCGAGCCGAGATCTCGATTCGCCCCGAGCATCTCCATACCGAGGCGGCCGGCGCGCGTGTCGCGATCGGCACCGCGCGGGTCATCGAGGCCGGCTTCTTCGGCACCCACCACCAATGCGTCGCCGGTCTCGACCGGCTCGACGCGCCGATCAAGGTGCGCTTAGGCCAGAAGGTCATCCCGAGGGCCGACGACGCTCTCGCGCTCTACGCCGATCCGGCCGACATGGTGCTCTTGACGCGCTAAGCCGGTTCGGCGGTCCGCACCCATCCCGAAGACTGACAATAAAGGGATCAACAATAAAGCGGTCAGACGCCTTTATTATGTATTGTTAACTTGATGTTAGATGTTAGTTTGACCCCATTATAAAAGATTCTGGTTCGAGAGGTTTCCGCCGCTTGGCCGCCCGCTAGAGACGGCGGCGGTGACGCGCTAGAACAGCCCGGTGATCTTGCCGCTGGCGTCGACCGCGATCGAGTTCGCGGCGGGCACGCGCGGCAGGCCCGGCATGGTCATGATGTCGCCGCAGATCGCGACCAGGAACTCGGCGCCCGCCGAGACCCGCACCTCGCGCACCGGCACGACGAAGTCGACGGGCGCGCCCTTGAGCGAGGGATCGGCCGAGAACGAGTACTGGGTCTTGGCCATGCACACCGGGAAGTGGCCGAAGCCCAAGTCCTGCAACAGGTCGATCTGATCGCGCACGCGCTTGTCGGCAACCACCACGTCGGCGCCGTAGACGCTCTCGGCGACCGTGCGGATCTTGTCCCACAGCGGCATGTCGTCGGGGTAGAGCAGCTTGAAGTCGCTCGGTTTCGTCTCGATGATGCGCACCACGGTGTCGGCAAGATCGAGCGCGCCCTGGCCGCCATTCGCCCAGTGGTCCGACTGCACCGCCTCGACGCCGAGCGCCTGGCAGCGCGCCAGCACCAGGTCGGCCTCGGCCTGGGTGTCGGCCGAGAAGGTGTTGATCGCGACGACGACCTCGACGCCGAACTTGCGCAGGTTGGCGACGTGGCGCTCGAGGTTGGCGATACCGCTGCCGAGCGCCTCGAGATTCTCGCTCTTGAGGTCCTGCTTGGCGACGCCGCCGTGCATCTTGAGCGCCCGGATGGTCGCGACGATGACGACGCAGTCGGGCTTGAGCCCGGCCTTGCGGCATTTGATGTCGAAGAACTTCTCGGCGCCCAGATCGGCGCCGAAGCCGGCCTCGGTGACGCAGTAGTCGACCAGTTTCAGCGCCGTCGTGGTGGCCAGCACCGAGTTGCAGCCATGCGCGATGTTGGCGAACGGGCCGCCGTGGATGAACGCCGGGTTGTGCTCGAGCGTCTGCACCAGATTGGGCGCCAGCGCGTCCTTCAGGAGCGCCGTCATCGGGCCCTGCGCCTTGAGCGCGCTCGCGCGTACCGGCGTGCGGTCGCGCGTGTAGCCGACGATGATGTTGCCGAGGCGGGTTTGCAGGTCGCCGAGGTCGCGCGCCAGGCAGAAGATCGCCATGACCTCGGAGGCGACCGTGATGTCGAAGCCGTCCTGGCGTGGATAGCCGTTGCTCACCCCGCCCAGCGAACTGGTGATGGTGCGCAGCGCGCGCTCGTTCATGTCCATGGCGCGGCGCCAGGTGATGCGTCGCGAATCGAGGCCGAGCTCGTTGCCCCAGTACATGTGGTTGTCGATCAACGCGGCGAGCAGATTGTTCGCCGTGCCGATGGCGTGCAGGTCGCCGGTGAAGTGGAGGTTGATGTCCTCCATCGGCACGACCTGGGCATAGCCGCCGCCGGCCGCGCCGCCCTTGATGCCGAAGCACGGGCCGAGACTCGGCTCGCGCAGGCAGATCATCGCCTTCTTGCCGCGTGCGTTGAGCGCGTCGCCGAGACCCACCGTGGTCGTCGTCTTGCCCTCGCCGGCCGGCGTTGGCGTGATCGCGGTGACCAGGATCAACTTGCCGTCGGGCTTGTCGGCCAGCGAYTTGACGTAGTCGAGCGAGACYTTCGCCTTGTAATGGCCGTAGGGCTCGAGATGCRCCGCCTCGATGCCCAGCTTGTCCTCGGCGATCTCGACGATCGGCCGCATCTCGGCRGCCTGSGCGATTTCGATGTCGGATTTCGGATYGGTGTGTTGATCGGTGGCCATGGTGTCTTCTGTTCCCGCTYKCTTAAGTGGCYCGGCACGATGGCGTCGAWCGCGCGGTCTAATTCACCGCCTCGCCCRGCAATCGCGCTGCCGGCTCCGTGCCCGATACCTGWCGGCAGACAAACAAYGACCGGTCGCCGTGGCGGCACGTCTTCGCGCCACGTGGACCGGCTTACGGTCGCTCGAAAAAAAGCCGCCGAACCSTARCGGTTTGCGGCGTTCGGGGCAACGGGTTTTCACGCGATTTTGAACGCCGCGAACCGCGGATTCGATGCCTCGCCCGTMGCCCAGGAAAGTGGGGCACCGGGCGATCGGCCCGGTGCCCCGAAGGATTGACTGGCGATCGTGCGCCTTAGTGGCGGTCTTCGATCGCCGTGTCGATGGTTGCCTGATYGCCGTGCTTCTCGATCTGGTCCTTGTACTCGGCRTTCTCGTGGCGYMCCTGCCAGACGTGCCAGAGCAGCCACAGAATGACTGCSACAAAGACCATWATGGTTTCCGTACCGACCCACGGATAGATGACCGTGACGTCGGCCAGATCGACGGCCCAGGTATCGATCGGTGTCGTTGACATGATCTAWCTCCTTTGTCCGATATCCGTTGGTCGCRCTCAGGCGCGTGCTTCGCGGACGCCCGCGAGAACGTCGGCACGGGCCTGATCKGCTTCCTGGTTGGAGCCGAAGTCGAGGCCCAKGAGCTCGATCTCCTTCGGGATGCGAAGCATACCCRYGSCKTGCAGGATCTTGGCGAGAATCCAGGCCGGGATGAAGCCGAGCACCCAGAACATGATCATCGCGCCGGCGAACTGACCGACCGGGTTGATCGCGGCGAAGCCGTCATAGGGCGATGACGGATGCCCCCAGAGCACGAAGCCGGCGATGACCACGCCGAAGAACCCGGCATAGCCGTGAACCGCGACCGCGCCGACCGCGTCGTCGACCTTGAACTTGCGCTCGACCCAGAAGTGCAGCTTGTACATGAACGCGGTGCCGATGCCGCCGATGATCAGCGCCTGGATCGGGTGGTAGAGATCGTTGCCGGCGGACGCCGCGATGATCCCGGCGAGACCGCCCGAATAGGTCCAGAAGGCATCGCCCTTGGAGATCATGTAGCCGGCCAGCATGCCGCCCGAGAGCGACATCAGGAAGTTGACCGTGATGGTGCCCAGCGACGTCGGCGTCAGATAGATGGTGGTCGTGGTCAGCGTCGCACCGGTGATCTGGCCGCCGATGGTCGCGGCGTCGATGATCGGCACGTTACACGCCACGTAGAAGCCCCAGAAGCCGGTATAGATCAGGAACAAGCCGATGCACACCAGCCAGGGATTGTGGGGCCGGATGTCGCGCGGCGTGCCGTCGGCGGCGAACTTGCCGAGCCTGGGGCCGAGCACCACCAGGATGCCGAGCGCGGTGCCGCCGGCGATGGCGTGAATGACGCCCGAGGCATAGGCGTCGTGATAGCCCAGCAACTCGACCATCCAGCCGCCGGCGCTCCAGCCCCAGGCGGCGTCGATCGACCAGGTGACCGAGCCGATCAGGATGGCGAACAGCCAGAAGGCGAACGAGCGGATGCGCTCGATGACCGCGCCCGAGACGATCGAGGCGGCGGTCCAGGCGAACAGCAGGAAGGCCGCAAAGAAGACGCCGCTGATGCGGTCGTCGAGGCGCGGGCCCATGCCCTCGCTCCAGGGTTCGTAGTACTCGGCGAAATCCGGCGCCGGATAGCCGATGCCGCCGGTGATCCCGGGGCCGCCCTGGAAGGCCCAATAGATCCACCAGCCGAAGAAGAACCAGGTGATGGTGACCAGCGGGATCAACATCGAGTTCTTCATCAGCGTGTGCATGTGATTTCTGCGCCGGCTTGCACCCACCTCGTACATGCAGAACCCGATGTGGATCAGGAACATCAGCGCAACGGTAATCCAGTAGTAGAACTCGGTGAATATGACAGTTAACGCACCAACATCGGTATCCATGCTTCAACCCCCTTATGATTCTGACCGCATGGCGGGAGGGATCTATCTGTGCGTGACCTCGGCGCCGCGGCGTTGGCAGACCGTTGGCAATGTCGACGCTAATCCACGAAACCACGACATATGGTGCCTACTAGCCGCCACATGACATATATCCTGTATGCCGATCGATCCGCAAGGATTTTTATCAACGGCCGATCGAGGCTGCTTGACCCTCCCTTGGTCCGGCAAGCCCGGACTTTTCAGTGGCCATTGAAGCCCGCAACAAGACCAGGGTCAAGCGCCAGTTGGCGTCGTGGGGTCGATTATCCTATTGGGACCAAACCTTTAGGTCCGTCTCTGGCCTCTAAACCCCCGATATTCTAACGTTTTTGGCCTCTCGAATTGGTATGGTGGGGCATGGCTGACGAATCCGACAAAACGCACCTGCGCGACGGTTTTCTCGGCTGGCAGTGCCGCGTGCGCCAGCACGCCATGCGCCAGTA
>LKGT01004245.1_pt1 | contig 11510 bp, 12 predicted proteins | sample 503861 | NCBI WGS metagenome assembly LKGT01 (sample SAMN04113194, study PRJNA297058) | marine sediment metagenome | biome: marine benthic biome; feature: marine benthic feature; material: marine sediment; isolation source: sediment sample collected at the water-sediment interface from the South......
ACATCGATTGTCCATTTCCAGAGAGGGAACACAAGGGAGCTGACTTGGAACCATATGTAATCAAGCTCGCCGAGCTTGGTATGCAGGACGTAGAGGTCGTTGGCGGCAAGAACGCCTCACTCGGGGAAATGATCAACAATTTGAGCAGCCTGGGCATTAGCGTGCCAGGCGGCTTTGCGACCACGGCGGCAGCCTATCGCGATTTTTTGCGCGCGAACGGCCTGAACCGGCAAATTGCAGACCTCCTCGACAATCTCAACGTCGATGACATCGATGCGCTAACCGGTGCTGGCAAGACGATTCGCGAAGCAATACTGGCCGGCCCTCTTCCCGACAAGCTGAAACAGCAGATCGAGAGTGCCTGGTCAGAGATGTCCGATGGCCAGGAAATCGCGGTCGCTGTCCGCTCTTCTGCAACCGCGGAAGACCTTCCGGATGCGTCATTTGCGGGACAACAGGAAACTTTCCTCAACGTCCGTGGGATCGATAATCTCATCGCGGCGCTGCATCAGGTGTATGCGTCCCTGTTTAACGATCGCGCGATTGCCTACCGAGTACACCAGGGATTCGATCACAACCTGGTTGCGCTGTCAGTCGGCGTTCAGACGATGGTTCGCAGCGATCTGGGTGCAGCCGGAGTGATGTTTACGCTCGATACGGAATCCGGGTTTCGAGATGTCGTGTTCATTACCAGCTCGTACGGCCTTGGCGAAACGGTTGTGCAAGGCGCCGTCAATCCCGACGAATTCTATGTCTACAAACCGGCCCTGGCCAAGGGCAAACACCCGATACTGCGAAAAAACCTGGGCAGCAAGGCCATCAAGATGGTGTACAGCGACGATTCGACCCCGGGCAAGAGTGTGGACACTGTTGATGTCGATGAAGCCGACAGCCTGTCGTTCTCATTGTCGGATGCCGAGATCGTCGAGCTTGCGAAAATGGCAGTAACGATCGAGAAGCATTACCAGTGTCCGATGGACATCGAGTGGGGTAAGGATGGCACGGACGGAAAACTGTACATCCTGCAGGCGAGGCCGGAGACGGTGCAAAGCCGGAGCGGCCGAACCATTCAGCGGTTTACGCTCAAAGATCGTTCCAAAGTGATCATCACCGGCCGCAGTATCGGTCAGAAAATTGGCGTTGGCACTGCAAAGATCATCCGCAGTATCAGCGAGATGAGCCGAATTCAAAACGGTGATGTACTTGTCTCAGACATGACCGACCCGGACTGGGAACCGGTCATGAAACGCGCTGCGGCGATTGTCACAAATCGGGGCGGCCGCACCTGCCACGCTGCCATTCTTGCGCGTGAACTCGGTATTCCAGCGGTAGTCGGCTGTGCAAATGCCACCGAAGCGATTAAGGACGGTCAGGAAGTCACGGTCAGTTGCGCCGAAGGCGACGAGGGTTTCGTTTACGAGGGCAAACTCGACTTCGAGCAAAAGCAGATCGACATCGACGCACTGCCTGAAATTCCAGTCAAGATAATGATGAATGTGGGTAATCCGGATCGGGCATTCGATTTCGCGAATATTCCCAACCATGGTGTCGGTCTTGCACGTCTGGAATTCATAATAAATCGCATGATTGGTGTGCACCCCCAGGCATTGCTGGACTACGACAACCTCGATGCATCCACTCGCAAAGCAGTCGACGAGCAAATGGCTGGCTACAGCGACCCGGTCGGCTTCTTTGTCGAACGACTGACCGAGGGAATCAGTGTTATTGCCGCTGCATTCGCGCCGGAGCCCGTAATCGTGCGCATGTCGGATTTCAAGTCCAATGAATACGCAAACCTGGTCGGTGGCGAACGATATGAACCCGACGAGGAAAATCCGATGCTCGGATTTCGCGGCGCTGCGCGCTATATTTCGGACAGCTTTCGACCGTGCTTCGAACTCGAGTGCGCGGCGATCAGGAAGGTTCGCAACGACATGGGACTCGTGAACGTACAACTGATGATTCCGTTTGTCCGAACGGTTGGACAAGCGAAGCAAGTCATCGCGGCGTTAGCGGACAACGGACTGGAACGAGGCAAGGACGGCTTGAAAATAATAATGATGTCAGAGTTGCCAACCAATGCCCTGCTCGCTGATCAGTATCTGGAGCACTTCGATGGCATGTCGATTGGGTCAAATGATATGACTCAATTAACGCTGGGCCTCGATCGGGATTCTGCGCTGGTTGCCGATGTTTTCGATGAACGCGACGACGCGGTCAAGGCCCTGTTGGCAATGACGATCTCGGCTTGCAAGAAACAGGGGAAATACATTGGAATCTGTGGTCAGGGCCCTTCCGATCACCCGGATCTGGCTCGCTGGCTTCTCGAGCAAGGCATCGAAAGCATGTCTCTGAACCCTGATACTGTCGTGGAGACCTGGCTGTTCCTGGCTGGAGAAACCGTCGCCGACTAGGCGCAACCGTCGCCTGCTAAAAGCGATCGTATCGTGAAGACCGCTGCCAGCGAATTCGCGGCACCCAGAGCCCTAAACCAATTCCGATCGTAAGCACGAACGCACCCGTCATGAACCAGTAGCGCGTAGTCTGGCCGGTCAATTCGCGGTTTTGCTGCTTGAGTGATGCCGCTTCGATTTCAGTCGTTGCCAATTGGTCGCGAAGTGCCTTGTTCTGCCCATCAATCGATAACACGTTTGCCGCCGTTCGTTTGATTTCCGCCAACTCCTGCTCGAGCTGCCGCTTTTCCCGCCCCAGCGTGGCGACCCTGGCATTCGCCGACTCTTGTTCTGCCCTGACAGCATCAAGCTGCGAGGAAAGCGAGCTACCCTCCGCGTTGGCATTGGTCAGCTGACCGGTGAGGCGCTCCAGCTGCTGACGCGCGCTAGCTTCGGGCATGAGATAGCGGCTCAATACCCAACCCTCCGTCCCATTGGTCGTGCGTACACGCGTATACCCTGTCTCGTCATCTCGCTCAACGATCTCCAGGGCGGTGCCGCTGGGTAACATGCGTTCGATCGCATTGGTTGTGCTGGGCCCGGTACGCAGCATTACTTCGAACTGATCGCTGATCCAGGCGTCCTCGGCGTTGACGGGAAAGCCAAGCAACAAGCATGCGAATCCCACTATCAAATATTTCGTATTGGCAGTCATTCTGATCTTTGTGCCTCCGGCCTTCCCGGTACTATAAGACATGGAGGCGGCGCATTCCAGCCAAAAGTCAGGTAAATCAGTCGTTTATCGGCGACAGTTTGTGAATATTCTCTTCCCAGTTTTCGCCGTCAAATGGCACGATAGTCAGCGAATCTATTGTATCTCTGACCAAGCAGTTGGCGTTAACGCTGATTCCATTGGGATGCGACCGCGGCACGTAAAAAGACTTGATGCCGCAGTGCCGACAAAAATAATGCTCGGCGACGCCACTATTGAACCGGTAAGTCTCGAGCGCGTCTTCCCCGCTCACCAGGTGGAAATCCTTTTTCGGAACAATTATGTGCAGGTAACCGCTCATGCGACAGATACTGCAATTGCATTGATCAGCCTTTATGTTCGCGGCCGCTTGCACTTCAAACGTTACGCGACCACAGTGACATCCACCCCTATGCGTTGTCATGGTGGTTTTCTCCCGATTTTTGCCAGACAGCGATTATATTGTTGGCCGGCATGGCGTAAACACGTTCCCTTCTCATCCGGCCAGTCGCGGCAAATTCGTCAAGTTCCTCGAGATGGCGAATGCCCATCGCAGAATCCTGACTGCGAAGCGACTTATGAAATTCAGCATTGCTGCTCGTATTGAATTCACCGTCTTGACGAAATGGGCCGTAAAGACAGAACACGCAACCGCTTCGTAACACACCTGCAACCAGTACGAACATCTTCTCCACGGCGATGATGCTCATGATATGAGCAGTGTTTGCAGAGAAAGCCGCATCGAAAGTCTTTTCACCCAGTACGGCAGTACGCACGTCGAGCGACAGCGGTTCACGCAGGTTTGGCAATGCGGCATCTGCAAGCCGCGCCCGTATTCCCTCATGATTTTGGTCGAGATCACTGGTCTGCCAGACGAGGTGGCCAAGATCAGCGGCGAATGCGACCGCGTGTTGCCCGGTACCAGAACCAATTTCGAGCACCGAGCTGGCATGTCGAAATTCGTTTCGCAGAACTTCGAGTATCGGTACTCTGTTACGTCCCGTGTGCGGTGCAATCGGCACTTCTGTCATGCAGGATCTGTGGGTGTGATGACGGACTGGTCAAGCAGATTATCGCGATACCAGCTAAGCTCTGCGATCGAGTCACGAATGTCCGACAGTGCACGATGGTTCGATTCTTTGGTGAATCCCGCTGCGACTTCCGGCGCCCACTGCTGCGCCAAAATCTTCAACGTGCTGACGTCGAGATTTCGATAGTGAAAGTGGCGCTCGAGTTCAGGCATTTCCCGTGCGAGGAAACGGCGATCCTGGCAGATGCTGTTGCCACACATCGGCGAAGCGCCTGATTCGACCCAGCCGGACAGAAATTCCAGTGTGCGCCGTTCCGCCTCTGCTGCGGTAATGACGCTCGCCAGTACGCGTTCAGTCAAACCAGATTCGCCGTGCTGACGAGTATTCCATTCGTCCATGGAGTCGACGGTCGATTGCGATTGTCGTATAGCGAGTACCGGACCTTCGGCCAACTCATTGAGCTGCTTGTCGGTAACAATGGTCGCGATCTCAATGATCCGATCATTGACGGTATCCAAACCTGTCATTTCAAGGTCAATCCAGATCAGGTTGCCTGATGGAGTCGACTCTTTTTCTTTATCATTCATTTGCATAGTTTACATCGCTCGCGAGTGCAAGGCTCTAAACATCCCGGCATACTCRGCARCAGACGATTCGAGGCAGACCCCTTGCAGCACACCGAAGCACTCGTGACGRCCACGTACAGCCGCCGCATGCGCCTTCAACTGGCGAACGGCGACCSGGTRGACGCCCGCATTAAGGGCAAGAMGCTGAAACCGGTCTGTGGCGACCGGGTGCTTGCGGTACCAATCGCGAACGAGAGCGACTGGCTGATTACAGATATTCTTGACCGCGAAAACGAACTCAATCGGCCCAATCTTCGTGGCAACGTCGAAATTCTCGCGGCCAATATCGAATTGTTAATTGTCGTAGCTGCAGCATCACCCGTGCCTGACTGGTTCGTTGTCGATCGCTATCTGTGTGCCGCAGAAGACATGGGTATTCGATCTGCAGTGTTGTTCAACAAGACCGACATTGGCTGTGCCGATTCCAATCTTGGCGATTATCAGGCAATCGGTTATGACACTGTCCAATGCAGCGCAGAGTCCGGCGAAAATATCGACCAGGTAGCGTCTCTGCTTGGCGATCAAATCGCAATCATTGTTGGCCAGTCTGGAGTCGGCAAGTCGAGCATCATCAATAAGCTGCTTGGCGCAAATTCGTTACGTACCGCTGAGATATCCAGCAAAACTCACGAAGGGCGACATACCACCGTCAACTCGGAAATGATCAGCCTGCCAGGCGGCGGCAAAGTCATTGACTCACCGGGCGTGCGCGACTACGCGCCCGCGCTGGCCAACGCCGTGCAAGTGTTGCGAGGTTTCAGGGAAATTGACGCCACCGGTCAAGACTGCCGTTTCGCCAATTGCAGGCACCTTCGGGAACCGGGATGCGCCGTCAAAACCGCTGTAGAAACCGCGGCGATCAGCGCTCGGCGTTACGAGTCGTATAAACGCTTACTGGCATTGACCGAGAAGCTCGACCAACAGTAGTCGATTATCCCGGCGGCCAATCAAGCCGCCTGCCACCGAGCATATGCAGATGCAAGTGAAACACCGTCTGTCCGGCGTCTGCATTGCAATTCATTACCACTCGGTAGCCGTTTTCGGCGATGCCTTCGTCCTTGGCAACCTGTTGTGCTACCAGGAACAGATTTCCGACCAGCGCCGCGTCTCCCGGACCGAGGTCGTTGATTGTCTCAATGTGCTGACGAGGGATAATGAGCACATGGGATGGGGCCCGTGGATTAACATCGCGAAACGCGATCGCCTCGTTCGATTCGTACACCAATTCGGCAGGGACATCTCCTGCCAGAATCTTGCAAAAGAGACAGTCCGAAGAACTCATGTTGGCTCCTATTCGACCGCCCGACGGCCGTAAAATGCATGGGAAAGAGTGCCACTGTCTACGTACTCCAGTTCGCCGCCGAGTGGCACGCCGTGAGCTATTCGCGACGCCGGCACGTTGTGCCTGCTCGCCATCTCCGCCAGGTAATGCGCAGTAGCATCGCCTTCGACGGTCGGATTCGTCGCAATGATGAGTTCGACGATCGACTCGTTCTGAATACGCTGCTCGAGCATGGACAGTCCGAGCTCATCCGGCCCAATACCATCCAACGGCGACAGATGACCCATCAGCACGAAATACATGCCCCGAAATCCCGTCGCATCCTCAACCGCCATGACGTCGGCAGGCGACTCAACGATGCAAAGCTGTGACTCATCTCGACCGCTTGCAGAACAGATCGAGCATAAGTCGTGTTCCGAAAACATCCGGCAACGACTGCAGTGGCCGATGCCCGACATGGCATCGGCGAGCGCACTAGCCAATCCCGATGCCCCGTCCCGATCCCTTTCGAGCAGGTGGAACGCAATTCGTTGTGCGGATTTTCGGCCGATACCCGGCATGCAGCGCAATGCATCAATCAGGCGAACCAGAAGCGGTGAATACGACATTAGCCGGACCTTAAAACGGCAGCTTGATTCCGGGCGGCAATCCCATGCCTGATGTCATGCCGGCATATTTCTCCTGCATGGTGGATTCGACTTTGCGTACCGCATCATTAAATGCGGCTATGACAACGTCTTCGAGCATTTCCTTATCTTCGCCGATAAGCGCGTCATCAATGACCAACGCTTTCACCTGATACTTGCAGGTCAAAGTAATTCGCACCATTCCAGCACCTGACTCTCCGGTCACCGTCAACGATGCCAATTCCTCCTGCGCCTTTTGCATATCGGCCTGCATTTGCTGGGCCTGTTTCATCAGTTGGCCAATACCACCTTTCATCATTTGCTCCAATCAATCGCCTGGCGGTGGGTTGAGCAACTCAATCGAGTCCACCTTCAGTTCAGCGCCAAACATGTCCTTGAGGGTTCTTACATTCGGGTCCGCCTCCAGTGTTGCTTTCGCGACTTCGATACGTTCATCCGCGAGGCGAGTTTCTTCCTGCATTGGCGTTTCACCGACCGCCTCGCCAATAGTGATGTCGACGGACAGTGTCTCGCCAAACCGATTGGATAACGCCTCCGCCAGCGCCGCCTTTCGCGGCCCGGTCAACAAGGACTCCGACCGTGGGTCAATGCTGAGCAACACCGTGGCACCATCGCGACGCAGATAAGCACAGTTCGCGGCGAGCAAGCGCGCGGCACCAGGAAGAGCCAGTTCGGCGATCATTGACGTCCAGTCGGGAGATTCCCACTTGCTCGTTGGCGGTGCCTGCTGGCCTGCCGAGTTCGCCTGTATAGCTTTCGGCGCGGCACCCGATGTCACAGCTTTGGGTGTCGACCGATCTGAACCGGACTCGCCGCTGACACTGGCCGACGCAGGACGAAATGCCAGCATTCGCAATAACGTCATCTCGGCACCGCTTCTCGGGTCCGGTGCCAGATGCAGGTCACGTCGACCGATCAGTGCGATTTGATAAAAAAGTTGTACGTCTTCAGCGGACAGTCCATTTGCCAGGCCATCGATCTGCGCGTCTGCCACATCATCGTCGGTCTCAATGGAGCCAACGACTTGAAACACGGCGATACGCTGCAATACACGTGCAAGGTCTTCGAGCAATCGCGAATAATCCGGGAACTGCTCGTCAATTTCGGCGATGGCATTGATGACGCCGGTCGCATCGTCAGCCGCCAACAGATTAATTAGCTTCGAAACATGATCACGGTCGATCGTGCCGAGCATTTTCGATACCGGTCTTTCTTCGACTTTGCCACCACAATAGGCAATCGCCTGGTCCAGCAGGCTTAGCGCATCGCGCAAGCTGCCATCCGCCGCGCGCGCAAGCATCGCCAGTGCTGCTCCATCGGCGTCAATTTCTTCCGCTTTGCAAATCTTCGCGAGTCGATCCTGTATCAAGCGAGGCGTTAGTCGCGTCAGATTGAACTGCAGACAACGCGACAATACCGTGATCGGCAATTTCTGCGGTTCTGTCGTTGCCAGCAGGAACTTCACGTGCGGTGGTGGCTCCTCAAGCGTTTTCAGTAACGCATTAAAAGAACTCTTTGACAGCATGTGTACTTCGTCGATCAAGTAGACCTTGAAGCGGCCGCGCGCCGGCGCATATTGCACATTGTCGAGCAGGTCCCGCGTATCTTCGACTTTGGTTTTGGAGGCTGCATCGACCTCGATTAAATCGATAAATCGGCCTTCATCGATCTCCCGACAAGCACTGCACTTGCCACAGGGGTTCGCGGTGACACCGGTCTCGCAATTGAGTGCTTTGGCCAGGATCCGTGCAATCGTGGTCTTGCCAACACCGCGCGTTCCYGCGAACAGGTACGCGTGGTGCAAGCGRCCGGAYTCCARCGCRTTGATCAGGGCCTGCAGCACRTGCTCCTGACCRACCGTGTCSGAAAAGTCYTTCGGCCGCCATTTGCGGGCCAAAACGAGATARGTCATAGGTGAAACCAGCRGGCTTTTGCCAGCCCTTGTGGGAATCGATCAGTGTATCGCACGCGCGRCGAGGAGCAAGCCCGCAAAGTGGCCCGCGCCAGCCGCTCCCCGGCACCCGGATTCACCGTTGCCGCTGCTCCCTTCCGGGCCTGACGGGGTTCACGACTAACCGTCGCGGGGATGCCGACGCGGACCGGCGGCGATTATCGCTGCTAGTCATGGACAATTCAATCGGTGCAACGATCACTCGATCATCAGTGACTCGGTGAACACTTCTTTGCGAATTTGCAGTTCACGCGAGTAGACCCGCTCACCGGCCACGTAGGTTGCACACGATGTTCGGTCGTCACCCAGAGTCATCAGGACGAACAGCACTTCATCGAGATTGTCGGTGTGCTTCATTCGATAACCCAATACCGGTGTCGCCTTGAGGTCGAGTACCGTTAGATCCGCCTCCATGCCGACCTCGATACTGCCGATTTTGTCATCCAGGTACAACGCATTGGCCGCCCCGCGCGTGGCGAGGTAATACGCGTGATGGGCACTGAGTGAGTAACCGTTCAGCTGAGCAACTTTGTACGCTTCGTTCATCGTAACGAGTTGCGAAAAATTGGTTCCAGCACCCAAGTCGGTCGCCAGTCCGACCCGGATCGGACGTTTGTCATTCATTGCATTCTGAATGTCGAACAAGCCACTGCCAAGAAACAGGTTTGACGTCGGGCAATGAGCGATCGCAGTACCGGTGTCGTGCAATACCTGCAGTTCCTCTTCGGTCAGATGAACGCCGTGACCGAGAATGCTGCGCTCCCCTAATTGGCCGTAGTGACCATAAACGTCTACGTAGCCGTCGCGTTCCGGGTATAGCTCCCTGACCCACTCGACCTCGCTTGGATTCTCGGAAACATGTGATTGTAAGTAGGTACCCGGATGTTCGTGCCACACGGCACCCGTCATCTCCATTTGCTCAGGCGAGCTTGTTGGTGCGAATCTGGGCGTGACGCAGTAAAGCGAGCGACCATTTTCGTGCCAGCGATTGATAAGCGCCTTGGTCTGGTCATAGCCTTGTTGCGGCGTGTCCAGTAATTCGGCCGGCGCATTTCGATCCATCAGGACCTTGCCAGCAATATTTCGCATGTTGAGTTTTTGGGATTCTTCGAAAAAGGCATCAACGGACGTCGGATCAACCGTGCAGAAAACAGCAGACGTCGTCGTTCCGCAACGAATGCTTTCGCGCAGAAAGATTTTGGCGGTCGCATGTGCGTGATCGGCGTTCTTGAAGTTTTGTTCGGCAACAAACGTGTACTTGTGTAACCAGTCGAGCAGATGTTTACCGTAAACCCCGATGATTTCAGTCTGGGGGTAGTGGACATGGCAATCGATAAATCCGGGCAGGATCAGGCAATTATCGTAAGTAGTAACATCGACACTGCTCGGAAGGCTTTTGAGAAGTCCGCCTGCGGCGCCAAACTCGGAAATGATGCCATCTCGCATGACGATCAACGCATCCGACTCGTAAACGTAACAGTCCTCGACAGGATTGTGAAACGGGTCCCTGGTGTAGCTGAGCGCCGCGCCGCGAATGGCGGTCAAATGTGACATTTACACTGGGTCGATCAGCGGCACGACCAGCGCCAACCGTGCTTCCAGATCCGCATCGATCTTGTTCTCAAGTTGATAGAAACGAGTCACCTTTCGAGCGGGCAGTGCATCGCGAAAATCATCGAGATATTTTCTCTTGATCTTGAGCAGGTCTTCCTCAATATCCAGGTAGTCATCGACCATCTTCTCGGCGAACGCCTCTGAGACCGTACCGGCGCGGTAAAGATCCGAATACGTTGTCAGGAGATCTGCATACCGATTCCGTACCTCCATAAGGTCACTCTGATACTCGTCATATACCGGCCAGAACGCGGCGGCCTCGTCCTCAGTAAACTTMAGCTCGTCYTTGATAATCTCGATGCGACCGACTTGCAATAATGCTCGSGCATCACTCAATCCGTGTTCCGTGGTTGCGCCAGAATCCGYATCGAGCCCCAGAGCCTGGGTACCAAGCAWCAAAGCCAGAATTAACGACAAAAACCGGAACTGCCTGASGTTCATCTTTTGCTCTCCAGTGCTTCCATCACAAGCGGTTTTTTCGAGAACCATTGATAGGGTAGACTGCCAGACTTGAGGCCAGTTCTCCCGATCCAGAATTCAAAGGATATATAGGATGTTGACGCGCAGAATCGGAACTTGCAAGAGCAATCCTGTCTCTTCTGCGGGAACTTTGGTTGCCTTGCTCGCAATACTGTCGCTTGCCGGGTGTGCCGGCAGCAAAGTCGAGTCGCAGAGCTTTCGAGTAGCCCAGAATTCGAAGGTAGAATCTGCTCAGATTGCGGTTGACGCCGACTTTGGGCGCTACGACCGCCTCCTCGCGACTGAACTTGGTATTTTCTTTCCCCAGACGTACGTTACATCGGATGAAGATACACAACGCATACGGCAAATATTTCGCGATGCGTTTCTCAGCGAACTGGAAGGATACGCAATTGTCGACGAATCAGGACCAACGACGATGACCGTCGAGGCATCCTTGGTGGACCTTCGAAATAGCGCCGGCGCACAAATGCCGCAGATGCGATCTTCAATTCGAGACCTCGCCACACCCGGGTCCATTTTGTTCCTGATGGAAATGCGAGACTCGGTAAGCGATCGGGTCCTGGCGCGTGCGGCCGACAGTGCAAAGGCGCCGACATTTTCGTCCGCAGAAGGTGATGAATCTGATTGGGCGAGCATAGAAGACGCGGCCCAACACTGGGCCGCGTTATTCAGAACTTTCCTGGACGAAAACCTTAAGCAGTAGAGAAGTACCGCGAATCTATTCGCTTGCAG
>LKGT01011456.1_pt1 | contig 11506 bp, 13 predicted proteins | sample 503861 | NCBI WGS metagenome assembly LKGT01 (sample SAMN04113194, study PRJNA297058) | marine sediment metagenome | biome: marine benthic biome; feature: marine benthic feature; material: marine sediment; isolation source: sediment sample collected at the water-sediment interface from the South......
AGGTCGATCGAAACCGATTCGTGTGGCCCTGGCGCGACTGGGTCATCAAAGCGTTCAACGAAAACCTCCCGTATGACCGGTTTATCACCTGGCAACTCGCCGGCGACCTGCTGCCAAACGCAACCGACGAGCAGATTCTGGCGACAACATTCAATCGGCTGCATCCGCCGCACGTTCGCGGGGGCATCGGCTTGCTCCCCTGCCCATAGGCTGTCGTAAAGCGTGTCTATCAGCGCTTCCCCGTTCGTGAGATAGACCTCCACAACTTGGAGGTCGTTGCCTGCTGCGTCTTCGATGGAGTTCGCCACGAAGCCGGCCACGTTGACATCGATGGTCGTGGTCCCCGGAGTGATGAGGTTGGCGTTGGCCGTATCGCCCGTGCTGAAGGTGTAGAGGATCGTATCGTTGGCCACGGTCGTCGTGGCCAGCGCGATAATCGTGTCGCCGCCCACTTCGGTGGGGAAGTTGTCCGCGTCGGTCCCGCTGAGGATGAAATTGGTCTCCGAATCCGCTTCGCTGGGCACGGCCTGGACCGCCTCGGAGAAGACCAGGCTCAACTGATCGCTGGTGTCGTTGAACAGCCCCGCCGTGCCGCTGTCGAGCCCACTGGCACTCAAGAGCACAGGCGCGGCCTTATCGGTGGCCGTCAGCGCCTCTTCGCTGCCGAAGTTGTTGAAGGCGAAAGTGCCGTTCTGTGACTTGAAGGAGGCTGCGATCCAGTCGGCGGCAATGCCGGCAAAGCGAGGATCAAGCTCGAGTGCAATCAGCAGTCGTCGAAAGCGCTCCAGGGATTCCGGTACGACCTCGCCATTGTCATCTATCAGGTTATTGACGTTGAAACGCCCCTGCAGGTCCTCGATGGTTCCGGTTAGCTCTCCGCCGTCAATTGGCAGCCCAGGTAATTCGAACGCCCAGATTTCACCGAGATGATCGGTCTCACTGTCCTCGAGGTCCTGGTGCAGGATGCCGATCACCCAGCTTTCGGCGCCAAGTGCGACCTGCACAGCCTGTTCGTGGTGCAGCAGAACCATCGTGCGCCTCACGTCCAGTGCGTTGTCCCAGGCGAGGTTTGCGGCAACCATGCTGGCAAGCGCTGTGATGAGCATTGCCGTTATCAACGCGACGCCGCGGTTGGTGGTGCGTCTTTTCATGGTGCGATCTCGATGATCCGCCGGATCTCGCCTTCATCCTGAAGCGTCAACACGATCTCGACTGCCCGCGGCCGCTGGCGGAGGCCGAGCGGTCCCGGCAACGTCGGCGGCGGCCATTGTTCGATCCAGTCCCCGCTGTCCAGGAGGTAGCGAAATAGCAGGCTCTCCACGCCGTCGAGRATRGTCACASCRATGGCYTCRTTGCYYAAGGTGCGATCAAGYACCGTCCAGTAGTACCGSAYRAGYTCATCGYCCTCGAGCCTGTAYGCGSTGCGTTGCAAGGTCCCGCGAGGGAGCGCSACAGGATTRCTCCAGCCGCCGTGTGTCAATTCGAGCGCAAACTCGGAACKRAAATCRGWTWGCAGAGCGGGGTCSAACGAGTCGCCSAGTTCCTGRCGCACKGGGCGGGGCGCAAGCTGCAGAAAGTCSTGGCTGAGATACCGGACAGACTTTTGAATRGCCTGCAGGCGATCCATTCGYTCGCCAAGTATCTCTGCGCTCAARAKCGTCTGRCTGAGGGCGCCRTASGCGAAKGCAGMCAGGATGCCGAARATGGCRARGGCAACCAGCACCTCGATCAAGGTAAATGCCTTCTGCACTCYGSGYAAAACCATCATTCGGCCTCACCGACGGCAAGGGAGTTTCTSACCCAAACGAGATTGCTTTGGCCCGGCACACCCGGCTCGCCGATAAATCCGGTAACCGTACGGATGTTTTCGTCGCCATCSCGSARRCCGACCYGGACATCGACACGRTAMAGGTTGTCGACACCCGTCTCGGAAATCGTCGCTCGCCACGACCATTCACGGCCGACATAGTCGGTCTCACCGGACGTCTCGCTGACATCCGGCAGGACATTCGCCAGGCGCAATTCGGCGATCTTGTTTTGTGCGATCCAGCTCGCATAGGTTCTCTGCCGCATGGTATAGCCGGCATCGACCATCTGGCTGACGCTGGCGGCGACGGCAGCAAGCCCGAGCGCGGCAATGACCAGTGCAACCATTACCTCGACGAGCGTAAAGCCTCTTGATTTCTTACAGGGAGTCCTTTGTGGACCACTAGTCATCACTTGTGCCCACCGAAATTTCTCCGTTCGCCGACACGCCAAGAGAGACACTGGACCGGTCGGTGTTGCGGACAATTTCGAGCCTGAACGGTGTTATGTCGCCGCTCGAAAGAATGAGAATGTGTGGCAGGAAATCCTGGCGGAGATAATTGTCGTCAGCATCGTCATTTTGTGCCGAATCTGCCGCATCGATGTCCAGCAGTATGCGCCTGTCCTCCAGAAATAAATCGAATTCTGTGTCTTGCGCCAACTGGCGCAGCCGCATGAGTTCGTCCCCAAAAACTTCGCTCCATTGTCCCGTCAACGCATCGTACTCGACGAAGCGGTATCCCGTTTGCAGGAACTCCAGGCCAAAATCCCGGCCCTGGAGCGTCGCTTCGTCCGAAGCCATTTCGATCAACGATGTGATTCGCCGCGCCTCCGTCTGCAGCTCGCGATCGTCTCCGAGATTGCCCAGGCTGAGGACGACGACTGCACTGATGATGCCGATGATCGTAACGACGACCAGCACTTCGATCAGTGTAAAYCCGCTGCCGTRACKGGGGCGGGCGRCAGCAGAAAYATYGGACGGAATCATATTGCTGCCTCGACCCGGCCRCGACCGGGCACCTTACTCCAGGTCCCAGTTTCCGACGTCGGCATCGAYGCCTTCGCCACCCGGGCGGCCGTCGCGRCCGAGCGTRTAAATGTCAATYTSGCCGTTATTMCCGGGACTGRGATACAGGTAGRWATKTCCCCAGGGATCTTTGGGCARCCGGKSGAGGTAGCCACCGGATTTCCAGTTCCTGATRTTYGGATCAGMCGGTTTGGTGACCAGTGCCKCAAGGCCCTGCTCGCTGGTCGGATARGTGAAGTTATCCAGCCGRTAGAAMTTCAGGGCACTYTCRAYGCCTCGCAAGTCCTGCTGAACCCTKGCGKCTTGCGCATCGTCWATTCTGCCGATGACGTTMGGCGCCACGATAGCAGCGAGAATRCCCAGGATAATYACGACGACCATGATCTCRATCAGCGTGAAACCGCGCTGCTGCRCCGGCAAGTTCAGGCGATTTTCGATANTWGNCCACWGTAYTGCTCCGTRAATTYGCGCTGACAGYGYRTGTCRRCGYCTTGCGTTGACTCRCTARCKGAATAAACGTCAGTATATCAAACATGGGSTTAGGCCAAGATCAAAAYAACGCGAGMCTTGCRATTCTGCGACGTATTTCCYATTGGYGGCTACCGGCTGTCYTGATCATYTCRAGCGGCATYATCGAGCTATTCGGCGAMKCCGGCCGCTCATTTCTGCRATTCGAYCGCGCRGCGATATCNGCWGGCNGAGYTATGGCGCCTKRTCAGCGGRCATTTTGTKCACCTCGGYCCGAATCATTTTTTYCTCAATGCGTTCGGRCTGRTACTGGTCTGGYTYTTSGTCGGYRYGCRTTTCASRYTGCGGCAATGGCTGATYGTGATMGYYGTATCAATTGCCGGCATYGATGCAGGATTGTGGTTTTTCGACGCTCAACTCACCTGGTACGTCGGGATGTCGGGCTTTTTGCACGGCATGCTGGCCGCGGGTATCGTSAAAGGGTTTCMGGCGRTACCSCGGGAAGYGAYGKTTATCGGCGTSGYGGTYSTGRTGAAARTCRTGTTCGAACAACTGRTCGGGCCGTTACCTGGTTCCGAACAATCTGCSGGCGGTGAYGTCGTCGTCAATGCCCATCTRTACGGTGTATTGGCGGGYGTSGCCRYCGCYGCTGTATTCTGGAAYAGAGACAWRGCAAAGTCGYCGATATAATACGCGGCGTTTCTGGGCAACATAAGAACGGAGAATATATTGACGCTTGCCATGGTATTTCCCGGTCAGGGATCACAATCGGTTGCGATGCAGGCCGATCTGGCCGCGGAGTATCCCGAGGTTGGGGCAACCTACGCGGAGGCAAGTGAGCAACTCGGCTACGACCTCTGGCAACTCGTGCAAGAGGGCCCGAAAGAGAAACTCGACGAGACAGTSGTSACACAGCCGGCGATGCTGAGYGCGGGTGTTGCRACCTGGCGTGTTTGGCAGAAATCYGGCGGAGAGCAGCCGGCGCTGSTTGCCGGGCACAGCCTGGGTGAATACACGGCTCTCGTCTGTGCGGGGGCYATYGARTTTGCCGRGGCCGTGARTTTGKTRMAACRGCGTGCKGAACTSATGCARCAGGCCGTGCCTGCRGGCGRSGGTGCYATGGCTGCGATCCTCGGCCTCGAYRATGAAACTGTGCTRTCGGTGTGCCGGGAKGCCGAAGAGKGCCAGGTGGTYCAGGCCGTGAAYTTCAATTCRCCCGGCCAGGTTGTCATTGCCGGKGCTCGACCTGCKGTCGAACGCGCGGCCGAACTGGCGAAGARYGCCGGTGCCCGGCGTGCCYTGCTAYTGAGYGTCAGCGTGCCGGCGCATTGCGAACTGATGAAACCCGCCGCTGAWAAACTSGCTGAAGCTCTCGCTGCAGCGGMACTGGYGGTGCCTTCGRTYCCCGTRATTTGCAAYACGGATGYCGTCAKGTACGAAAGCGYCGAGCAAATTCGCGATGGRYTGAGACGACAACTYTTCAACCCGGTCCGTTGGGCTGAAACGATAGAAYTGATGATTGCAAGCGGTGYMACGAAAATWAWYGAGTGCGGCCCCGGCAAAGTRCTGGCCGGAYTAACGCGGCGCATCGACAARAGYRTGTCGAGTGCCTGYATAGATTCACCGGCGGCGCTYGMATCTGCAYTACAATAAAATTGCCGCCAAAGTTTACGAAGGAACCTGAGAGATGAGCAACTTATTCGCGTCCGACATTCTGCAAGGACAGGTCGCTTTGGTTACGGGCGCGTCACGAGGCATCGGTGCGGCAATTGCCAGGTCCCTTGCATCTGCAGGTGCAACGGTCATTGGTACTGCGACCAGCGAGAACGGCGCCRMGGCGATAWCAGCGACACTGGGACCCGGCGGCAGAGGCGCAGTTCTTGATGTCGCCAGTGAYGATTCSGTRCAGGCGATAATYGCCGAYCTCCAGGSCAACGAAGGAYCGCCGAYAATCGTTGTGAACAATGCGGGTATTACRARAGACAATCTGCTGCTKCGCATGAAGACKGAAGAATGGGACTCGGTGCTGTCGACCAATCTGASTGGTGTRTTCCGSGTCTGCAAGGCCGCTCTKCGCGGMATGATGAAAGCGAAGAGAGGACGCATTATCAATATCGCGTCRRTTATTGGYCTGAYGGGCAAYGCGGGCCAGGCCAAYTATGCGGCRGCSAAGGCCGGWATTATCGGATTCTCGAAATCGCTGGCGCGTGAGGTCGGTTCCCGAMACATWACGGTGAACGTCGTYGCACCCGGTTTTATCGATACAGAYATGACTCGTGTRMTGYCYGAAGACCAGCGTRCGGCAATGCTCRGTCAGGTGCCKCTCAAAAGRCTTGGCGAGGCCCAGGATATTGCCGATTCCGTGSTATTTYTAGCCTCCGACGCSGCAGCCTATATCACCGGCGAGACCCTTCATGTCAACGGCGGCATGCTGATGGATTGACRGGGKKGCGAAAAATGCCACTTCGACTTGTAGATTGCCAAAAAGGATTCACATACAATACMSYGCCACGGCMWGGTCGRKGCTYGAATAATCAAGGAGWTACGGCGCTGAGCGAWGWMRCTGAGCGGTAAATTCCGCGCCGTGATTGAATAATATTTGGCGTTAATTTACTAGAAAATCGCCGYCASCAACTCCGGTTCCAGACAGATCCGGAATTATTTTTCGAAGTCTCTTCCTGAGGAGAAGCGAACACCATGAGCAGTATTGAAGCGCAAGTAAAAAGCATCGTTGCCGAGCAATTGGGTGTGAAAGAAGAAGAAGTGACAAACGATGCTTCTTTTGTTGACGACCTGGGTGCCGACTCACTGGATACCGTTGAGCTGGTAATGGCCCTCGAAGAGGAGTTCGAAACGGAAATTCCTGATGAAGATGCCGAAAAGATCACGACGGTTCAACAGGCAATCGATTTCGTTACCGCTCGCGGCAGCGATTCATAAAATCTGGACGCGGCGAAGGATCGCCGCGCCTGATAGCGTGCACCAAGCAATGATGGCAGTCCTGCCACATTCRACCGGAAATAAYCTTGAGTAAGCGACGTGTCGTRGTCACCGGCATGGGGATTGTGTCCTGTGTCGGCAGCCAGCTCGAAGWCGCCTGGCGGAATATCCTGGARGGCAATTCCGGGATCGYGYCCATCGATGCTTTTGATACCACYGGATTCAGCACTCGCATTGCYGGTGCGGTCAAGGGWTTCGAYGTGTCGGAAGTCCTGWCGCCGAAAGAMGCACGAAAGATGGACCCGTTCATGCACTATGGCATCGGCGCGAGCAAYAAAGCACTGACYGACTCCGGACTGGARATTTCMGAGGARAAYGGYCATCGYATWGGGGTGGCAATGGGCGCCGGTATYGGSGGCCTTCTCACGATYGAGAACAATCACCRSARGTTGMTTGMYGGCGGCCCGAGAAARATTTCGCCGTTTTTCGTTCCCGGCAGCATCATCAACATGATTTCCGGCCACGTCAGCATCATGCATGGGATAACCGGGCCTAATCTGTCAATTGTGTCAGCCTGCGCGACATCAACGCATTGCATCGGCATTGCTGCACGCACGGTGGTGCACGGCGACGCAGATGTGATGCTGGCCGGCGGCGCGGAATATGCAACAACGCCGATGGCCGTTGGCGGCTTTTGTTCAGCACGGGCGATGTCGACGCGGAATGACGACCCGGAAGGGGCAAGCCGGCCGTTCGACAAAGACCGGGACGGTTTCGTGTTGAGTGACGGTGCGGGCTGCGTCGTGCTCGAAGAGTATGAGCATGCGAAGGCACGCGGTGCGAAGATTTATGCTGAACTCATCGGCTTCGGGATGAGTGCGGACGCCTATCACATCACGCTGCCACCTGCGGACGGTGAAGGCGCCCGTAAATGCATGGTCGCGGCAATGAACGATGCCGGTATCGACGCCTCAGAAATCGATTATCTGAATGCGCATGGGACATCGACGCCCGCCGGTGATATCGGCGAGACTGTCGGCATTAAACGGACCTTTGGTGATGCTGTGAAAGAGCTTGCCGTGAGTTCAACAAAGTCCACCACAGGGCACTTGCTGGGTGCAGCCGGCGTCGCCGAGGCAATTTTCTCCATTCTCGCCATTCGTGATCAGGTATTGCCGCCGACGATTAATCTCGAAACACCTGATCCGGAATGTGATCTCGACTACGTGCCGAATACGGCCCGAGATGCAAAAGTACGCACCGTAATTTCCAATTCATTCGGATTCGGCGGCACCAACGGAAGCCTGATTTTTCGAGCACTAGACTGAGTGTATCGTCGTGGCAGCGCGTTCCGTTGATATGAAGCCGTCGGTCCGGCTCCTGATTATTCTGCTTGTTGCAGCCGTCGTAGGCACCGGCTTCGCCCTTTGGCATGTCAATCGCGTGCTTGGCTCGCCCTTGCAGGTGCCCGAGGGCGGCGTCGTGTTTGAAATCCAGTCCGGTTCGGCACTTGCGACGATCGGCGACCAGCTTGCGGAGCAGGGTATTTTGATGAACCCGCAGATTTTCCGCTGGTATGCGCAGTTGACGGGGCGTGCAGGTTCAATCAGGGCAGGCGAGTATCGGATTCACGTTGGCAGTACGCCCCGCGACCTGCTCGACAAGTTTGTGTCCGGCGAGGTACAACTTCATTCCTTTACGGCCGTCGAGGGATGGACATACCGTGAACTGATACAGGCACTCGCAGCGCATCCTGCCATCGAGCATAGCGTGACGGTCGAGGACTGGCCGCGGTTGCTTGAGTCGTTCGTGACATCAGCCACACATCCCGAAGGGTTGTTCCTGCCCGAGACCTACCGGTTTCCAAAACGCACAAAGGACGTGGAAATTCTCAGGCAGGCATTCGAGCTGATGCAGAATACGCTTGAAGCCGAGTGGGCCGACCGCGATGAAGGGCTGCCTCTAAACAGTCCCTACGAAGCACTGATTCTCGCTTCGATTATTGAAAAAGAAACCGCGCGTGCGGATGAGAGATCGAAGATATCGGGCGTTTTTGTCAGAAGGCTGCAAAAACGCATGCGTCTGCAGACAGATCCTACGGTTATCTACGGTATCGGTGAGTCTTTCAATGGAAACCTGACGCGGCGCGACCTGAAAACCGACACACCGTACAACACGTACACACGGACAGGGTTGCCGCCGACGCCGATCGCTTTGCCGGGCAAAGCCGCGATCAACGCGGCTTTGCATCCTGCCCCGGGCGCCGAGCTCTATTTCGTCGCGACGGGGCTTGGCGATGGTGGTCACCAGTTCTCGGAGACGAAAGAGCAGCATGATGTTGCGGTCAGGGAGTATCTTGTCAGGCAGCGTGCCGCAAGAAACAAGAAGCAGGGACAATAATGCATCGAGGTAAGTTCATAACCGTTGAGGGCATCGAGGGTGTCGGGAAGTCGACCAACATCGACTTTCTTTCAGGATTGATCGAGGAACACGGATTCTCCGTCTTCCGTACGCGCGAGCCGGGTGGCACGCCGATGGCCGAACGCATTCGTGACTTGTTACTTGAGCACGGCGAGGAGCCGATGACCGATATCGCGGAGCTGCTGTTGTTTTTCGCAGCCCGGTCGTTACATATCAGCAATGCCATCAGGCCGGCGCTCGATGCCGGCCAGTGGGTAGTATGCGACAGGTTTACAGACGCGAGCAAGGCATACCAGGGCAACGGCCGTGGGCTCAATCAGGATAAGATCAGTACGCTCGCGGATTGGGTTCAGGAGGACTTGCAGCCCGACCTGACGATATTGCTCGATGCACCGGCAGAGGTCGGCATGGACAGGGCAGGGCGAAGAGGTGCCGCTGATCGGCTCGAGATCGAAAAAACCGACTTTTACGTCCGGGTCCGGGAAGGATATCTTGCCCTGGCTGAGTCGGAGCCGGAACGATTTGCCATCATCGATGCGACTCTGCCTTTGGACCAGGTGCAGGCCGCGATCAAGGAAATCGCGAACCGGCTCTATGAAGAGAATTAACATTAATAATACAAAATAAATAGCTGAAAAATGGAACTTAACTGGCTAAATCAGTTTGCCAATTCTTGGCGCAGAAGTGCCGAACAGGGCCGGATTCCGCATGCTGTGATGCTCTTGGGTGCCGCCGGCGTCGGCAAACGCTGCGCGGCCGCCTGGATTGCCAGGCAGCGGCTGGGCATCGGAGATTGCGGTGATTTGCCGGCGTACCCTTTCACCATCCCCGAACACGCTGATCTGCGGTGGATTAATCCCCCTGAAGAAAAACACACCATCGGCATCGAGCAGATACGTCAGCTCGTGGCGGATCTCAGCCTGACCAGTTTTGCGGGGGGCGCCAAGGTCGCTGTCGTGGAGCCAGCCAATGTGATGACTGCAAACGCCGCCAACAGCCTGCTAAAAACGCTGGAAGAGCCGCCGGGCGACGCATTAATCGTGCTGGTTGCAGACAAAACCGGACGCTTACCGGCGACGATTTTCAGCCGCTGCCAGCGGCTCACCATTCCGGTCCCGCCTGAGTCCGAGAGTCTGGCATGGCTCGACCGCCTGCAACCGGCCGTAAGCTGGCCCCAGGCGCTGCGGGCGGCAGGCAATGCGCCACTGGCGGCTATCGTGGCTTCTGAGCGCCTTGAGGCCACGGAAGCGATGTCCCGCGATTTCCGGGCATTATCCGGGAAAGAGGCGGCACCGCTGGATGTGGCGGCAAAATGGGCAAAATACGAGCCGGAATTTGTCCTGGACTGGCTCTGCCGGGAGATTCAGAAGTGCATAGTCGGCGCGTTCGGAGCCGGCATGCCGGCCGCCGACCGGGCCGTCGGCGATTCTGTGCTGAAGCGCATAGACAGACGAAATATGTTCTGTTATCTAGATATTATCAATCGGCTGCGAGGCCAGCCGGTCGGTTCGTTCAACGTGCAGCTGACGCTCGACAGCCTGTTGATTGACTGGGCTGAAGATTTGCTTGATTGCAGCTACTCTTCAGGTCTCAGGCCTTTTGACGGCATTGAAAACAAGGTAAACAGCGGATGACCAAACCTGGATTACTGACATTGACAATCAAGGACAAGAGCGCCCTGTACCTGGCGTATATGCCCTTCATAATAAATGGCGGCCTGTTTATTCCGACAAACAGCTCGTACCGTCTCGGAGATGAGGTGTTCATGCTTCTGAACCTGATGGGAGAAGACGAAAAAATTCCCGTCGCCGGCACCGTTATCTGGATGACGCCGAAAGGCGCGCAAGGCAAGCGAACGACCGGAATCGGTGTGCAGTTCAGCGACCAGGACCAGGGGAATACGCAGAAGAAGATCGAGAATTACTTGGCGGGGGCACTAGGCGGCGACAAGCAAACGCACACGATGTAGTGCTTGACGTTATAAAAATGGGGACGGACCCCATTTGCTGCACGACTGAATAATAATTTGCTTTTGCGTTAAGCGGGGTCCGTCCCTATTTTTCTATTAGCGACGCACGGAATTAATCCCGTCTCTCAGGACGTACGCTTTGTAGCCCCGCTCACTCAGAATGTAAGCGCCGGCTGAACTACGCCGTCCCGTGTCGCAACACAGAATATAATTCGTGTTTTCGTCAAGCGTGCTCATTTTCAATCGAATAAAATAGAGCGGAATATTAATTGCCCCATTCAAGTGATCGTTTTCGAATTCGCTCGGTAGCCTGACATCGAGCCACTTTCCGCCGCTCTTAATGATATCTTCTGCTTCCGCCATGCTGATCCAGTCGAGCATCGGTTCATTGAGCAGGCGTTTGAAGTCTTCTTTGCCGAGACGCATGATGGCGCCATCGGTCGTCATCGTGACCGTTGCGTTTCGCTTTGCATCGGATATCAGCGCTTCTTCGCCAAATGTGTCGCCAACGGCAAGCTCGGCTAGCTTGATGCCGTCCTTGTTCAAAGGTGTTTCCCGGGTGACAAGACACTTGCCGCTCGTCAGCACATAAAAGTAATCGCCTTCGGTGCCTTGCTTTAGAACAACGTCACCTGCCTTGTAGTTGATCTGTTGCATGCGCATGAAAATCGCCTGGATATTGGCCGGCGGAATCTTATGAAATGCTTTTGTCTGCAGCAGCATCGTCATCCAGTCCTCGCCGCCATCGTCTTCAGCCTCACCCTGGAGTTCCGATACTTCGTAGGAGCCCGTCTGATCCCAGGTCAGCATGACGTCGAGCAGGTCACTGTCGATCGAGATGTACTGGACCCTGTTGCGGGCCCTCCCGGTTACTC
>LKGT01004243.1_pt1 | contig 11502 bp, 13 predicted proteins | sample 503861 | NCBI WGS metagenome assembly LKGT01 (sample SAMN04113194, study PRJNA297058) | marine sediment metagenome | biome: marine benthic biome; feature: marine benthic feature; material: marine sediment; isolation source: sediment sample collected at the water-sediment interface from the South......
CTGGGGGCACCCCTTCCCCTCGGACAAGGAATGCTGGGAAATGTCGGTGAGTCCCGATTCTTCTAGCAGATCGGGTGACGGGGTCGCCTGGATCATACAGTGCGGACAGATCAGCCTGACGAGCCGCTGTGTCAAGATACAGTTGAGCGCCGAGACGAAGTTGTACGGCTCCAAGCCCATGTGGATCAGCCGGCCGATGACGTCGATGATGTTGTTGGCGTGGACCGTGGTGAAAACCAGGTGACCGGTGAGGGCAGCCTGGACGGCGATCTGGGCCGTCTCGGGGTCTCGGATCTCGCCGACCATGATCTTGTCGGGATCGTGGCGGAGGATCGAGCGGAGCCCTCGGGCAAAGGTCAGCCCCTTCTTTTCATTGACCGGGATCTGCACCACATTCTGGAGCTGGTATTCGATGGGATCCTCGATCGTGATAATCTTGTCCCGGCCATGATTGATCTCGGAGATGGCGGCGTACAGCGTGGTGGTCTTGCCGCTTCCCGTGGGGCCGGTGACCATGATCATGCCATGAGGTCGGTGGACCGTGCGCCGGAAACGCTTCAGGTCCCCTTCCGGGAATCCCAGCCGCTCTAATTTGATCTCGCTCAGTTCGGCCGTGATGGCCTCCTTATCCAGGACCCGAATGACCACCGCCTCGCCGAAGTCGCTCGGCATGACCGATACCCGGAAGTCGATCATCTTCCGATTGAGGCGGAGCTTGAACCGGCCGTCTTGGGGGACTCGGCGTTCCGCGATATTGAGCTCGGCCATGATCTTGATCCGGGAGACGATCGGCTCCTGGTAGCGCCGGTCCAGAGGTTCCATGGCGGGGTACAGCATTCCGTCAATTCGGTACTTGACGCGGAGATGCCGCTCGGTCCCCTCCAGGTGAATGTCACTGGCTCGCCGGTCCAGGGCGTGCAGGATGATCGTATCCACCAGTTTGATGATGGGGCTTTGATCCTCCTTGACCCGCTCCAGGCTGAGCGAGGCCTCCTCGGTATCTGTCACCAGCGAGATTTGGAAGTCCTGGCTGATCTCGTCCAGGACGTGCTGCGCAGTTTCCACCCGTTCGAGTTTGGCCCGGATCTGGGTGGCGGAGGCCACGACTGTTTCCGTCTGGCCGAGGCAGAGGCGCAGTTCATCCAGCAAGGGGAGGTCACCCGGGTCGGCCACGGCGACGGCCAGGCGGCCGTCGCTTTGTCGGAAGGGGAGGAAGGCTCCACTCTTGATGAGGCCCGGGGGAAGGCATTTGAGCAGGCTGGCCTCCGCCTCGACAGAGATCAGGTCGGCAGAGGGGAGGCCGTATTGTCTGGCCCGAGCCAGGCATAGTGCCTCCTCGGTCAGGTAGCCCGCCTCCAAAAGATATTGGGCAAGGCTTGTGCCGTCCGATTCCCGGCGCTCCGCCTCTTGGAGGATTTCGGGGCTCACCCATCCTCCTTCGATGAGGACCTCTGTGAGCCGCCTGATGCCTGCCACGATCATTCCTCCTTATCGGATGGCTGAGGAAAGATGGAAGATCGGGAGGTACATGGTGATCACAATACCGGCTACGAGAAGGCCCATGGCGACCATGATGGCCGGCCCTGTCAGCGTGGCCAGTGTGGACAGGCGGTGGTCCAGCTCTTCTTCGAGGAAGTCGGCCACATGCCCCAGCATCTCCTCGAGGCCGCCGGTCCGCTCTCCCACCCCTACCATTTCAAGGACCAGAGGTGTGGCGGCCTTGGCCTCCTCCAGCGCCTCCGCGACTGAGGCCCCTCCTCGCACGGCCGGAATGGCTCGCTGCAGCTTACCTTGAGTGGCGCGGTTGTGGATAGACCCGGCGGCGATCTCCAGGGCCGGGACCATCGGCATCCCGCCTCCCAGGACCGTCCCCAGGGTCCGGCAAAAGGTCGCAAGAGAGAATCCCTCGATGACTGGGCCAACCAGGGGGAGGCGCAGGAGGAGCCGGTCGAGATTGACCCGGCCGGCCGTGGTTCGGCGCCACTGCCAGAGGCCGAAGCCTGCAAGGAGAGCAAGGGGGAAGGCAATCAGATAGTATTCGCGCACGAGGCCGGTGATGGTCATGAGCAACCGGGTCGGGTAGGGGAGCTGCGCGTTGAAGTCTACGTACATCTGCGAGAGGGCTGGGACGACCACGGTGACGAGAAACACCACGACGGCCATGGTCAGCCCGAGGAGAACCGCTGGGTAGATGAGGGCGGAGCTCACCTTTTTTTGCAAGGCGATTGCCCGTTTGAGGTGGGTAATGTATCGGGCCAGCGTCTCTGGAAGATCGCCGCTCTTTTCGCCGACTCGGAGCGAGGCGACATAAAGGGTGGGGAAAACCTCTGGGTGTTGTTCTGCTGCCTCGGAAAGCGACGCGCCCCCCTTGATCGCCTCGCGGACCTTTTGCAGGACCTGGCGGAGGCGGGGGTGGGTTTGCCGTTCATTGATGAGGTCGAGGACCGTCGGGATCGGGAGTCCTGCCCTGAGGAGGGCCAGAAATTCCTGGTTGAGGATCAGCAGGTCTTTCTTTTGGACGCGCTGCCAGGTAGAGGGAAGGGAAAGGTTGAAGGGGACGAAGGTGCCTCGAGGCCGAACCTGGAAGACGTAGTACCCCTCTGCCTCGAGTCGTTGCCGGACCCGGTCGGCGCTCTCCGCCTCCCGGTCCTGGGCCAGGACCTTTCCACTAGGTGTCGCGTAGCGGCAGGCAAAGGTTGCCACGAAAGACCCTCCAATGTGTCAGGGATGGTCCCTGTCGTGACTGGGACCTAACGCTATCTAAAACGCTGTTTAAAATCAACCAAAACTTGATCCCGATCTCTTCGATCACCTGGATAATCGAAGCCCCCAGGGGCTTATATTCGGGGACATTTTACAAGAGAAAGTAGGATCGGGAGAGAGCCCCCTTTGAATCCATTTTTATAGTTAGTTAAGATAGATGCGTCGTAACCACCTGTCAATATGCAGTTTTTGCATACCTGACAAATTGGCAGCAGGAGGAGAGAGGTTCGCTTTGGGCTAGCTCCAACTGCTGGAAAACACCACGAGCGCCGAGGWTKCCCCCGACGCCCGTGGGATGCTTATGGTGCGCCGCACCGCCTTGATTTCCTCGATCACTTCCTCGTTAGTCTGCAGCCCCTTCCGCAGCAGCACCCGCCGCAGCGTATATTGGGGGTCAGGGATGCCTGAATCAGATCGAGGGAACTTGCTAAAAAAATATACGTCTTTCACCATTCCAAGTAGCGACGAAAGTCTCCTTGTATGCAGACTCATAAGCTATCTCGACTGACAATCGCTTCACAAATTCATTCAAGTATTGGTCTGTCTCAGGAGTTCTTTTATCCTTAGTTGTGTGCAGTATGTATTCTGACTCGCCTGACTCGACGATTTGGTCTCGACTGTATAAGCTCACATTCAAAATGGAAGCGATCTTCTCTGCCCCCAATAGCCTGGAGGCCTCTATCCACCCGCCTCCTAAGGTTGAAGCTAGGCAGCGCGGTCCTTTGGCGCCATGGTCAGCCGGCGCCAGCGCACGTACGCAACGACCGACCAGAGCGATTCGACCGCCGCGAACGGCCAGGAACTAATGAGTGCTGCGTACGCCGCAGCCGAGAGGCATGACCCGGCGAACGCCAAAACATAGCCTGGAGAACGCGACTCAAGTGCATAGAAGAGAACCATCGCGGAGACAGAAGCGAAGCCGAAGACCTCTGTGAGCATGCGATTCCCCCCCCCTTGTCCGCCGGGACGTTAGCGCCTCTACCACGTCGAGCGGTGATGTGTTTGCGCCGCCTAACTACAATTAAACAGAACTGTCTAATACCGCAAACACTGCAGTTTCTCGCAGCCTATTTCCCTAAACCGGGATCGAGATTTCGAAAGAAAATAAATCTGCCCCCATTTTTCCCCTTGCCTCCTCGACCCCTCGGTCAATGACCGGGAGTATCCCGGTCGCCATCTTCGGCGGGCGGCGGGTAGATAATCCGCGTTCCCTGCACGCGGGCCCAGGGCCGCAGCGCGTGCGGCTGGGTCCGAGAAGGGTCGAGGATGTGTTCCACAGCGACGCCCCGCACTACCAAGGCGTCCGCGATCAGGGAACGGTGGCAACGCCAGGGCAGCGCCTCGGCGCACACCAAGGCCGCCCGTTTTCCGCCCGCATGCTCCAGTAGCTCCTGAAGGCTCTTCCCGAACTCGGGCGTCAGCATGTAGTCGGCATACCCCTGGAAGGAGGCATTCTCCCAGCCGCTGTTCAGGGAATCCGGCCGCCGCCGCCGCAGGCCCCCAAGCCCTGGCATATGCACATAGCCAATGCCGGCCTGTTGCAGAGCCTGCGGGAAGGTGTCGCGGCTGAACTGCGGGTTGCGCCGCGAGCCGGGCATTTTCCGCACATCCACGACGAGGGTCACCCCGCGGGCTTGCAGGAGCCGCAAGAACTCCTCCCACGGTCGGTTGGAGTGGCCGACCGTCAACACCACGTGCGACGGAGAATGGATTCGGTCCTGCATACTCAACGTGCTTTTCCCGACTGGGCCCGCATCTTGGCCAGGGTAACTTTGAGGTAGCGCACGTATCCTGCCGGGCTCATCCAGCCCTTCGGGCAGTCCACGCGCTTCAGATTTCCGGCCGCGAACGTCCGGAACTGGTGCGTGGCGCCGGTCGCCCGCCTCACACGCACGCGGTACTTCCCCCCGGAAACTTCCCGGACGCGGCCGATACGGCCGTCCGGGATGAGGACGCAATCGCCCACGCGGAATGTTCGAGCCATGATCGGGCCTCCTCGTGATCGTCATGCGCCTCCGATACGATTGGCCATTAGTGAGACAGCCCGGCTGCGTGCCTCAGGCTGCAGTGGGTCCTTTGTCCTCAACAACCAGCGACAACTCATTGGTGTCGTGGTTGAAAAAGTAGCCGTAGATGTTGACATGTTGTGGCGTACCTTTCGATTCTCTCACCAGGCGGGTGTCGTGCTTCAGTGACGTCACGAAGTCGCTGATGGCGATGCTTTCGCGCTCGTAGAGGGCGGAGATGTCTGTGTCATGCTCGTGCTTATAGGCGTCGATAATGCCGTCAGCAGTGAACGAGGTCGCACCGCAATGGGTGTGATGGACGATGACGATGTTCTTGATGCCGAATAGGTGTTGTGCCACCGTAATCGAGCGAAGCGCATCTATCGCTCGGCCGCCTGCGACGACGACCTCGAAAAGCGACGTGGTCGTGGCGACCTTGTTTTCCTGCGCGTCGGTGATGATGTCGCCGGGGTGGACCTCGCCGAACTCTCTAGCGACGACCGCCGGAATGTCGACAACACGCGGGTCGTAGCAGTAGATCACGACCGTTCTCAAGGGGGCCGCCTTGGCGAACTCCTTACGCATTGTCGGTTCGTGGTAGCCCGGCTGTTTCGAAAACACGTAGGCGTCGAAATTTTTCTTGGGTATGTTCATCGCGTAGCTCCTTTCGGGTTAGAGGAGGGCATCAACCAACTAGTAGGTGGGATAAACGTTCGCAACGATCAGGGTCAACGCCACCGCTGGTCGACGCAAGGCATAGGTATCTCGCCGCGCGTTTGTTCGAGCGACGGGTAGTCTGTGTAGCCTTTCGCACCACCCCCATAGTAGGTCGTCGAGTCGTCAGCGTTTAGGTCAACACCGAGTCGGAAGCGCTCTGGTAGGTCTGGATTCGCGAGGAACTTCCTCCCGAACGCAATCAAGTCGGCCCTCCCGTTTTCTATCCATTCCTCGGCCCCCTCGAGATCAAATCCTCCCGCTACAATCAGCGTGCCTTTGTATCCGTCGCGGATCAATCGCATCATCGCTTGCGCCTCGGGATCGTCCCACGCTCCGGCTTCGGCTTCGGGAATGCGGGGCCTTACAATGTGGAGATAGGCGAGGTGATACTCATTGAGCTGTTCGACCACGTAACGAAAGGTGGCTTTTGGATCATCGTCGCCTATGTCGTTAAAGGTGCCGAGCGGTGATAGGCGGACGCCGACACGGTCCGGACCTGAGACTTCGGAGACGGCCTCGACGACCTGCAACAAGAGCCGCGCGCGATTCTCCACCGAGCCTCCATATTCGTCGGTGCGACGGTTGGTCCGTGTATCGAGGAACTGGTTGAGAAGATATCCGTTCGCTGCGTGCAGCTCGATGCCATCCGCGCCCGATGCAAGCGCGTTTTTTGCTCCCTGCACGAACTGCTGGACGACGTAGGGCATCTCCTCGAGCTGCAGCGCGCGGGGCGTCACAAACGGCACGAGCGCCGCCTCGCCGTCTTCGTTTTCGATGAACGCTTCCCCGGACGGCACAATTGGCGATGGCGCCACAGGAGGCATACCGTCAGGCTGAAACGACGGGTGAGAGATCCGCCCAACATGCCACAGCTGCAAAAAGATCCGACCGCCTGCTTTGTGCACGGCATTCGTGACGATCCGCCATCCCGCGACGTGCTCGGGCGTGTAGATCCCCGGTGTCCAGGCGTAGCCTTGGCCCTGTTGGGAGACCTGCGTCGCTTCGGAAATCATCAATGACGCGGACGCACGTTGTGCGTAGTAGCAAGCATTAAGGGAAGTCAGAATGTTGCCCGGCTGTCGAGTGCGGGAGCGCGTGAGTGGAGCCATCACAATTCGATGCGGYAGCTGGTAACGCCCRACCTGSACTGGCTGAAAAACCGCCCGGTTGGTCGTGACTACTGTRGATGATGTCATCACAGCCTCCTGTTCACACTTCTRTTGGAGCCCGATCACSGGTTTYTAGTGTGCCGCGCCGGCCACGTTCYCCACGKAGGTACTGGCGATYGGCATGGATATCTTAAGAAACAGAACGCGCAATTCGCGAYGCTCGGTGGTCCTGCATCGAACCTCCGGAACCATTATCGTGCGATGGCGGCCGGCGTTCGGGGTCCCAAGCCGTTCACCAGTTCTTCAAACGATCCTTCCTATGCCCCGCTCGCTACTCCCTCAGGGGTGCAGATGGAAGACCTTATTCATGATCTTCCACTCCCCGTCGACTTTGAGCATCGTGAATAGGTCGGTGTACCGGTGGGCGGTCCAGTCGTCGAGTTCCAGCCGCACGGTGGCGATCGTGTCGATGATGTCGATGCTGGCGATCCGTGCTTGGAGCCCCGGCGCCGGACCGTTCTGGTCATTCCAGTCAAAGAGCTGCTGGATGGGGCCGGCGAACAGGTCGGTACCGGCATAGCCGAAGATCGTTGCGTCCTTGTGAAAGGCGGGCTTCATGTCGGTGCCTCTGCCAGACTTGGCTCCATCGATATAGTGCTGGACGGTCTTGGCGATTGCGTCATACTCGCTCACGTTGGTCGGTGCATTGCTCATGGGTCTCCCTCCTCCTCTGGGTGTGGTCCTAAAGGCTTTATTTACGCTCTTCTAGCGGCTGGGACGCCGCATAACTATTAAGTGGGCTGCAAAAGCACTGCGTTTTCTGACACTCTATCTTGTACGGCTCCGGCTCCAGTATGGCGTAAAATGTGCTCGATTATCCTTTGCCTACCAAGACGATGTCAAGCTGGCCCTCTCCGAAAGATACTGCCACACTGCGGCCTATTGCCCTACTGGCTCCCAGCTGGTGGGGGAATTGAGCTAACTAGGACCAGATCCCAGGGATTTTCGTGTGGCAGGAGGGGCAGGTCCCGTCGGGGGTCAGGCGGTTTGCCGTGACGAGGAACCCGAAGCGGGCGATAAGGGGATCCTTGCAGGTAGGGCAGTAGGTGTTTTCGTATTTCCCTACCCGTCCAGGGAGGTTCCCAGCGTACACGTAGCGGAGCCCGACCGCCTGGCCGATTCGAGCGGCCCGCAGCAGGGTATCCGAGGGTGTATTGTCCGGGTCGGTCATCTTATAGTCCTTGTGAAAGGCGGTGATGTGCCAGGGAATGTCAGGAGAGATCGCGACCAAAAACTCCGCCGCCTTTTGCAGTTCCTCTTCCGAGTCGTTCCAGCCGGGAACGATGAGGGTCACCACCTCCATCCAAAACCCCATTGCATGGACCATCTGGATGGTTTCAAGCACGTGCTCGAGCACCCCACCCAGATACCGATAGTTCTTCTGCGACATCGCCTTCAAATCGATCTTATATCCGTCGCACCAGGGCCTGAGATACGTCAGGACTTGCTCAGTGGCATTGCCATTGCTGATGAAACAGGTCTTGAGGCCCGCCGCCTTGGCCTTTTCAAAGACTGCAACCGCCCATTCGGCGGTGATCAGGGGCTCATTGTACGAGCTCCCCACCAGCCGTGCCCCTGACTCGAGGGCGAGACCGACGAGCCCCTCCGGCGTCACCAGTTCGGGCCTGGCTCCTGCCGCCGGATCCCGAAGGGCTTGAGAGGTGAGCCAGTTCTGGCAATACGGGCAGTGATAGTCGCAGCCGAGCATCCCAAACGTGAGGGTATCTGATCCAGGGAGGAAGTGATAAAAAGGCTTCTTCTCGGTGGGATCGCACTGGAGCGCCGCGACGTAGCCCCACGGCACATAGAGGTTGCCTTCCTTGTTGAACCGGACCTTGCAGATTCCCCGCCGGCCGTCCCGGATGAGGCACCGGTGTCCACACGCGTAACACCGAAGCTCATTATCCGGAAGCCGGTCGCAGAGCTCCCGGGCCCCCTCCTGGGTCAACCTGTCCAGGGTGTCGGCTAAAGGGAGGAGCTTGCCCTCTTGAGGCTTCACGGCCATCGCGTCACCTGAAAAGCCTTTCCGAGCTAAGTCTACCGTTGAAAGCGCGGGACTTCAAGCCCTAGCGTCAATGTGCTGACCGTGGAGCTCTTTTGAGGGATGGAAACCCAGGCGATCCAAGATCTCGTGAAAGTCGCGCGGGAGCGGGGCTGTGCTCTCCACCTGCAACCCCGTCCGGGGATGGGAAAAAGAAAGCTTCCAGGCATGCAGGAGTTGGCGCGGGACCTCCCACTGCGATTTGCGCTCCCGCCGCCCGCCATAGAGCTTATCCCCGACGACGGGATGGCCGATGGCCGCGAGGTGGACCCGGATCTGGTGCGTGCGGCCTGTGGTCGGCATCACCTCCACCAGGCTCCAGTCGGATGCCGATTTCAGGACTCGAAAAATCGTCTCCGTCTCCCGCCCCTTTCGGCTCCGCACGCCCATTCGCTTCCGCTCCCTCTCATGCCGCCCAATGGGCAAGGCGATCCGCCGCTGTCCGGTCCGGACCGAACCGTGGACCAGGGCCAGGTACGTCTTCTTCACTTGGCGCGCCTGAAACTGCCGGGTCAGGTCCTGATGGGCCATTTCCGTCTTGGCCACCACCAGGCACCCCGAGGTCTCCTTGTCGAGCCGGTGAACGATCCCGGGTCGCTCGACCCCCCCGATCCCGGTGAGCCCGGGGCAGTGGTGGAGCAGGGCGTTCACGAGCGTCCCACGCCGACGCCCTGTGCCGGGATGGACCACGAGGCCTGAAGGTTTATTCACCACCAGGAGATCTTGGTCTTCATACAGGAGGTCGAGGGGGATCGGTTCCGGCTCGATCCCTGACGGCTCAGGAGGGGGCAAGACCAGGATGACCCGGTCTCGAGCTCGAACGCGATAGCTGGCCTTTCGGGGCTGCTCGCCGATCCGAACCTGTTCCTGATCCATCAGGCGCTGGACCGCCGACCGGGAGAGCCCACTTGATTGGACCAGAAACTGATCCAGACGACGCCCGGCCTCACTGGGAGGGACCTCATACATCCGGATTTCCACCACAGGTCACCCTCTGCCGCGTTCCGTGAGCATCTCCAAAACCATGAGGGCTACCCCCACCGTAATGGCGGAGTCTGCGAGATTGAAGGCAGGCCAGTGATACGCCCCGTAATACACATCCAAAAAGTCTACCACCATGCCGAGACGAAGACGATCTACCAGATTCCCCAGGGCACCGCCGAGGATGCAGGCGAGGCTCACAGAAGGGAGGAGATGCATCTGACGCTGCCGGGACCGGTAATACAGGATAAAGCAGATGGCGAGAATCGAGATCGTGGTAAAGAAGGGGTCGCGAATGGCGGCGGGGGCACCCGAGAGAAAGCCAAAAGCGGCGCCCGGATTTAACACGAGGGTGAGGTTGAAAAAAGAGGGAACGACGGGGATGATCTGGCCCAAGCGTAATGTCTGTTCTACATAGAACTTGGAGAGCTGGTCCAGAATGGTGATGGTGAGAGCGATAGCATAAAAGGACATAGCACTCATGGTTCACAGTCCACAGTTCAGGGTTCAGAGTCCATAGACGGTTCAGCGTTCAGGGTTGAGGGTTCAGAGTCCATAGACGGTTCAGCGTTCAGGGTTCGGGGTTTAAAGACCATGAACCATGAACCATCCACCATGAACCGTGAACCATGAACTATGAACCCATGCTAAGGACGGCGATACAGCGATCACAGAGGGTAGGATGCTCCGGGGACTGCCCGACACTTTCCCGGTACACCCAACACCGGTCGCACTTGCGTCCCGGAGCCCGGTGAACTACGACGGAAAGGTCGRKGCCRCCGGCAATGATGACGAAGGTCTGCCCGAGAGCGAGCAACAGCGGCGCCGCCGCGAATATGGCGATGCTCTGCAGGTTGAACGGGTTGAGGAGGAACGAGACGCCGTAAACCGCCCGGGACCAGATCTCGAAGAAGATCAAGAGGCCGATCAGGAACAGCCACGACCAAGCGGCGCCGATGAAGGCGAGAATCGGGTGCGGCGCCTCGACCATTGTCGCCGCGGGCGCCGTCAAGGCCCTGTCCTAGCAACCACGAGGAATGACTAGTCCATCGGCGCCCGCGAACATGACGGCGTCAGTCCGAGTAGACGAATTTGAGGATCTCCGGGTCATCGATATTGGAGGCATCCATCACCGTGAAGCCGGTGCCGATCGCCGTCGGCACCGACTGGCCGGTGAGTGCCGCATAGGCGGTGACGACTCCGTAATAGCCGATGGCGGCGGGATGTTGGGCGATCGCCACGTCCATCAGGCCCGATCTGATGTCATCGACGATGCGCTGGGGGGCATCGAAGGCGACGACCTTGACCTTGCCGCGCTTGCCCGCGGCCTTGACCCCATNGGCGGCGCCCATCGCCKAGRCTGCCAGCGTCACAGCACTTGGAGACGGCATGAGCGGGCCCGTATCCGTGGAGATCACGGACCTGTCCGGGGACAACGTCTTCAGCGCGGAGGTCCAGGCCACGGAGGGCATCAACCGCTACTACTGGGGAATGCGCTTCGGCCCGACCGAACAGCAGCGCCGGGATTCCGAACAAAGCAAAACGGCGCACACCAGAATTCACTGCCCCTTGAGGATTGTCCGGCAATCGATTTCGTAGAAAACCGTGGACTGAGTAAGATGTAATAAGCCAGAAAACAAAAGCCGCGATTAGAAAACCAACGAATGGATATTGAATCGCAGTTGTGGCATTATCCACGGCCTGCTCAACCGTTTGCGCCTGAGCGATATTGGGTGTTGCTGTAAGCAAATACACGCACAGTGCTATCAGCCAAACATGACTGAAAAGGTATGCACGTTTGCCAATAGGGGTATGTTGATATATC
>LKGT01009316.1_pt4 | contig 11501 bp, 17 predicted proteins | sample 503861 | NCBI WGS metagenome assembly LKGT01 (sample SAMN04113194, study PRJNA297058) | marine sediment metagenome | biome: marine benthic biome; feature: marine benthic feature; material: marine sediment; isolation source: sediment sample collected at the water-sediment interface from the South......
CKAKMTTAGCATATCACAAACTCATCCAARCTGAAAAGGATGGWGARGTTGAAGATGTTGAAAAGACACTTTCTCAGCTRAAAACAGAGTTTTCAGAWGCYTTRGATRATAATTTGAAYACRCAYATGGCACTRAGTGCATTTTACAGACTGGTAACATTTTGTYTAAGTCAGGAAGATCATTTGACAAAATCTGCAGCTGGAAAAATCATTCYAGTTTTTGATGAAATGATCCAWRTTCTTGGATTAAAAATTGCCAAAGTAACTGATGATGAAAAGTCACATATTCAGAKTCTTTTAAAGCARCGTGAAGAATTYAGACATCAGAAAAAATACGAAGAGGCGGATGGAATAAGGGACAAACTAGCTGCTAAAGGTATAGAGCTCAAAGATGAAGTTCATCAGACTATTTGGATGAAAAAAGAGAAAATTCACGSCTAGATTACTTCTTCTTTGAGGTACTAACTAAAGAGACAACATCACGGTCTCGTAATTGATATGTTGTTGGCAAYCTCAGTTTGTATCTCAAATCTTTTGCATARAGAAGACCTTTTGTTAAATCAGTATGAATTTCYTTTGCTAAATCKTGTACTGTTGCACCATCTTTCATTAACAGTAAATCGGGYAAYACACGACCTTTTTTGTCYGATAATTTTTTTTCATCAGCTACGGGRTACACCGAATTCATTTTTAATAATTTGAAAACTGCKATATTAATTGCAAATTGAACWCCAGTTCTCATATATTCGCCCATAATGTCCTTTTTGATAAAYTCTAGGGCGTTTTTCTGTTTGTCATTTARTTCTTCAGATTTWAGAATRTCAAACTGTTCAGARCCTGGAGAATATTTTATCAATCCTTTCTGTTCTGCTCTTCGCAAGCTTAGTTCACTGTCTGCACTAGCTGGAACTACAATTGTGTCTATATAACGCTCTCTTAATTTTACAAAGTTTTTGTCAGCACCTTCAACATCAATTTTGTTTGCAACAATCAAAGTCGGTTTTGAAATTTTTCTAAGATGAGTTACGAATTTCTTACTATCTGCTATTCCATAATCATTGAATTCTTTATCTTCAAGATTAGTTGCATGCAGCGTTTCTTTTACATGACTTTTTGTTACGCCAATTCCTTGGTAAAGATCTGTTATTGCATCAACAAAGTCAGTTCCTGATTTAATTAATTTAGATAATTTGTCACGGTTTCCTTCTAAAATTTTATGATACCACATGATAAATTCTTCTTCAATATCTGCAAAATCTGAAATTGGATCACCAGAACCAGCTTCTGCAATTTTTCCTGATGTATCTATTCCGCCAGAAACATCTACCACATGTAACAAAGCATCAGACTGCGCAGCAACTGAAAGAAATTGATTTCCTAAACCCTTTCCCTTCCATGCATCTTTGATCAATCCAGGCAGATCAATCATTTCGATTGGGATGTATCGCCAACCATCAATGCATTTTGAATTATTTGGATTATCTTGTACTTTGAATTCAGGATGCACGCACAGGGTAATTGCATTTGCAGTACCAGATTCAGGTTTTTTAGTTGTAAATGGATAGGTTGAGATTTCAGCTGATGAGAGAGTAGATGAATTAAAAAAAGTAGTCTTACCGGTGTTTGTTTTACCAATAAGACCGATTTTTATTGGCATGATTACATTTTCAGTTTTGATTATTTATCTCTGTCTGCACAAAAATCTAGTCAGTTTTTTGTTCCTTAAGCTTGTTACAAGTATGTTGTAGTTCTTTGATTGACCATTCAATTTCTTCTAATTCATCTTTAGAAAGATCACCATCCCATTTTTCAAGAATTGTTTGTGAGATTTGTGAACAACTAAACAAAAGATTCCAGTATGGATGGTGTTCTGCAGCTGTATTTGCAAGCTCTGAAACATCCTCTAGTCCGTTTTTAGCTCTTGATAAAGAATCAATGTTTTCACCAAAAATTTTGATAATGTTTGATTCTAGATCAGTTTCTAGTTTTAATTGAGTCTTTTTCTCTTCAAATGATTTTATCAATTCTAAAAGTGATTGGTGAAATTCTTCAAATGAAGTCATGTTTTAGAAAAGACGTTGGTGTTCCGCAAGCATGCATCGATTAAAGACAACTTTAATGCCTTCTTTTCTAGCTAACTCTTCTGCTTCTTCATTGTGAATTCCTTGTTGAAGCCAGATAACTTTTGGTTTCATCTTTATTGCTTCTTCAACTACTGGTAAAACTTGATCAGAAGGTCTGAAAACATCGACGATGTCAATTGGTTGATCAACCTCTGAAACGCTTTGATATGATTTCTTATTCAAGATTTCATTTCTGATAGGATTAATTGGTATAATGTTGTATCCTTGCTCAGATAGATACTTTGGTACATAATGTGCTGCTTTATCCGGGTTTTTTGACATTCCAACAACTGCGACATTTTTGAGAGAAAAAATTTCTTTAATTTCATCATCTGAATGATTATCCTTTTCCATAGTAAATCATAATTTAGATCAGTTTTTAATTTTCGCCCAATTTTGGCTAAAATTGAAGAATAGACCCCAGAAAATCTCGTTCAGCTTTGTTTTTATCAATTCTGATAAAAGAATCACCGCCGACTCGATAAACGTAAACAGAATCACCCTCTTTCCAACCTTGAAGGCTGTGAAAAATTGTTTTGTAAGATTTGCCGTTTTTGATGTCGCGAGATATTTGTAATCTGTCTGCCAGTGTACCTGTACTAATTTCTCCTTCTTCCTCGGTGTGAATTTTTACTTGCTCGATCAGATGGTTCTTTCCATACTTGACTTCAGAAATCAGATAGTTGGCCCACTTTTCCATACCAATTCATAAAATTAGGGGCTAATTTAGAATTTCTTTTTTTCGACAATCTCAGAACCTTTTATAGTGAATTTCTCACATATAGAAATCTGATTTTAATTGATTTACAATTCATTTGACAAGGTAGGACTCGGTAAGGTTCTTTCATTATTAAAATCCCACAATGCAGAGTATTTGTCAGGCCAGGATCTTAGTGATGTTCTAAAAATAAGCAGAGTTGCTGTCTGGAAGCATATTAAAAAAATTCGTTCATTAGGTTACAAAATAGAATCAAAACAAAAGCTTGGATACCGATTGGTTGAATCTACAAATCTTTTGCTTCCGTGGGAAATTACTAGTCAACTAAAAACTAAAACGATTGGAAAAAGAGCCTATTATTTTGATTCTATTGATTCTACACAAAATTTTGCTATAGAAATCGCATCAAATTCAAGGGAAAATGGAACAGTTGTAATTTCTCAAAAACAAACTAGGGGCAGAGGGAGATTAGGTAGAAAATGGCTTTCTCCTGCAGGAGGCATATGGTTATCAATTGTCTTTCATCCTAAATTTGATATCTCAATGTCTACTCTTTTTCCAATCGCAGCATCAGTTGCCCTCTCAAATGCAATTGAAAAAGTAATTAKGAAAAAAYCTGAAGTWAAGTGGCCAAACGATGTTACAATTAAAGGAAAAAAAGTWGCTGGAATGTTAATTGATGTTTCAATAGAATCAAACAAAATTGAAAATTTAGTTTTRGGTGTTGGAATAAATTTCAAAGTAAATGCATCACGATTAGAAAAATTATTAAAAAATACTGATAATTTTTACGGTGTTRCTAGCTTAGTTGARAATRGTAAATATCAAAATCCGATTTTATTRGTAAAAAGTTTTYTTTATGAATTRGAAAAAATTTTTGAATTGTTAGAAAAAGGAAAATCTAARACCATCATCAATGATTGGACAAAAAAATCATCAACAATTGGAAAAAGTGTTTCTGTATCAACATCAGATGGAAAAATTAAAGGTAAAGCCATTAAGMTTGATAATGATGGTGCYCTGATTGTTAAGACAAATAATCAATTTCAAAGAGTTTTRGCAGGAGATGTTATCTACAAGCATTAACGCTTTCTTTTAGAAGATTTTCTTTTTCGAGATTTTTTTCTAGWGCGTGTCTTTTTTCTTCTTATAGTTTTTCTTTTAGTTTTTTTCTTTTTTCTAGTTCGTTTTTTTCGTGTTTTCTTTTTTGGAGTGGTTTTTAGGWTACTAAGACCRGTTTGAATTTTTTTTAAAACACTTTCAAGGTCTTTAAAATAYGATTCATATGCATTCAATAATTCAGTTTTTTTCTCGTTTGTTTTTGTGAGAATTTCATTGGATCTTAACAAATTTGTAGAAKTGATTAATTCAGGCATTGGTTTATTTGATTCTTCTAATTGTGAAAGATCAYGCTTTATCTGGTTAATTTTTAGCTTTAATSCATCWAGTGATYTTCCTGTCTCYAAGCYCCCCANCACTTTTTTCACATTCTTTATTACTGGATAAAGTTTTTCGTGTTAAAAAACGAGNAYAAATTGGGAATAAAATATATCTAAACTGAAAATTCTCATTATCAATTATGATTAAARCGCTATTTCTGTTACTGGTTATTGGCTTTGTTTCATTTACACCACAGGTTTTTGCACARGAAYCWGARRCCCAAGAATTATTTCAAGAAGCAAATGRRCACTTTRYTAACGGAGAATACAAAGAAGCAATTCAAATCTATGACAAYATTTTAGARATTRYTCCAAACAACWTYTCGACWYTAAAAATGAAAGGTGTTKCATTAAGTAATCTTGCACAGGATGAAAATTTAATTRATTATCAYACAGACTCTTTAGAACAATTTTACACGATTRTTCAGCATAATCCAAACGATGTTCTTGCWMTAACTGGTTTAGGAGYTGGRTTTGGGTATTTAGGAGAATATCATGAATCAAAACAATATTTTGAAARAGCKTTRGARTTAGAACCARRTAGTGTKGTCATAAAAAATTATTTAGAATTTGTWGAYAAARTTMTTCAAAAATATCCATACACYCCTACTRAAAAACCAATAMCAGTAATTATCAAACCAGYWGTAATTCCWGATTGGGTAAAAAAYAAYGCAAAGTGGTGGTCTGAAGGKGSAATAAAAGATGAAGATTTTGTTTCAGGAATTCAATTTCTAATAGAAAATGGAATTATGGAAGTTGACCCACCGGCATCAAGTAATCTTTCTTCTGATTCTATTCCAGATTGGGTAAAAAACAATGCAGGTTGGTGGGCTGATGRCHAGATTTCAGATGATGAATTTGTTTCAGGTATTTACTTTATGATTCAAAATGGHATCATTGTCATACATGTAGAAAAGACTATCCAGGATATTGAAAATGATATTGAACAGGATTTTAGTCAATTTGAAAAATACCTTAGAGATGTTTCAAAAAATGTTGCGGATGAAAAAAGATACATCGAATATCCAAATCCAAGTTTTGATGTTATCAAGAAGTTTCTAAGAGATTATSTCAAATGGAATTTTAGTGAAGAGGCAGCATCTGCTGCTGGAAGTTTTCCAAATCCAACCTATGAGATTGTAAATGGAACATATGTAATTCACTACAAAATTTTTGTGAATGAACAACCTTCAGGATTGCCACTGGATCATGTTAGCACCTTCAATAACTCGTTAAAATTTTGGCAGCAAGAAGAGTTTWCAGTAAATGARCAACYTGCAGTTGTAGAGTTTTCRTATACTAATCTCAAATCAGAGGCAAATGTTTGGGTTACATGGGTTRTAAGAGATTTGGGTGAAGGCGTGCTAGGACATGCYMATTTAGGAAAAGGRGTRGTTGAGGTTGCWCTAGGAGAYTATGAGTGTGAYGGAAGYTTTCAATTRTATGATGTKGAAAKTGTTGAAAAAATTATGACTCATGAGCTTGGACACTCAGTTGGTCTTCAACACTCTTCTGATTCAAGTAACATAATGTATCCAACACTAAAACCAAAATATGCATATTGTTTGTTTAGTTGAAAAATAAAGTGAGTTTAACTCACATATCTAAAGCACGAGAGTGCTTTCTTGTGTGAGGTCTTTCACCAGGATGTTTTCTTCTCATGTGACCTGACGGTCTTCCGTAGAGTAGTTCTAAGAACCAAGATTCATGTTCAACTTCTTCAGCTAAGATATCTTTTGCAATATCATACGTTATTGGATCTTTTCCATGAGTCATTTTGCAAACTTTGTCCCAGTTTACAGTTGCTCCTTGTTCAGCTTTAAGGCACTTCTCCAGAATTGCTTTTAGATCTGTGGGATTGTCAGGTAATTGAAGAAATTCACAACCAGACATCTTGATGTAATCAATTGGATCTTTTGGTAAAGAACCACCAAGTTGATAGATTCTYTCAATGCAGGATTCAAAGTGACTGAGATCCTCCATCCTTGCATCTTCGATTACRCCTTTAACTCCTTCACCTTCCATTCCTGTACAGTTGGCTCTTAGGAGTGTRAAGTAGTAGTACGCTGTAAACTCAACAGARGAGTTGATGACAAGTTGTTTGATTAGCTCGTCAACGTCYAAACCGTTTTGTTTTAGAATTTCTATTCCTACYACGTTTGGTTTAGAGTCACTCATKGTASGMATAAAATAACRKCAGACCTAAAAGTGTGACTCAAATTTTCAAATCGTAATAATGTGACCTTAAATTTTAATGAAAAAGTTTGGCACTGTTAGTCGTGACTTWYYWANTTCTAAAAAATTAGAATGAGTATTAGCTTAACCTACACACCAATCACCGTAAGATTRTGTGTAAAATGGTAATAAGYMAAAGACTMGTTTTAWGTTTGGGTTAATGRTATTGATGAATARTCCTAWTGTTACACAGCAAAAATGTCCTTCATGTGGAAAAAGAAAAATTGTAACTGATGATASTTCRGGAGAATTATTTTGTGCATATTGTGGRTTTGTAATTAATGAAAAATTAGAAGAYACWGGTGCAGAGTGGAGAACATTTTCTAATGRAGAATCAAGCCGTACAAGAGTTGGTGYAGGAACTTCATTAACAATGCACGACATGGGTCTTTCAACMATAATTGGTAAAGCAAACAAAGACTCTACTGGAAAACCACTYTCTGGAAGCATGAAAAGCTCTATTGAAAGATTAAGAACTTGGGATAGTAGAACTCAAKCACATTCTTCAGCTGATAGAAATCTTAGACAAGCACTCAATGAAATGGACAAGCTTAAAGACAAACTAGCACTTGCTGATGYAGTARTYGAAAAAGSTGCTTACATTTACAGAAAGGCTATGGAGAAAAAACTRGTCAGAGGAAGATCTATTCATGGTTTGGTTGCTGCATGTTTRTATGCAGYATGTAGAAATACCGAAACACCAMGAACACTTGATGATMTKGCAAATGGAATCAACATTAGAAGAAAAGATGTTGCCAGATGTTATAGATTAATTTTCAGAGAACTAGAGCTTAAAATGCCAGTTGTWGATCCTGTAAAAGKARTTTCGAGAATTGCTAGCATTGCAGACCTYAGTGAGAAAAGTAAGAGAAAAGCAATAWTAATTTTAAACAAAGCCAAGGATGTYGGAATGGTTGCAGGAAAAGATCCGATGGGAATTGCAGCTGCTGCACTCTATTTGKCKTGTATTAGTTCTGGAGAGTCAAAATCTCAAAAAGAGATCTCAATTGCATCWGGGGTAACAGAAGTTACCATAAGAAACAGATGTGCAGGATTAAGACAATTACTAAAAGACGAACAATAGTTTTCTTATTTCAACTCTGGTAATTCATCAATTTTMCGTCTAGATAYYATAAAAATTCCAAGAGTTAATCCAAACTGGTAAAATGCATACATTAAGATTTGAAAAACRGTTGGSACATAATCGGTAAATCGTCCWACGACTRCAAGAATTAACATGATTACGCTAATGCTGAAGATAAAATATTCAATAGGCCTTGAAATTTCAGCAAATCTCAAAAAYACAATTATGGTTACTGTAACAAACATGGCGATCACAGTAAAAAATCCAGCATTGAGTCCTAGCACGTTTATCAAAAGTTCAAATCCTTCCTCAGKRGTTGCAGGAGYCATTATTTCTGAAACAGAAAATTTTTGAGGAATCGCAAATTTGAAAACATTTACYATGGCATTARTTGAAAATAAAATTAGCAATACAATAGARGCAGCTCTTGYATGTCGTTTTAGACTTGGAAACYTTGTTCGYATGCCTTTTGCTAAAATAGCTCCTTGAAAAATTCCAATTCCAAAWACAATTRCAAAAGAAATTAGAAAATTTTCTTCAACTAATTCTATTATTCCCATNCTAAAAAATTGATAATRGGATYATAATTAATTCTRCMAGATTATTGTTTTTTAAGCAATTCAATGAATTTGAAGAGTTATTAGAGYCAAATTCTAGTTTCCCTTATGAAAGATCCAGTTTGTGGAATGGAAGTAAGCGAAAAAAATGATTTTGTWGAATATGAAGGWARAAAATTCCATTTTTGTTGTGCAAGTTGTAGATGGGCCTTTGAAAATGATCCCAAACAATTTGTTTCAGAACAATCTTGAGATTYGGATYACATTATCTGATTYBATTTTCTTTTAGCTAAAAGSYRCTTATTTGAGATGCACGAAGRTCTTTTATTATTTCAAGAAYCTTAAATGGAATTYCTTTAAAATCAATTTCACGTTCCCCAGATGCTAGCAAAACGTCGTCATTATCTAACGGGAAACTCATTATGATCACTTTATCTCTATATGACATTGAAAAATGTACTTTGCCTAACTCTTTGTCAAAGTCGTGTCKCATTCTAACTCGAAGTGCAAGCTCCATGAACATCATCTCATCCTGTTTGKATTCTTCAAGTGCTRGTAGACCTTCTCTCATTCCACCAGCTACAAGATGACCTCTATTGTTGATAATTCGCGCTGACCTCATTTTTGGGTCTAATTTCACGATTTGTTGACAAATTTTTTCTAGATCGCTTACGTTGACCATGGGTTAAACTCTACAAGTGATCCTATTTATTGCGATCTCYTCCAHTATGCTACTATGAAAGCTGAGTCAACTMAAGACAMTRCTGAATATTACAAACACCTTTCATTGTTCTGGACMGACCTAATTCATTTAATGTCCAGCAAACCACAAGCACTTKCATCAGTTGGRCCAATGAGAAATTTYGCAGARAATGCAAARAARATTTCAAAAGAGCTAATTGATTCCAATGAAGATTTARTTGARTTTAACAACAGCATGAKGGAATATTATAAACAGCTGACAGAWACTTGGAATGAGGCACAGAAAAAAGTAACTTTCAAAGCTCCKGAAATTCCWAATGACCCAGAACAGTTTGAAGCTTACAAACGAGTTTGGATAGATATTTTTGATAATGACTTTACTGAATTATTTGATTCCAAAAGATTTGGAGAAAATTATGGAAAACTTGTTGCAAAGGARTTAGARTTAACAAAGCATTGGAATAACATCATGAATGTAATGYTACAWTCAGCTAATCTTCCRAACAAACAAGAAATTGATGAGATATACAAAGAAACTCATGCACTTMGAAAAMGAATTKCAAAACTTGAATCAGAAGCAAGRRMAAAAACTAAAYCAAAGAAGGRGGCKGACKATGGCAACRTTTGGTGAGACAAAAATTGATCCAAAAATTRTAGAAGARATTATAAAATTTAGTAATAATATACAAAAAGCTCCAAAATTAGTACCAGCGCAAGATGAAATTCAATTAGAAACTACTCCTTATGATGTTGTTTATGAAGAAGACAAAATGAGATTACTACATTACAAACCAATGACHGAAAAACAAATTCATACACCTTAYATTATTGCTTATGCAGTTATCAACAGATATCATATTTTAGATATTCATCCAAAAAAAAGTTGGGTRAARAATCTWYTRGAACAAGGAWTAGATGTGTACATGATTGATTGGGGAACACCATCAAAYATTGACAAGTACTTGGATTTTGATGATTAYGTAAATGGGTATWTGGATAACTGTATAGAATTTGTAAAAGATGAARCAAATGYCGATCAAGTTTCATTGCAAGGATATTGTACRGGYGGTACTTTAKCCGCCGTTTACGCATCATTTCATCCAGAAAATATCAAAAACTTTGTTGCTACTGCTCCTGTAATTGATGGCTGGCGTGATACAACTGTAATAAGTAATCTAGCAARGMRTATCGATGTYGATAAAATGGTTGATACAATAGGAAATATGCCTCCKGAATTCATGTACTATTGCTTTTCTGTTCTAAAGCCATTTGARCARGGAGTGGAAAAATATGTGAAGTTTTTCAAAAACATCGATAATGAAAGTTATGTAGATAATTTCATGCGTGTGGAAAAATGGCTCAACGATACACCTCCAATTCCTGGTGAGCTTTTCCGTCAGTGGATTAAAGACATCTATCAGGAWAATCTTCTAGTTCAGGACAAGATGTATGTTGGTGGAAAACGTGTTTCATTAAAAAACATCAAAATGCCATTATATACTCAAGTTGCAGTTGGGGACCACCTTGTTTCACCAGAATGYAGTATGCCACTDCATTATTCTGTTGGMAGTGAAGATAAAACTTTGAGAATATATCCAACAGGGCATGTTGGAATGATTGCAAGYTCTYTWTCTCAGAAAAAAGTTTTRCCTGAGCTTGGTCAGTGGYTAAAAGAVCATTCTTAAAAAAAATNAAAAAAAGAAAAAAATTTAGAAATAGTCTAGAAATAATCTAGTTATTTCTTTGTGTAAATGCAGAAATCCAAGATTGTAATATGTTCTTGTTTAGATCTGCAAATGCTTTGGCGTTATCGTTRAAGGTCTTGATGTTTTGCTGTGTTGCATCAATTGTTGCTAGTGCTATTTGATTTTGTATTGTTGAAGCTTTTACGATTTCTTCAGTTGTATCTCTAATAGCTCTTAGTGCAGCCTCTGGAACGTTAGTTGTAACACCTGCTTTTCTTGCAAACTCTTTCTGTAGTGTRATTGTAGAGTTGATTATGTTTTCACATGCATCTAGGTATTCTTGCTGAACGTTTGTRACTGATTGATGATAACGTGGAACTTGTTGTTTAATTCCAKTRAAGTATTTATCTACGTTTTGTTGTGATACGCCATAGACATCTTTTGYATTGGTTGTTTTCTCTGTTGTACTCATTTTTTCACCTCCCTATTTTTTGATTTTTTTTCAAGAGGKAGRATRATGACTTGAACCAAGTCTCCTTCCTTTAATCCKAGTGCAGTTCTTTCTGCCTCTGGAATCGAAATTCTTCCGTTGCTTCCAACGGATGTTTTGTAAGCTCCCCAATTCATGAAATTGGGSATTAWTTGTCCGAGGTTGAACATTGTATCCATGCTTTTTGATTGCATAGATGCGAAATTTTTCATAAGGTTAGTTTGAGTTTCAGYAGTTTTGTCAGTGACATCTTTTAGTGCTTGAACTGGATCAAATTGAGGGGATGTTTGGTTTCCCATGAACATTCCAAAATTTTTAATRAATTCAGTTTGAGCCTTRCCGCTYTTTCTAATCCATTCCTTAAACATCTCGCTTGGGTCRTATTGGTATTCATTACCACTCATAGGTAATGGTAGGATACAATTGGTATWTAAACACTMCTATTGGCTCATTTWCCTAAAAATTCCAT
>LKGT01010813.1_pt1 | contig 11487 bp, 9 predicted proteins | sample 503861 | NCBI WGS metagenome assembly LKGT01 (sample SAMN04113194, study PRJNA297058) | marine sediment metagenome | biome: marine benthic biome; feature: marine benthic feature; material: marine sediment; isolation source: sediment sample collected at the water-sediment interface from the South... ...
CGAAACCTCGCGTACGGCGCCAGTCAATTAAATCCACATGACAGTTCACTTGGCATAGCCCCGGCACCGCCTCTGCCCGCTCCCGGGCGCGAAAGGTCGACAGGCCAGTTAAACCCACCCGAGGTAACTCAGCAAGCCAAGTGTGGTCGATGCGGTTCCAGGGTGGAACCAAGATCGGCAACACCTGTTGCGGGAACAAACGGCCTATTCGCTCACGGCCACAGACAAGTTCGTCGATAATGCGGTGGCGGGGGCGATGCATGTCGAACTCGGTCGCTTTTACGCCTGCCGGTGCGTGGTTGCGATGGGCATAGCCATGTTGCAATACGCTCACCTGGTGGTATGTGCCAAGACAAGCTGCGAGCTCGGCGCGGGCGCGGGATGGAATAACCGCCAACGCCATTGGTAGCTCTAATTCTGCGCTGATAGTTAATAGGCGGTTAAGCGCAGGTGTATAACGAACCGCATCGTCATCGCGCCACCAGAAGGTCGCGACGGTGCCGAACTCGGCCCAGTGATCTAATTCACGGTCCAGCGGCGCCCAGTTCACGTTCGGTGACATACCGAATAATCCTCAAACCGAAACCGCATTGCGCCTCTGCATGACATTTTCGGCGATCAAGCGTGCTGTTGTCGATGCGCCGTTCATGTCGATCGCCGACCGCGTTGGGCGTGGACGATTGACGGCCATGTCTACCGCCCGCGCAAGCCGGGACGGCGTAAGCGTGTGGCTGTCCACCAACTCGATTAAACCGCGATCAGCCAACAGGCGCGCGCGCAGTGTCTGTTCGTTTTCGTGCTCGTCGGCGTAGGGAACCACCACGGCGCAGACACCCGCATCGAGTACCTCCAGAACCGTATTGTATCCCCCCTGCGAGATAGAGAGCGCACAGCATCTGACAAGCGCAGTGAAATCGGCTCGGTTGCGTTCGATGGTTATACCGTCAGGCGCCTGTGCTCTTAAGGACGCAAACTTCGTTGCCGGAAGATTGTGCCCAGCTAGGATCCGCCAAGGTACTCGCGCCAAAGTGGATAGAGAACGCGCCTTCATCGCGACGCGTAGCAAATGTTCACCGACGATGCCGCCCCCGGCGGACACGATCACTTCCCCGGTGCTAGCCGCTGCCGGTTTACTATTGCCCCTCGGTCGCATGACGTAACCGGTGTAGCAAAGCTTTGGGCTAATGCAATCGGCCAGCGGAAATGTCGCGTGAAACGGCACGATATCCGCATCGCTGTGGACCAGCACTAAATCGAAGTAGCGATTCACCAGTTCGACAATTTCTTCGTTCCTGCCTGGCTTGGGGCGATTCTCCAGGATGTCACGAACCGAGCAAACAATATACGGGCGGTGGCACGATCCAAGGGCAGCATCAAGTAGGGGGAGTAGCTCGAAGCGCAGCAAACGCCTTCCAAACGGAAACGTTTCGATGAGCAGGACGTCAGGCTGGCAGCGGCGAAATGTTTCCAGTAAAGCGGACCGGCGCACCGCCATCCAATTGTCGTCGACCGGCCGCCCGTGCTCGTCGACCAGCGTTTTATAGCGCATATCGGCCGATCGGGCCGATGGTAACTGCACAAATCTTGCGGGGCCAATATCGAGGTCCGGCACCGGAAATCCCCCGGAGACATAGGTGACCTCCATCCTGCGTTGGCACATCGCTTGACTGATGGCAGCGACACGCCACTGGTGGCCGGTACCCATCAGGTGTTGCACGTAACACATGACCTTCATTGCTGCACCAACCGGATGTTATGTCGCTCCAGACTAAGTTTTCCGTTGCCGGACAGCCCAAACAGGTGAGCCCTGTTCCACTTCAAACGATGTATGGACTTTTCAGCCATGTCCCAACCGGTCGCAAGTGCCAGGGCAGCGCGTATCACTCCCTTGTGGGTTACCGCGATAACTGCGTGTCCAGCTTCCCGGACATCACCGACCCAATCTTGCAAACGTAGCTGCACCATTCTCGGGCTTTCCCCCTGGGGCGGCCAAAAATCCAGACCGCGAGCCTCATTCTCGGCCATATCAACCCCATTCGCCGATCGCAACTCGGCTAATGTATGGCCCTCCCATGTACCCCAATTCATTTCGGTCAATCGCGGCTCTACCTGCACATTGGACGCGCCCAGTAGTTTTACCGTTTCCATAGCCCGAGACAACGGACTAGCTATCCATTGATAGTCACGGAATTCTGCTGGTAGCGACCAAGTCGATACTTCCGCGCGTCCAGCGTCGCTCAATTCGATATCGGTCTGACCTTGAATCCGCCCCTCCGCATTCCAAACCGTCGGGCCATGGCGAATAAACAGCAACGGAATCATAGTCTACACAGCCTTTGAATGACTCGATTGATGGTCTCGGTTGCGCTCGTCAAACCATGCTCGCGCGCGGCGAGATCTCGTGCTGCTAGACCCATCTGTCGAATCCTTGCTGGAGCTTGCAAAAGCGAACCCAAGGCGCTGGCGAATGCCCGTACATCACTCGGCAGGACAATCACGCCGCTTTGATCATGACGGACAATATCGGCAACCCCCACCGTATGCCCCACCACCGCTGCCATCCCGGCCGCCTGTGATTCCAACAGCGCCATGCCAAACGCCTCGTTGACGGCTGGCCAAACAAAAATGTCAGCTGCAGCATAAAATGGCAACAACGACTCCGGCGACTGCAACCCGGCAAATACGACACGATCCCCAGATTCCCTGAAGGCGGCCTCCACCGCTAGGCGCGCATCGCCGTCCCCTACAATGAGTAAGCGCCACGGTCGATCGGCAAGCTCCTTTAGTGCCGCACCAAGCATTTGATAGGAGGCTAGCTTGTCACCTTCGCGCATCATCCCTACTGCCAACAACCACGGGACCTCAGAATCCAAATCGAACCTTTGTGCTAGCGCGCTTCGGCACTCGCCACGATCACCGTTAACGGCATAACGTGACGTGTCTAAAAAAGGGCCGAGATGCACTAATTGCTTAGGATTCTTGAGTAGTGGACGTACACAGCCAATATCTTTGGCATTAAGAGCAAGCACGGCGTCGGCATGATCAATGGCATGGCCCACCGCATCATGACCTATGCGCCACGGCCCGCCGGATTGTTTGGGTGCATAAGAGGCCTCCGCCACAACATAAGGGATGCCGAGCCCCTGGCTCACCCTTGGACCCAGCCAATCGGGCGCCTTATGGTAAAGATGGTAGGTAAACCACATGGCAGGACGATGTGTCGGCGGCTCCATTCTGTAACGCCGCAATAGCCGATCAGCGAGGCGTGTACCGATACGACATAAGCGCTGCTGCCGGCAGCTATCACCCTTCCCCTCCCAAGTACGAAAGCGGGAAGCTAGGTGCACATCGTGACCAGCTTCGACCAAGACCCGCCTGAATAGACGCGCTATCTCCCGGTCACCCGAAGGCACCGAATCCGTCGGTGGTTTCATCGGCGCATAATAGGCGATCCTCACGACTCTGAGCCTTGTAGCGAAAGTTGAAACTTGGCTGCCAATCGACCAGCGTTACCTTCAAAGGAAAAATGTTCGCGCACGCGTCGATATCCGGCAGCGCCCAGTTGCACACGTGTACTAGGTTCTACGATCAACCGTTCCAGCGCGTCACACAATGCCCTCGAATCCCCCTCCGGAACAAGTAGACCGGTTTGACCATGGTCGATAAGTTCCGGTATGGCGGAAACCCGGGTAGAAACACAAGCCAAGCCTTGGCTCTGCGCCTCCATGAGCACGTTTGGCAATCCGTCTCGATCACCATCACGCGCAACGCGGCACGCCAAGGCAAATATGTCAGCCTTGCCATATTGCCGCAGCACTTCATCGTGGGGTTGTGGTCCCAACCACGAGATGCTGTCTTCAAGACCGCTGGCCTTGGCTTGCGCCATTAGCCGTGGCAGCAACGGCCCGTCACCGACATGCACAAAACGCCAGTTCAGTTCGGCCGGCAGCGCCGCCAACGCCGCGAGTAAATCAGCATAACCTTTTTTCTCGACGGCGCGACCGACTGACAAAATCGTCACCAACTTGCCGTTAGTAAGGCCGTCGTACCGGGAACATTGTCGATCGGGCGTTGGAAAGCGTTTGAAATCTATACCGTGATAAAGGAGCTCCACCTGTTTTGCCGTCGGTGCTAACTTGCAAAGATGATCGCGATTGACAGACGTACAAGTCACCACCCAATGACACTCTGCTAGTTTCTCGCGCTTCTCCCAATCTGGGCTTGTCCAGATATCTCGTGCATGGGCGGAGCAACTCCAACGCAGGCCGCTTATTAGACTTGCGTAACGCACCACCGATGCGGGCGTATGTAGAAAATGAGCATGAAGATGTGCTACCTCACGCGGCAGTTCTCGCGCCAGCACCAGCGCTTGTCCGAATCGCCGCACCCGATTAGGGGTTGGATCACGCCACAGGTCACGCAACCAAGCCCGCAACGCTCTGCGATATCCAGGGTAGCATCTGGCCGCGCGCCAACCCCGCCAAACACGGTGCGGTTGTCGATAGAGATACTCAGGCAAGTAGTTGACCGGCGCCCTAATCTCGCGATGCAGCGGGTGCACCGACCGGTCTGTCGGGTTACGAAGGGAAATGATGCGAATATCTAACGCATGCGCCTCCAGAGCGCGAATCTCCTGCGCAATGAAGGTCTCGGATAATCGCGGATAGCCCTTAACTACGAAGGCGACAGCACAACGCACAGCCGCACACTAAAGCCCCTGGGTCGCCACGCTGACCTCGTTTGCGAACATATCGGGCGCCCACACGTCTACCATCCGGTAAATGTTATCAAGCCCATCGAGCAGTCCCGGCACGACGACGGTTGATGGGCGGTTTTGATGTGGCAGCTCACGTAGCGCACGGGTCATGCGACTGGCATTGCGACCATACTCATCGCTAAGCATCGTCACCAACCCCAGCTGCTGTGCTCGGCTCGCACGAATGTATTGTTCCATCCGCGGCTTTCGTCGGGGGACAATCAGCGCTGGTTTGTCCAGCGAAAGAATCTCGCAGAAGGTATTGTACCCACCCATGGCCACGACACCGGCGGCATCTCTCATCAGATCTTCTACGTGCGTATCAAAAGTTATTGCTTTGACACGTTCGAGACGCTCGACACGCTTTCGGAAATTCTCACGCCGCCGCGGCGCCATAAAGGGCCCGAACACAAGCAAGGCCGGGTGCGGAATCTCGGAGTCTGCCTCGTAGGCTCGCAGCACCCAGTCAATAAGTGACTCACCATCACCCCCACCCCCGGTGGTCACCAACAGGTAGGGTTCATCGAACTGTGGCTTGGACATGGCGGCGGTGTCGTTCTCCGAGGGATTGCGTCTCAGATAACCGGTATAGGTGATTTTTGCGCGCACTGTCTCCGGCAAATCAATACCCGCGAGGGGATTACAGATTTGCGGCAATCCGTATACCCAAATCTCATCGTACAGATCGCGCAGGGCCGGTACGGGCTGCTTACGTTCCCACTCACGGGCCAGCAACACAGGATCGTCCAGAACATCACGCAACCCTAGAACGCACTGAGTGCCGTTTCGTTTCAGCATTCGCAGAGTCTCGTGGATCTCACCCCGCAGACCAAGGGGTTCCTTATCCACCAGAAACAAGTCGGGATTAAACACCTTGGCAGTGTGCTGGATGATGGACGCGCGCATCTCCAAGATCTCGCCAATGTCGATATCGAGGCTCAAGGAGGAATATTCACCGTTGTGCAGCTTGATCACTCCGGGGATGCGAACAAAATCCACCCGGCTCCTGAAATCGAAGCTACCGATGATCGGCGATCCAGATAGAATCAGTACCGAAAGGCCCTTACGGCGTGCGACCAGTGATTGGGCAATGGCATGGCATCGGCGCAAGTGTCCCAACCCGAACGTGTCATGGCTGTAGATTAAAACCCGGGCATTCTTAGTGTTCTTCCGCATACCCCGGTACCCTCCTGTGGGGACAGCGGCCAACTATACCCGACGGTTGCAAAAATGTCTCCGAAAGACCAGGATTGTTCCTCGTTACGCCTGAGGCCCCGGATGACTGCTTGGGCCAGGATCTGCCATCCTACCGGTATAAATCAGGATTCTTCGTTGGCGCGGCTTAAATCATCCTAGCCGGGGCAATCAAGTTGATTCTTTTAGCATGACTGAGTGAGTGTCTCTGCCCAGCAACGGCTGCTCATATGAAACCACGACTATTTACGCCAGGACCCACCGAGATCCCGCAACGAGTCGTCACCGCCATGGCGAACGATATGCCACATTTGCGGAGCGACAAATTCAGGAACATGTTCCGGGACGTATCACAGAAGCTCAAGGCATTCTTCAAGACCAAGCACGAAGTGCTTACTCTCACCGCGTCCGGTACCGGTGCTATGGAGGCCGCCGTTGTCAACCTTCTGCGTCAGAATGACAAGGTCGTCATGGTCGAAGGCGGGAAGTTCGGTCAGCTTTGGGGCGACATAGCGCGGACCTATGGGTTACGTATCGTCGCGCTCGAGGTACCGTGGGGCGATTCCGCCTCGCCGGATCAGATTAAAGAGCTATTGCTAAAACACCAAGACGCGGCAGCGGTTTTGCTTACTCACTGCGAAACCTCCACCGGGGCAGAATTCGATGTCAGAGCCATTGCCGAAACGGTGCACCATGAAAGCGATGCAATCGTGATCGTCGACGGCATGAGTGCAGTAGGTGTTATGCCTTTTTATAAGGATGACTGGGACATCGATGTCTGTGTTGCTGGCTCACAGAAAGGCGCCATGATCCCTCCCGGCCTTTCCTTTATCGCGGTCAATGAAAGGGGTTGGCAAAGGGCACGAGCGGGTAACCTTCCCAGGTATTACTTTGACTGTCTCAAAGCGCGAGAAGCGCTTGAAAACGGTGATACGCCGTTCACGTCAGCGATTTCACTGATTGCGGGGTTGCGCGAATCATTGGGCCTCATGCTGGACCGAGGTATGGAACACTATTGGCAGAAGTATGCGAAATTGGCGCGTTCAACGCGGGCAGGGGCCAAGGCAATTGGGTTAGATCTGTTGGCAAAACACCCAGCGAATTCGGTAACCGCAATCAAGGTTCCGCCGGCAATCGACGGCCATAAATTGATTGATCGATCGCATGCGCAACGAATACGGAGCGACGGTGGCCGGCGGGCAGGAGCATTTGAAGGGGAAAATCTTCCGGGTCGCGCATATGGGGTATTGTGATCACCTTGATATGGTAGCCTTTGCGTCGGTTATGGAACTCGCGTTGCGAGACTGTGGCTGGCGATTCGAATTAGGAACAGCGGTTGCCGCCGTACAGACTGCGTATGCCGATGGCGGAAAAAGTGAGAGTTAACGTGAGCGCCGAGTTGGACCCGTGCGTATCGTCTGCTTCGGCCTCCCGCCCCAGCTGAGTTCGGATATCGAGGTTGGTTGGGGCTGGTTCAAATTCCATGGGTGCGATCATAGAGCGTTGCCGAAATTGGTTACCGGCTAGGTTGGATACTACCCAGTTACCACCGCGTGTACGCGATGCGATCCGGCGCCAGCAAGAGTCCAGCGAGGTACTCATTGGGTGGATCCAGCTCGGGGTGGTCATTACTTTCGCTGTTCTCTATACCTTGGCCCCGAAGACGTTTACCGAGGAGGCTGAATTTGCCCCGGTGCCGTGGGTGTTGGCTGCCTACTTTGTATTCACAGTGCTGAGATTGATACTTGCGCACTATGGCCGCTTGCCTCACTGGATGCTCTATCTTTCTGTAGTAGTCGACATGGTTCTGCTGCTCGGTCTCATCTGGAGCTTTCATCTCCAATATAAACAACCCGCATCGTTCTATCTCAAGGCACCTACGCTGTTGTACGTGTTTATCTTTATCGCATTGCGTGCACTGCGTTTTCAAGCTCGTTTTGTCATCATCGCCGGCATTGTAGCTGCGCTCGGGTGGCTAGCACTGGTGGGATACGTGATTAGTGTCGATCCGCAAAACACGATGATCACACGCGACTATGTGGAATATTTGACCTCAAATAGTGTGCTGCTCGGCGCCGAGTTCGACAAGGTAATTTCGATCCTTATGGTCACCGCGATAATCGCAATCGCTCTCACACGCGCACGTCGATTGTTGATACAGTCGGTTGTAGACAGCAGCACAGCCCAGGACCTGTCTCGATTTGTACCGTCGGAAGTAGTCAGACAGGTAAAATCTTCCGAGGAACGGGTTAAAGCGGGGCAAGGTGAAGTTGGGCAGGCTACAATTCTTTTTACGGATATAGAAGGCTTCACAACCATCAGTGAAGCGCTGTCGCCGGAGCAGCTTATCGCGACCCTCAACGAATATTTCTCCGTAGTGGTAGAACCGATTGAGCGCTTCGGCGGTGTTATCAACCAGTTTCAGGGCGATGCGATTCTGGCCACCTTCAATCTTCCGGAAAAGAATCCCGATCACGCAGCGAATGCGGTACAGGCCGCTTTGGAAATTCAAGATGTGCTTAAGGCACGCACGTTTGGTGAGAACATCACATTAAACTGCCGGGTTGGCATCAACACGGGTATGTGTGTCGGCGGGTTGGTTGGTACGGTTGACCGGCTTGGCTATACCGTGCATGGAGACAACGTAAACCTGGCGGCGCGACTGGAGCAACTCAGTAAAGAATACGGCACCCGCATCATTGTATCGGAGGCTACGGCGGAACTCGCAGGGTGGGAACGTTTCGCGTTCGAGCGGATTGGGGAGGTACAAGTCCGTGGTAGGAAGACCGCGACGGTTATCTACACCGTATCACCGCTACAACTAAAATCAGCGCCCTAGCTATACCCGTTGGCGTGTAAATCCTTCATGTAGCGGGCAATGTTCTTTCTTGCAATCGCCTCGTAGCGTGTTTGGAAAAAATCCGTAAAGAAAAAAGTCGGCCGCCTTACCAGCGAGTTTAGAAACTTGAGATGGCCGGCAAAAAACCTTTCGTCAGGCAGATGGGAAAATTCTTCCCGTACCGCTTGGCTATCCTGGATGAACACTCCCCAGGGCAAAGCGAAACTCGAAAGATCGATATCGACCATAAATTTCTCATCCAAACACTTTGGGTGTTCGGGATGTTTGGTGACCATGATCAAATCATAGACACTTTGTTTAAGCAATGACTGTTGATCATTGGTGATTTCTTCGAAGAGCTGGGCGCTCTCTAGTTCATTGTCGGCAGCGCCGGGTTCGTAGATGGCGTCGTGAAACCAAAGCCCCATCTCGACTGCATCGCAATTGTCCATGAGGTCCGCCGCAAGGTCGAATTGCTTTAGGCAATGAGCGATATGGTCACAAGTATGATAGCGCCGATGCGGCTCGGAATAACGTCGAACCAAGTCCACATAGATTGTAGCCGGCCCTTCGCCTTCAGCATCGGCAAAACATCTGTTCCACAGTGCTACAAAGCGACTCTCAACCATGGGTTGTCCACGAACTTGCCGCAGACTGGGGTTTGATTGCGTGGTTAACACCGTCCCACATTCCCGGGCGCGGCTGTCGTATTTGGCCATACTCAAAGTATAGATCAGGTTTCCGGCCGTGAGAGGGCCGATCCTTACAGTCCATGGTCAGGACCCGTTTCGGTGCAATTCGCTCTGCAGCGCCTCGACTTGTTGGTGGGACCGGGCTAGCTTGTCGCTGAGTTGATGCATAAGATCGAGGGCGACTTCCGGGTTCTCGGTGACAAGCTTAAGAAATACTTCGTCGGTAATGCGCAACGCCTGCAAGCGGTTCTTCGCCCTTAGGGTTGTCAATCTCGGGGCGTTATTGAGCAACGCGAGCTCGCCGAAGATCTGATTGTTGCGAAGAACCCCTACCACCACATCCCCGGCATCGGTCTTAGCCAAAATTTCGACTTCACCACTAATAATGACAAAAGCGCAGTCGGCGGGATCACCTGCGTAGAACAGGACCTCGCCATCTTCAAAGGTCTGGTACTCACTGGTGAACGCCAACAGCTTGAGTTTTGAGGGCTCAAGCTTGGCAAACATCGGTACTTTACGAAGAGCCTCAGCTTCCTTGAGCAGATCCACGATAACCTCCAACCTGCGCTCAACCAGCCAGCACCAGTTCTTTTAGAACTGTATTTGGCTTATCCAGATCGGTAAACCGGCCCTGCTCGACGACCTTACCACCGTCGAGTACCAGGGTATGATCGAATTCACGACCTAGACTCGCACGGTGTAGCACCCAGATCAAGCCACGGTCTCTGAACTCGCAAAACAGCGCCTCCATTATCTTGGCCTGGGTTGCGCCATCCATCGCCGCCGTTGCCTCGTCGATCACCAATAGATCTGGGCGCTTCAGTACCGCGCGCGCGATCGCAAGCTTCTGCCGCTGTACCGGGCTCAGGCGACTTCCGGCGATACCAACTTGATGATCGAGCCCCACTTGTATCACGGTACGGCGGAGCCCAAGTTTCTCTGCGATCTCACCAATAAGCGTCCCCATCGTTGAGGCCGCCCGTGGCCTACCGTAGACCAGCCGACCAAACAGGATATTGTCTTGGATGGAGATGGCCGGGCTATATCGTTCCGGATCGAAGAACTCAATCGCCCCCTTATATTCTCCGAGGCCTTCGGCGAACGCGTGGCGGGCTGCCAACAGTCGTACTTGCATGCGTGCATCAACAAGGCCAAGTCGGTGCCGGCTGGGGATCAGCTTAAACGGTAAGGACAATAACATGTTTCTGTCTTCGGGTGTCAACTGCGCCGACGCCACGCCCTCGATACGGGTGAGCATGTTTTGGAAGGTCGGTAGATCATCGGCTTGTATGAAACTGTATTGCGCGAACAACTCACTGCCCGGTTCCACGTCGGCGAACAAATCAACCATGACCGCCGCCAACTTACGACCAATTTCGATGAACTGAGGCATCAAGCCCGTGTCCTCCAACACTTTTCGCACGTAGTCGTTGACGGACAGATTCTCTATTTGAAAGCGGTCATCACACGGGGTACCGAATAGTAAATTCTCAGCGATGGTCATGCTACTGTTGTATCGATTTCGATCGAACAGCTCCACTAGCGGCGCTACGTCCGGATCGCTGATACGATCTCGCAGCGCATTGCGGGCCTGCAGAATCTGAGCCGCAAGCTCAGGCTGCTCGTCCGGATCAATAGTGCCCTTTAGGCCAAGCTGATAGACGTCCTCATCCATATCAACCATACTCAATACGTCGATCGCTCTGTCGTTCAACTCATTAGGTCCCGTAACACCGGCGGCGGCGTAGTCGATCCAGTCAGCGTTGATGTCATGCTGAGAGTCACCGGCAGCCGCAGCCTCCGCCATGCGAACCATGAACTGTTGTTCGGCCTCGCCCTCGTATTTGGCCGCGAGTAGTGGGCGATGCTTTAACGCGTAAAATAGGTTGTCACGCAAATTGCCGGAACGCAGCTTCGGTTCTTGACCAACATAGGCGATCTGACGACCGGTCACTGTTTCGGGAGACTCGGTGAGTGCGATGTCACCGATATGCACACTGCCACCC
>LKGT01004248.1_pt1 | contig 11473 bp, 9 predicted proteins | sample 503861 | NCBI WGS metagenome assembly LKGT01 (sample SAMN04113194, study PRJNA297058) | marine sediment metagenome | biome: marine benthic biome; feature: marine benthic feature; material: marine sediment; isolation source: sediment sample collected at the water-sediment interface from the South... ...
ATCTTAACGACACTTTGAATATGTTAATCAAATTAAATACCGATAAAGACAATATGAGGGGTTTAAGCCGTTCTTTAAAGTTTAGCACCGTAACCAAAGGCATTACTAAGTCACTCGAAAAACAAGAATCACTAGACAAAGAACCCGATTCGGACAGCGAGAAGGGTATACTTAGTACGAAATTGGAAATTACAGCTAGACCTAAATTGCTTGTTAATAAGATCGATAATTCTGAAGATGGTTTCATGACACAGATATTCCATGAGGATGTTGATGTAGCAATGGAGCAGATAAGTAGTGACAACTTTGAAGCAAAGCAAGTCTTGATAGATGCTGCTGAAAAAGCCGGTATAAAATGGGGATCTAAAGAACTGCAAAAATGGTCTAAACTTGAATCAGGAAAGACTCTTTTCGGAAGAAAGGTTAAGGCTAAACAAACGGCTTATACTTTTAAGATGAATCCCAAAKMAGGAAAAAAGAAAAATCTCCATTAAAGTGAGTTGAGTTCGGGTCCAATTCAACGGCTATGCGGTCTTGCGCGATGCCTTCATCGTATCGACCTTGAAACATGTAGTAACATGCCAGCCAGTGGTGGGCTAACGCGTAATTGGGATTGATTTCCAATGCACGTTCAAATTCTTTGCGCGCTTCCTCAAAGTTCCAATCTTGAACCAGGAGTACCCAAGCCAACGACGTGTGGGCTTCGGCACTTTCGGGGCTTTCATGCGGCCAATTGGGCTTCTCTCGATTAGCTCCTCATCCACCGTCCACGAATAGAAGGCTCGTATAGCTCGGAAGTATGCGTGCTTCCCGCCAGGGTTACATGCAAGCCCGTCGATGAACGCCTTTATATCGCCCTTATTTGCCTCTAGCAAAGGAGTCCCTAAGTTGTCTGCTATCTTGCCAAGATAACAGCCGTAGAATGAATCTATCGTTTTGGGACTGAGGTTGCGGCTGCGACGATCCTCTAGAAAATGTGTCACCACTTTACGGTTTTTGGTGACAGAACGTGTGCTCGTAAAATGGCGGGAGCGAGAGGGAGTCGAACCCACCAGGGACGTCGAACGCCCCTCACCGGATTTGAAGTCCGGGCGCCCCACCGGGAGACGATCCTCCTCCACCGACGATCGGCACAGGGTAGACAAAACGCCCCTCGGGCACAATCGCCGGCGCCATCGCCGCCGATTTATCGGCTATGATCGCGCCGGGTGGCGAACAGCGGTGTCCCTGATTTCACGGCGACACGAATATTCGATTTGATGGAGAAGTTTGCCGCTTACGGTTTCAACAAGTCACATTCGGCTGCTTACGCATTGTTGGCGTATCAAACGGCTTATCTCAAAGCACATTATCCGGCGGCATTCACAGCGGCCGTGATGAGTGCCGACCTTGATAACACCGACCGGCTGGTAACGATTAAGGATGACTGCCGGCATATCGGGMTCGAGTTGAAGGCACCSGAYATCAACGARTCCAACTATCAGTTCARYGTGGCCGGAGAGCGGTCGATCCTTTATGGCCTSGGCGCGCTWAAGGGWGTTGGCCGCARYGTYGTCGAATCGATWATYGSCGAGCGAAACGAAARCGGYGATTTCRAAAATCTTGRYGAWTTTTGYCGCCGGGTCAACCCKGAAAAACTYAACCGMMGGGCGATCGAGGCGATGATYAAATCCGGRGCGATGGAYRGCTTCGGCGAGACGCGCCGCAGCATGATGCRATCTTTACCGGAAGCATTGAAGTGTGCCGYCCAGGAGGCGCATGCCCGTGCGGCTGGTCAAAAYGACATGTTYGGTATCGACAAACCAGAGCAWGCGRCGGAAYCATCACGAAAWGSTGAWGTTGYCGAATGGAATGATCGTGAGCTKCTCGSTAATRAAAARGAAGCACTCGGACTTTACCTGRCCGGCCATCCATTCGATGCGGTACGCAAGGACGCAMTGTTTCTGGCCGACGGSAGGCTAGGGGACATCKGTTCGGAACCGGCACCGCAGACCAGCAACGGYGAGCGAAATTATGCGCAGACCGGCCGCGAAWTRACGGTTGCCGGCCTSATTATGGAYATCCGAAAAAGARGCAATCGCGTCACCGTCGTTCTGGACGACGACTCKGGCCGTCTCGARGTAAGTTTTTTCACGGAGACSTTTCAGCAGTATCGACATTTGTTGATCAAAGATGAAATCATCGTAGTCAGCGGCACCTTGCGCTATGACGATTTCCTGACGGCCTGGCGTCTGAGCGCTAAAAACGTTTTGCATATCGATCGCGCCATCGAAGAGCAGGCAAAAAGCATGATTCTGAGCCTGGTCCCCAACGGACAGGGCGAGCACCTCCTGACCCGACTGCATGATGTATTACTGCCGTACCGGCAAGGCAATTGCGATGTTGCGGTACAGTACGTCGGTACCAACGCGGCGGCCCGACTGAATCTCGGACCGGAATGGACCGTCAGGCCGAGCCGCGAATTGCGAGACAAGCTGGCGGAATTGCTCGGCCAGAATAGTGTCAGGTTGCTCTACGCACCCGGCCGGGAAATGTTGTAGAGTCACTTTTCCCGTGCTGATAACAAACGTCCGCGCATTGCACGAAACCGCCCGAGATCATTGGCAACGATTTTAACTGGATACGAATGACGATACTTCCCTATGGTGCCACTTCGTAATTTCCGTTGGCTGTCCGCTTCGTGGCCTGCTCTCGTTGCGCCTGACGGGCTCTTCCCTCGAGCCACAGCACGCTATGGCTCTCGGTGCGGAGCCCCCTTCGGGCGAGCCGTGAAGCGGTCGTCCGCGGTGTTGCGCCTGTTGGCAGGGACGCGCCATTACCTGCGAGGCGCGCCTGGCGGTCAAGCGCTTCACGACTCGCTGGACCCATCAATATAGCCTTGTTGGATCACTGGGGTTAGGGCGTATGGATCTCAAGTTCCTGGATTTCGAACAGCCTATCGCAGAACTCGAGGCCAAGATCGAGGAGCTTCGATTTGTCGGTGATGATTCGGAAATCAGCATCAACGAAGAGGTCGCGAGGCTCAAGGGTAAAAGCGCGGCGCTGACCAAAAGCATCTTCTCGAAACTTGGTGCCTGGCAGATCGCACAGATTGCCCGCCACCCGATGCGTCCATATACGAACGACTATCTCGGGTACTTTGCGCCTGATTTTCAGGAGCTGCATGGCGACCGCATGTATGCAGATGATCCTGCGATCGTCAGCGGTGTTGGCAGGCTGGACGGCCGGTCCGTGATGTTTATCGGACATCAGAAAGGCCGCGATACCAAAGAACGTGTTCGTCGAAATTACGGAATGCCGAAACCGGAGGGGTATCGCAAGGCGCAACGCATGATGAAAATGGCAGAGAAATTTTCAATGCCCATCGTGACGTTGATTGATACGCCCGGCGCGGACCCTGGTATCGGCGCCGAAGAACGTGGACAAAGCGAAGCGATTGCTCACAGTCTGTATTTGATGGCGGGTTTACGCACGCCGATTATCAGCGTTGTAATCGGCGAAGGCGGATCAGGTGGCGCATTGGCGATTGGTGTCGGCGATCGCCTCTTGATGTTGCAGTATGCCGTCTATTCGGTCATTTCACCGGAAGGGTGTGCGTCAATTCTCTGGAAAAGTGCCGAGAAAGCCGAAGAGGCCGCTGAAGCAATGCGAATAACCGCTGGCAGCCTCGAAGATTTCGGATTTGTTGACGAGATATTACCGGAGCCGCTTGGCGGGGCCCATCGCGACCCGGCTGCTGCTGCCGAGGTTGTTCGCAATGCACTTCTGCACCACCTCGAACAACTCGATCGGCTCGATATTGATCAGCTACTCGAAGAGCGCCAGCGTCGCATCGCGGGATTTGGTCAATACAAGGAATAGCAAGAATCACGCTGGCGGGATGTTGAAAAAGTCATCCATGACTTATTTGACCACGCGCTCCGAAAATTGCGGTTCTCGGAGCGCTTACATTCTCGCTGGCTGTAAGCCATTGATGTTGATGTGCCCGTCAGGACGGGCTCCTGTGCGGCGCTCGATTGATTTCTACCATGACGTTTAATTCCAAAGTCCTGTTGTCGCGCCTCGCAAAGCTCGCAGAGGGCATCGACAAGCCGCGCCGGTTTCTGGTTGCATTCAGCGGTGGTATGGATTCAACCGTGCTCCTGCATTCGCTGGCTGCATGTACTGACGAGCATCGGACGCCGATTCTGGCGATTCACATCAATCACGGTTTGCATGACGAGGCACCCGCATGGGAAGCGCATTGCCGGACTGTGGCAGCAGATCTCGACCTGCCATTTGTCAGCGAGACCGTCGAGATCGACGACAAATCGGGACTCGGTCCCGAGGCTGCAGCGAGGCAGGCCCGTTACGATGCTTTTCGACCGTTGGTCGAAGATGGAGACTGGCTTCTCAGCGCACACCACGAGGACGATCAGGCGGAGACTCTGCTGCTGAATCTGATGAGAGGCAGTGGCCTCGCCGGGCTGGCAGGAATCGGTGTCATACAGAGCTTTGCCCGAGGGATGCTTGTAAGACCGCTGCTTGGTGTCAGCGCTGCTTCGATAGAGGCTTATGCCGAAAAACATAAACTCCGCTGGATTGACGATCCCTCGAATCTCGATACGCGTTTCGACAGGAATTTCCTGCGACAGGAAATCATACCCGCGCTCGCGCGACGATGGCCCGGTGTCTCGGTGCGCCTCGGACGAAGCGCCGAACTGGCAGGCGAGGCCAGCGAACTGCTGAACGACCTGGCGCAACTGGATCTTGCCACTGTTTCGACAGGGGACAAGCCGGACCGGCTGGACATTAACGGACTGAAAGCCTTGTCAGAGAAGCGGCAACGCAATGTGTTGCGCCATGCTGTCAGAAAGTGCGGTCTGCCGGCGCCGCCGGCAACGCGTCTTCACCAGATTACCCATGAATTGATCCCGGCGCGGGAAGACGCACAACCACTGGTGGGGTGGCCCGGTGCCGAGATCAGGCGGTACCGTGACAAGCTCTACCTGCTCGCCGAGACGACGCCCGAAGAAAAACCTGCTGTGATGGAACTGATGGCGGACGGTTGCTGGCTGGATCTGGGCACCGGTAACGGTCAGATGCGTCTGGAAGCCGGTGTCGATGGTGGCATCGACCGTGGGGCCGTCAAGGGTGGACTTTCACTCAGGTATCGCCAGGGAGGAGAGGAATTCTGTCCAGCCGGTCGAAAGCGCACCCATAAACTCAAGAAACTGCTGCAGGAGGACGGTGTCGTACCGTGGATGCGCCAGTGTATTCCTCTACTGTATTCGGGCGATGATCTGGTTGCCGTCGGCGACCTCTGGGTGGCTGCGGACGTAAGCAAAGCGAACGGTTACGGCGTGCACTGGCGCAACCGTCCTGCGCTGCATTAATTCAACAATAGCCTTTACTGCAGTTTCCGTATTCATTGTTAAAGACGCAGCGATCTGTTAACTTTTAACACCGTCTTTCATCCATCGACGGGACATCTCAAGGGTTGGAAGAAAAGCGCAAATTGGCCGATTTTGGCGCCGGTTTCGTGYTTTYATTCTGACCCTTTGTTATTTCCCGCCGCCTTANTTTWTAAGGGCCCGTAAATGACAKCGTATGTATTCATCACCGGCGGCGTGGTGTCCTCCCTGGGAAAGGGCATTACCTCTGCTTGYCTCGGYGCGATYCTGGAGTCCCGGGGTTTGTCGATCAGCATGATCAAGCTGGATCCRTACATWAAYGTYGACCCRGGCACGATGAGCCCCTTTCAGCATGGYGAGGTTTTTGTRACCGAAGACGGYACCGAGGCYGACCTCGATCTCGGTCACTAYGAACGTTTCGTTCGCACKACAACCGGACGCRACAGYAATTTCACMACCGGCCGGATATACGAGACYGTCATWGCCAAAGAGCGGCGTGGYGATTATCTCGGCGCYACRGTGCAGGTGATYCCGCACATYACCGAYGAAATCAAGAAGAGCGTRAAGAAGGGCGCCGGCRATGCCGATATCTGCCTCGTTGAAATCGGCGGAACRGTGGGCGACATCGAGTCCCTKCCATTCCTGGAGGCGATTCGKCAGATGGGTATCGARCTCGGACACGATCACGTCGTCTATGTGCATTTGACGCTCGTGCCGTATATYGCAACCTCGTCCGARATCAAGACCAAGCCWACGCAGCACTCGGTGAAGGAACTSCGYTCCATYGGAATWCAACCCGATATTCTCGTTTGCCGTTCGGAAMAGGTGCTGCCYTCCGAACACCGCMARAAGATTGCRCTTTTCACCAATGTACCGGARGCYGCCGTGATCTCGGCCTATGAYGYCGACGAYCTCTAYAAAATACCRGCRATGTTGAASGACCAGGGKCTGGACGACATTGTMACGAAGCAGTTACACCTYGATCTGCCGCCGGCCGATCTCAGTGCWTGGGACKMTGTCGTSARGGCAAAACAAAACCCGGAAAGTGAAGTCAATGTTGCGATGGTCGGYAAGTACGTCGATCTRCGGGATGCTTAYATCTCRCTGAGTGAAGCGCTGTTGCACGGCGGCATACACACTCGCACGCGCGTCAATATTCATTATTTCGAGTCACARSACATCGARGACAAAGGGGTCGACTGCTTGCGCGGGATGGAYGGCATCGTCGTRCCCGGCGGSTTCGGTGAYCGTGGCATCGAGGGCAAGATYGAGGCGGTTCGCTATGCGCGGGAGAAYAAGGTGCCTTATCTTGGCATCTGCCTCGGTATGCAGGTGGCCGTCATAGAAGCGGCCCGCAACCTCGCGGGTCTCGAAGGCGCGCACAGTACGGAGTTCGAGCGCGGCACACCATATCCGGTTGTAGCGCTTGTCACCGAGTGGGAAACCGGGGCCGGCGAACKCGAAGARCGCAGTGAAGATTCAGAACTCGGAGGTACGATGCGTCTCGGCGCACAAAGRRTAAATCTTGTKGAGGGRTCGCTTGTAGCARCGATWTACGGCAAAACAACGATTTWCGAGCGGCACCGGCATCGTTAYGAGGTAAACAACAACTAYCGCGASGTTCTCGAGAAARCRGGYATMAGGTTYWCCGGCCTGTCAGTCGATAAYCTGGTCGAGATGATCGAAGTACCCGAWCWCCCCTGGTTCATCGCCAGCCAGTTTCACCCCGAGTTCACRTCCAACCCGCGCGAYGGCCATCCSTTGTTCACCGGATTYATTMTCGCCGCAAGGYTTTAYCACARCGGTGAGATGCCGAAGGTYGCCCAGGSATGAAGCTATGCGGTTTCGATGCCGGYRYCGACAAACCGTTTTTTTTGATTGCGGGAACCTGTGTSGTCGAAAGTGAGKCGATGGCGGTCGACACGGCCGGGCATYTGAAGGCAATYTGCGSCGAMCTGGGGATTCCGTTCATCTACAAGTCATCGTTCGACAAGGCCAATCGAAGCTCGAAGGACGGCTACCGYGGYCCCGGCCWGGAAGAAGGGCTKCGCATTTTRRGCGAAGTCAGGAAACAGCTTGACGTYCCCGTGYTGACGGATGTCCATGAAGATACGCCGATGGCAGAGGTYGCATCGGTCGTGGACGTGCTRCAGACGCCCGCGTTCYTGTGCCGGCAAACCAATTTCATCTTGAAWGCTGCCAGCSAGGGRAAGCCCGTCAATATCAAGAAGGGYCAGTTTCTTTCGCCCTGGGAAATGCASAAYGTGGTYGMCAARGCGAARTCCACGGGCAATGAAGACATCATGGTYTGTGAACGCGGTTTTTCCTTCGGCTACAACAACCTGGTCKCGGACATGCGSAGTCTCGCRATACTTCGYACAACCGGGTGCCCGGTTGTCTTYGATGCRACGCACTCYGTGCAGTTGCCCGGCRGCAAAGGCAGCGCTTCGGGCGGGSAGCGGGAATTCATTCCGGTACTYGCSAGRTCKGCGATYGCCGCCGGYGTGGCKGGCCTTTTCATGGAGACACATCCGGATCCCGAYAAAGCGTTAAGCGACGGACCGAACGCCTGGCCACTCGAYAAAATGGCMGCRCTKCTGGAGACRCTCAAGGCSMTRGACGACGARGTCAARAAGGCCGRCTTCCAGGAAGCGGAGTACGGGCTCGGMRKYTGAKNNTTCNCWGMKWTYAWKSAWRAMRWCRMSSGNTCMGGRCGSCSMRKARNTKCGCCCGTCAGGACGGGCTCCTACGATAGGTGGATAGATGATCAAGATTGCGGATATTCGAGCGCGGGAAATTCTCGATTCCCGCGGTAACCCGACGATCGAAGCAGATGTGCGTCTCGACGACGGCAGTCTGGGGCGCGCCGGCGTGCCGTCGGGTGCCTCGACCGGCACGCGTGAGGCGGTTGAGCTTCGCGACGGTGACAAGGCCAGATACCTCGGCAAAGGCGTGCAAAAAGCGGTCGCCAATATCAACGGCGTTATTCGGGATGCCTTGCTCGCCGGGACATTCAGCGATCAGCGTGCCGTCGATGAGAAGATGATCGAGCTCGATGGCAGCGACAACAAGAAAAACCTGGGTGCGAATGCGTTGCTTGGCGTCTCACTGGCGGTCGCGAAGGCCGAAGCGCAGTCAAAAGGTATTTCCCTGTTTCGGCATCTCGGCAACAGCACGACGWTGCCGGTMCCGACAATGAACATCATCAACGGCGGGGCGCAYGCMRACAACAGYRTCGAYATCCAGGAATTCATGATYYTGCCGGTCGGTGCRCCCAGCTTTGCSGAGGCGCTSMGRTACGGYGCRGAGATWTTYCACTCGCTCAAGRATGTKTTGCTGGGAATGAAGCTGAATACCGCYGTYGGCGATGAAGGCGGATTTGCGCCGGACCTGCCRTCGAACCGGGCCGCGCTCGAYACGATCATCGAGGCAACAGAGCGAGCAGGTTTCAGSATGGGAAAAGACATCCTGCTGGGCCTCGATGTTGCCAGYTCGGAGTTTTTCGTGGAYGGCCGTTACCGGCTGGMTTCCGARGGGCGCGACTTCGAYGCGGCCGGATTCTGCGAWTTCCTSGCCGAMCTCGTCGATGCCTACCCGATTATTTTTTTGGAAGACGGCATGGACGARGGMGACTGGGACGGCTGGCGCCTGCTCACCGARAGGCTTGGCGAGCGCGTRCARCTCGTCGGCGATGAYRTTTTTGTCACTAACACGAAAATYCTGAGCCGCGGAATCGAGSAAAAAATCGCCAATTCGGTATTGATAAAACCTAACCAAATCGGTACCTTATCSGAGACTYTTGATGCAATTACTATGGCGGTYGAGGCAGACTACACAGCAGTCATCTCKCACCGCTCCGGGGAARCATCTGACAGTACGATCGCAGAYATCTCGGTCGGGACCCRGGCGACACAGATMAAGACCGGGTCRCTGTCACGATCGGACCGGATCAGCAAGTACAACCAGCTGTTGCGCATCGAAGAGGAACTGGGTAGCGMGGCCCGATATGCCGGACGGSAGGCATTTTCGGTCRAAGTACCYTGATTGATTKGGMTTTTGGGGACAAATCTTGCGAAGCAGRAGCTGGAYACTGTCARTTTTGGCSATTCTCGGGCTTATGATGCAGGCRAAGCTGTGGCTGTCCGAYGACGGCTATGGCAAGACCCGGRAGCTGCGGCWRGCCGTATCMCWGCAGCGTCAACAGAATCAGGTCCTCAAAGACAGGAATYYGGCYCTCGAYGCRGAAATGCTCAATCTGAAGMACGGCMATGAGGCGGCGGAAGAAAGGGCACGWACGGACCTCGGGWTGATYGGYCGCAATGAAACTTTCTACCAGGTGGTACCYGCCKCYGGSACGCCGAAGTCAGAGTGACTGAGTATGCGCTGCCGRACTGGCAACGCGCCATCRGCGARCCGGTCCTTGCCTGCCRKATCAAAAMSGAAAACGCCGACTTTCAGCTAAGYGAGCGACTCGGTTTCGGGCTGTCCGGAGACGGCGAGCACGAYTACCTGCAAATTGAAAAAGAGGGCGCRAAYACGAGYTGGGTTGCCAGCGGTCTTGCCAGATTCGCCGCWRTTGCTGTATCCGATGTGGGCTTYGCCGGSTTAAARGACCGCCACGCAGTTRCRACGCAATGGTTCAGCGTACGACGGCCTGCCGGTCACAGAGCGGACTGGCTGAAWCTCGATCTCGAAGGCGTTCGCGTYSTGCARGTGGRCCGTCATCGGCGCAAACTTCGTCGTGGCGCGCATWCGGGCAATGATTTTCGCATCGCGCTTAGAAATATCACCGAGACAGGTGATGGCCTGCGCGAACGACTGATGGAAGTACGGGATGGGGGCGTGCCGAATTATTTCGGCGAACAGCGCTTCGGTCACGACGGCGGCAATCTTGCTCTGGCGCGCGATCTTTTTACAGGCCAGCGACTTTCACGCGGCAAACGAAGCATCGCTTTGTCTGCCGCACGGTCATTTCTCTTTAATCAAATCCTCCAGGAAAGGGTAAGGAACGGCACATGGAACACCCTGCTACCCGGTGACTGCGCCAGTCTCGATGGCAGCGGCAGTTTTTTTTCTGTCGCCGGTATTGATAGCGAACTCGAGCGCCGCAGCGATGAACTCGACATTCACCCCAGCGGTGCGCTGTGGGGTGCCGGTGATTTGCAAACCGGCGCTAAGGTCGCGGAACGCGAAGAAACAGTTGTTAATCGCTTTCCGGAATTCATGCGCGGTCTTGTCAATAAACGGGTTCAGCAGGCCAGACGGGCGCTGCGCCTGGCAGTCCGGAGTTTTACCTGGGAACGGGATGGCGACACAATATGGCTGCGGTTTTTCCTCACGCGCGGCGGGTTCGCGACAGCCGTGCTGAGGGAAATCGTTAACTACGAATCGTAGGAATTTAATAGGCGTCATTTTTTGATGGGGTCGTATCTATTTTTTTCTGGGAAAAGACAGAAAAAAATAGATACGACCCCATCAAAATTACATTGGGGTCGAACCGCTAAGGACGCTTAGCGGTTCGACCCCTAAAGAACGACCCCTAAGAATATCGCCAACTAACTTTTTCTAAGCAGGACATAGACTGCGCCCGTACCGCCATCGACCTGGCGGGCGGAGACGAACGCCAGGACGGTGTTCCATTGCCTGAGCCAGGTGTCGACCTTGCGTTTCAAGACCGGACCTCGTTCGCCGGATCCCAGTCCTTTACCATGGATGACGCGTACACAAAGGTGACCGCGATCGACACTCCTGTCGACGAATTCGGCGAGCACTGTTTTTGCCTCGGCCGCCGTCAGTCCGTGCAGATCGATCTGGGATTGCACGCTGAAGCCGCCCCGGGTCAACTTGCGAAAGCTGCGGCGACCTACCGACGAGCTTCGATACGAGAGGTTCTCCCCGCTGTCGGGTTTCATGGACTCGACATCCGCCTCCAGACTTTCGCGCAATACCTCCCGTTCATCGCGTCTCCTGAATCTGGCCCTGGGCGTGGGGCGATTCGGTAACGGCAGAACGGCATCCTGATTCAATGGCCTGGCACCCGACATCAGGCGTCGAAAGAGGCCGACATCATCGTCGTGCAG
>LKGT01008178.1_pt1 | contig 11470 bp, 12 predicted proteins | sample 503861 | NCBI WGS metagenome assembly LKGT01 (sample SAMN04113194, study PRJNA297058) | marine sediment metagenome | biome: marine benthic biome; feature: marine benthic feature; material: marine sediment; isolation source: sediment sample collected at the water-sediment interface from the South......
CCAATTTCCTGAGATTATATTTCTGAGACAAGCTCCCAAACGCTACGTTTTTAATGGCTGCATTTCCAGGTGGTTTGGGTATAAATGTTATGGGTTAATCTCTCGGGTCGTGAGGCGGAGCTCAATGTGATGATACCAAAGAATGGAAGACGGAGTCTTAAAGGCCAGATTGTATCAGGCGTGTATCCCAAACCGAAGTTGAGACTGAGTATATTTATTTCTATTCCTTCAACTGCTGAGACGAGACCTCCAAAAATACCAAAAAATGAAAACTGAAACCCATGTCCGCTGGGCGTCGTATCAATAAATCTATTTCGAGTCATGAAATCCTTACCAATGGCAGTCGGTGGTAAATCCAGTTGTAGTTGAGGTACCGAACGACCGATATGCGCAACAAAGGTATTACTATTGGGGCCAGGCCATATGTGGTAAGTGTCAGGATAAGGGTAAGACGCTACGGCACTTTCAATAGATGAAATGATTGCTTCTGCATCAGCACCTTTTAGTTCCCTCAGGATTGTAGGAGGGTTGCCAAACCAGTTTCTGTCCGGGATATCTTTTTCTCTCACGACGACAGGTAAGCCGTTCCATTTACGCCAACCAACAACTTGATAAACATGATATTCCGATGCCCCCCTGGTCTTGGTTGCAAGCCAGGTGTGAACAGCAAATAAACTTCTCCAGTTAAATGCCCGGGCAGCATATACCTGAACGACAGCATCTGATAGCTCCGAGGGGTCTGGCGCAATCCCCGCGCTGGAGCGATCAGCTGTCCGCCAATCCGGTCCAAATAGCACGGTTGCCGATATTGCGATGGATACGCCTGTGATGAAGAACAGAAATACAAATCGGATTATCTTCATGTCCGCAAGCATACGATGTGGTGTGTGAATCGATTAGGGTGATGTTCCATTGGTCGCGTACTTCATAATGTTAACAACTTCTTCCGGTGTCTGGGCTACAGCAGTTACGGCATCATCTGCTTCCTTTAAGGCATGTGTTAATTCTGGATCGTGCAGGGGAATGATTGATTTACCTAATGCCGCTGCGGATCCCGCATCAAATGCCACATTGCATTGTTTATATTTTTCGCCGAAACGCACAATAACAACGTCGGACTTTTCAATCAAATTACGAATGCGAATGGAATTAATCTTTGATGCCTTGTGATCTTTCCAGAAAGAGTGATCTTCAGCACCAAGAAGTCGGTTCCCACAATCATCACTTGAGCGTGATCAGTATTTGGTGTGCTTAGATTAATCGGCAGGTCGGCCGCCTTCAGTCCGGCCTCTATTTTTTCACGCCAGTCGGTGCGGATTTCTCCGGAGAGATAAATATTCCAGGTCATGTGTTCTCCATGATATGTTTTGTGTTTAATTAAGAATCTTTTGACGTCAGTATTTGTATTTATTGATAAGAAGCATATTGAAGTTTTTCATCAACATTGTTTTTGGCAAAGATTGATTTGCCAATTCTGGATAATACTTCCCACACTGGCCCAGGAAATTTATGCAAATTATCCATCACTTTGCTGAAAGAATTAACGAAATAATTAACGTCTTCYTCATCWATAATWAGCGGAGGTATAAGTTTAATAACGTCAATATGGCGTCCAGCGACTTGTGTCAGAATTTGATAATCTTGTAGCAATGGAATAGTCACGGCTTGTGGGAACAAGTCCTTGTTTAATTTATGTACCATATTCCAGGCAGCGCGTAATGAAAATGATTTTGGTTCTGAAAACTCAATTGCGATCATCAGACCGCGCCATCTTATATCGTGAATAAATTCGTATTGTTCGCTTAAACTTTTCAGACGTTCACCTACCAGGTTGCCCATCCTTCTGGCATTTTCTATCAGTTTTTTGTTGTCAATGTATTCCAGCGTCGCCAAGCCTGCCACCATGGCAAGACTGCCCTGGCCAAATGTCGAAGAGTGGACGACTGATCGCTCCATTGATGAGAAAACTTTGTTGAAGACCCATTTTCTGGTGAGCACGGCACCGACAGGGACGTATCCACCGGAGAGTGATTTAGACAGTATTACCATATCCGGATCGACGTCTTCATCATGTTCCAGCGCCAAAAATTTACCTGTACGTCCCATACCTGTTTGTACCTCATCTGCGATAAAGAGGGCTTTGTGTTTTCGGCATAAACGGGCGGCTTCAGTTAAATATCCCTTGTCAGGAATATTTACGCCTTTCCCCTGGATGGGTTCGATAATAAATGCGGCAATTTTACTTCTGGTGAGTACCTCTTCCAAAGCTGGAAGATCATTGAAAGGAACTGTATAGGTATCGGGCATGAACGGCGTGAATCCTTCTTTGAACGTGTTATCACCGCACAGGGCCAATGAACCTGTGCTGAGGCCATGAAATGAATTTTGCGCGTGGATGATACCGGCACGACCCGTGGCACAGCGGGCAAATTTAATCGCTGTTTCAACACCTTCGGTGCCTGAATTGGTGAAATAAACATAATCCAGTTGGTATGGCAATCGTTTTTTTAATTCCTTTGCCAGTAGACCTGAAAGCAGAGGCGCATCAAGTTGCACCAGGCTGGGGTAATCACAGTTTAAAAAATCAATTAATGTTTTTTTTATTGTTGCGTTGTTACGTCCAATATTAAATACACCATATCYYKCMAKNAYAYSMMGMTMTTYMKNATCNTTTGTCATCCCAAAGATATTGACCTTCAGCACGAACATAATTCCGATCAAATCCWATKGTGCGCAAGACCTTTGTGAACGCAGGATTGATGTGTTCGTTGTGCAGRTCATAATTTTGCCCCCGTGTTTCGGACAAAAGTGATTCTATGTTCAGGGTCATAATCTTTCTGGTSTATTTGTTATGAGCCTACATTAACATTTATGWTYATGATYATGGAAGACCTGCTCAGTTCAATCTGCAATTAAAACCGGGATGGACTCAACTAGTTTGATTTCTTYARTCGAKACCCTGGCACGGTAGGCCATTGCTTCAACTCCGGTCTGGACTGCTTTTCGCAGCGTTTCTGWATAGGCGGGGTCAATAGMCRCAGCAGGCCTGRCTTCAGYAGCATCACTCCTTTGTACACAATAGAAAATCACGGCCCTGTGCCCCTGGTTCACCATTTCCATTAATTCACGTAAATGCCTGGTGCCTCTGATGCTGATAGCATCCGGGAAATAGGCAATATTATTCTCAACTAAGGTGACATTTTTTACTTCCACGTAACATTGCCCGGTATCATTAGCATCATCTTTCTTTAGTAAAAGGTCTATGCGACTTTTCTCATCACCGTAAGGAACTTCAGTAAGAATATTATGATAGTTTTGTAATTCTTTAATGACACCATTTAAAATGGCTTCTTGTACCAATTTGTTACTTAATCCAGTATGAATACCTACAAGCACATCATGATTCGATTCCACTATTTCCCATGAATATGGATATTTACGATCCGGTCTGCCTGTGTCTCGTACCCAGACTCTGGCACCGGGAGTTGAGCAACCTGTCATTGCGCCAGTGTTTGGCGTATGTGCCGTGATAATTTTTCCATCTGTGAGCTCAATATCAGCAAGAAAACGTTTGTAGCGTTTGATTAAGGTTCCTTCAATGAAGGGTTCAGAAAATTTCATTTGCCAATACTTCCCATCATCTTCTTCTATTCCGGTAACGTGTAATTAACATCAATGACGGAATAACGCAGTTCCGACTTATCAGTGTGAATAATGACTTCATCGTTGATTGTTTTCTTGAGAAGTCCTTTGGCAAGGGGTGAGTCAAGACTGATATAATTTTTGTCCGGGTCAAATTCATCGGGGCCGACAATACGGTAAGTGGCAATATGGTAAGTGGCCTCGTCGGCAGAGAATGTTTTAACGGTTACGCATTTAACAGTAACCCAGGCACCGAAAAAAATTTGTTTGTTATCCTGTTGTTGTGCAGGAATAATTTTCAGATCCGGTAAACGTTTCTGTAGATAACGTAGTCGTCGATCAATTTCACGTAATTCTTTTTTACGGTAAATGTATTCTGCGTTTTCAGAACGGTCACCTTCAGCAGCCGCGGCAGTGAGTGCTTTGGTCACCTTGCCGCGTTTCTCCCACAAGGCCTTGAGTTCAGCCTGAAGCATTTTGAAGCCTTCTTCGGTGATGTATGGCGAAGATTTGGGTTGTGGTGGTCTATAATGGCCCATGAATCAACTTTATGTAGTTAGCCCAATCTTTTCAATGGTAATAAGGCCTACTTATCTCTTTCGGCTTCACGAGCCTTTGTTTCGGCGATGACTTCCTCTGCAACATTTTTCGGACAGGCCACGTAATGCAGGAATTCCATAGAGAATTGTCCACGACCTGATGTCAATGTACGCAGGGTGCCAATATAACCAAACATCTCGCTCAGCGGGCATTCAGCCTTGATTCGGACACCCGTTGGCCCTGCATCCTGAGATTTAATCATACCGCGTCGACGATTCAGGTCGCCAATTACATCTCCAACATGAGCCTCTGGGGTAAAAACATCTACTTTCATAACAGGTTCCATCAGTTGTGGACCGGCTTTAGGCATACTTTGTCTGTAAGCAGCTTTTGCAGCCAGTTCAAATGCAACTGTTGAAGAGTCAACCGCATGGTATGCACCATCAACCAGGGTGACTTTGAAATCAAGACACGGATAACCGGCTAAAACACCTTTTTCCATACTTGTCTTGAATCCACCTTCAATCGCTGGCCAGAATTCGCGTGGGATATTACCACCCGTTACTTTTGATTCGAACTTAAACCCACTCCCTGGCTCACCCGGTTCAATGATGTAATCAATTTTACCGTATTGACCTGAACCACCGGATTGCTTTTTATGGGTGTAACTATCTTCAATACGTTTGGTGACGGTTTCACGATAGGCTACCTGAGGTTTACCGACGGTCACCTCAATGCCATGGGTTCTTTTGAGAATATCAACCTTGATATCAAGGTGTAATTCTCCCATTCCCTTGAGGATAGTTTCACCACTGTCTTGATCCGTTTCCACTCGGAAAGAAGGATCTTCTCTGATCATTTTGCCTAAGGCGATACCCAATTTCTCTGACGCGGCCTTGTCATTGGGCGATGCGGCAATAGAAATCACTGGATCAGGAAAGACCATGGGTTCTAGCGTCGCAGGGGACTTTGGATCACATAAGGTATGTCCTGTTTGCACATTTTTCATACCGACAATGGCAACAATATCACCCGCCTGGGCGCTATCAAGTTCAATACGTTCGTCAGCATGCATTTCAACCAGGCGACCAATACGTTCGGTCTTGCCTGTAAAGGTATTCAGTACGTTTGTTCCTTTGCCCAATTTACCTGAGTAGATACGGACAAAGGTGAGTGCGCCAAAACGATCATCCATAATCTTGAATGCTAATGCTCGCAATGGCTTGTCAGGATCGACGATAGCAAATTCACCTGTTTCATTACCCTCCAGGTCAACTTCTGGTTGTGGCTTAACTTCGGTCGGATCAGGCAGGTAATCGATGGCCGCATCAAGGATTAACTGTATGCCCTTGTTTTTAAAAGCAGAACCACAGTAGGTGGGAAAGAAATCAAGCGCAATCGTACCTTTACGGATACAAGCCTTAATCTCGTTAATCGACAGTTCTTCACCATCGAGATACTTCTCCATGATGTTGTCGTCCTGTTCGATGGCAGTTTCGATTAATTTCTCACGCCATTCTTCGATGGCATCTGACATATCTTCAGGTGGTGCTTCAATTTTATAATCACTTGCATCACTGACGCCTTCCCATATCCATGCCTTACGGGTTAGCAGATCGACAACACCTGTAAATTCATCTTCAATACCAATGGGTAATACCATGACCAGAGGGTTCGCACTGAGGACATCCTTAACCTGTTTCACTACGCGGTAAAAATCAGCGCCTACACGGTCAAGTTTATTGACAAAGATAATGCGAGATACTTCAGATTCGTTCGCATATCTCCAGTTGGTCTCGGATTGTGGTTCAACACCACCAGAGCCGCAGAACACACCAATGCCCCCATCAAGCACTTTTAATGAACGGTATACTTCAATCGTAAAATCAACATGTCCAGGAGTATCAATAATATTCAAGCGGTGACCATTCCATTCACAACTGGTCGCTGCAGACTGGATAGTAATACCACGTTCCTGTTCCTGTTCCATGAAGTCAGTGGTAGCTTCTCCATCATGTACTTCACCGGTTTTATGAATTTTACCGGTGAGTTTTAAAATACGTTCTGTCGTGGTTGTCTTGCCAGCATCTACGTGGGCAAAGATGCCTATGTTTCTATATTTGGATAAATCAGCCATGTTATTACTACTCTATACCGTTACACTTCAATGAATCGATCAGCGCCCCAAAGCACACGTCGAAACCGACCGCATTGCCAGAAACGTATTGCTTGGATAGACACCTGTTAAATACCACTCAAATGGACGCAAGCTTAGCTGCGCCAAAAAACGCGCGATTATAAACCAGAATGACGGTATAAAACCACCTAATATGCCTTCGTAGCAGGTGTTTGACCGGCACAGTATAGATATCAAAGGTGATTAGAAAGGCATTTTTGGCCTCAATTTCATATCCATCCAGGGCTCAGGGCGTTGCTGTATTGTTGAATTGAGGCAACAGAAAAGTATAATCTAGGCAATGCACGATATTCAGAATCGCATTGCCGACGTACTGCTAGAGGTAGAAGCTACCTTGAGAATCAACGGCAAATGGAACAAAACCAGGCCAAGCAGCAGCGAACTCGCCAGTGAACAACCCTTCTGTATGGATACGCTGGCCTTCGAACAATGGCTGCAGTGGGTTTTTCTGCCACGTATGAAAAATGACCTGGAGAAGACAAAACCACTCCCTGCCACAAGCAGCATATTCGTCTATGCGCAAGAATGCCTGCATAAAAACGACCCGCACACAGGCAGTTTGTTAGAACTCATAAAAATATTTGATGAGCTGATTAAGATTCAATCAAAGGCCAGATTGCACTAGTCCAGAGCCAGGTAATTCAAATAATCTGAAATATTAGAAGTCAGAATATTTTATAGTCAAGCTAGTTTGTAACTCAAGCAGTGCCGAGATGAAATCAAGACGAAATATTTGACACAATATCGACAATCGACGTTGTTAATTTTTCCAGATCATCGTTTTGAATAATAAATGGAGGCATGAGATAGACCAGTTTACCAAAGGGTCTTATCCAAACGCCTGCTTCGACAAATAACGGTTGAACAGTCGCCATATCGACAGGGTTGACGAGTTCCACAACCCCAATGGCACCTAACACACGCACATCTTTAACAACATCCAATGCCTGACAAGGTTCAAGACCTGCAACAAGTTGTTTTTCGATTCTAGAGATTTCCGATTGCCAGGGGGACTCCAGCAAAATCTTCAGGCTGGTCAAAGCTGCTGTGCAAGCCAGGGGATTCGCCATAAACGTCGGGCCATGCATGAAAACGCCTGGCTCTCCCTGACTGATGGTTTCGCTGACATCTGTGGTGGTGAGTGTCGCTGCCAGACTCATATAACCTCCTGTCAGCGCCTTTCCAACACACATAATGTCAGGGGTGACACCAGCATATTCACAGGCAAATAATTTTCCCGTTCGGCCAAACCCGGTGGCGATTTCATCAAGGATCAATAACACATGATATTGGTCGCATAGACCCCGCACACGGCGTAAATATTCTTCAGAATAAAATCGCATACCACCTGCACCTTGAACAATTGGTTCCATGATCGCGGCAGCGATATGTTCCTTTTCGGTACTGAGTGTTTGTTCAAAACCTGCGATATCTTTATCAGAGCAGGCTTGACCGAAGCGACAGCCCGGGGCATCCACAAAAAATTGTTGTGTTAATACATCCTGAAACAGGGAATGCATTCCCGTGTCAGGATCACAYACTGACATGGCGCCAAAGGTATCACCATGATAGCCRTTTCGAATGGTCAGAAAGTACTTTTTGCTGGGTTGTCCTTTAGCGTTCCAATATTGAATGGCCATTTYCATAGCTACTTCAACAGACACGGAACCAGAGTCTGAAAAGAAAACGGACAGTAATGCATCAGGCGTTAGTGCAACCAGTTGAGCTGCAAGTTCTACAGCAGGTTGATGTGTCAGTCCACCGAACATCACATGTGACATCTTCTGCAATTGCGCCTCAAGCGCACAATTCATTTCAGGATGGTTATAACCATGAATCGCACTCCACCAGGAAGACATGCCATCTATCAGTTCTCGACCATCTGTTAATTTCAGTCGCACACCATCGGCAGATGCCACAGGATAAACAGGCAAGTCCGAGCCCATCGCGCTATACGGATGCCAGACATGTGACTTATCAAGGTCAAGTATCTGTTTGTCCTTCATCGGATAAATCTGTCTGAAATAACAAAAACCATAGTCTAAATAATTTCTGGGGGGTTACCGTCAAAAGGCCTGATGACTTCTCCTTGCCTCTCCTTCAATAAAGATTCGTTTCACATTTTCATATTCATTTTTAATTGCAGCATCAAGTTGTGAAACAGTATCTTCAATTTCAGTAGCAGTTGCTGCATCTTTAAATTCAACACTGATATTGACCAGGATAAACTCAGGCCCCATATGCATGGTTAATACTTCATTAACATGTTCGATTTTGTCATAGGTCTGAGCAAGCTTTCTAATGCCGTTCACAACATGAATATTTGCGCTTTCCCCAATGAGCAGGCTCTTGGTTTCAAAAGCCAGCCACATGGCAGTACCAGCAAGAATCAAACCAATAACGACTGAGGCGATACCATCCAGATATAAATTGCCCGTGAGTTGGGTCAGGAAGGTGGCAAGCAGAGCAACAGCTAGCCCTAACATCGCTGCGGAGTCCTCAAATAAGACAACAAACAGGGAAGGATCTTTGCCTCGTTGTACGGCTTCAATGTATCCCCATTTACCTTTTGCTTGTTTAAATTCTTTCAAAGCAAAAAACCATGCAGCACCTTCAAAGACCATGGCAAGTACAAGCACAATGTAGTTCACCAGGATATTTTCCAGAGGGGCTGGATTTAGTAAACGATGAATCCCTTCGTAAATCGAAATACCAGCACCAACAGCGAAGATCATAATGGCGACAATAAAACTCCAGAAATAGATTTCTTTCCCATGTCCGAATGGAAAGCGATCATCCGCAGGCTTTTTTGCTTGCTTCAGCCCATACAAAAGCAACATCTGATTACCGGTATCAACGACTGAATGTATGCCTTCGGAGAACATCGCTGAACTGCCAGTAATGGAGGCAGCGATGAATTTCATGATCGCTATCAGCGCATTACCCGCGAGGGCAGCGTAGATCACCAGTTTTCGTGAAGAAGCCATAAAATTATTGTAAGGTTAAATTGATTATAATTATTCGAACCATCTTATCATTGTGATTTGGGTATACTCAAACTACTTGTAACCTGCATTTACAAGTAGTCTGAGTATTTAACATAAGTTCTTATGGCCTAAAATATTATTTCTTTAGCCATATGATATTTATAGTAATATCTGAAGGATTTGGTTGCTAGCAATCAGAGGAGGCGTTTATGGAAGATGATAAAGTTTCAGGCAGTTGCCTATGCGGGGCGGTGTCATATCAATACGTTGGTCCGATAAAAGTCTTTCAATATTGTCATTGTACGAGATGTCGTAAATTCACGGGCTCTGCTTACGCATCTAATATCATTATTGATCCGGCGCAATTCCAATGGCTGAGTGGTGAAGATTCACTAGGACGGTTTGAACATGCAGATGCAAAGCACTTCGCAACATCGTTTTGTAAAAATTGTGGTTCGTCATTACCGTGGCTGACAAAAAGTGGAAAAGCGATTGTTGTGACAGCAGGGACATTGGATGATGACCCAAAGGCAAAGCCAACCCACAATGTATTCATGGCCGACAAGGCACCATGGTATGAAGAAGTTGGTGATCTAAAACAATATGAAGCGCTTCCGGTAAGCGATCATTAATGTGATAGCGATACCCAAAAGGGAAATATTTATCTGCGCGTAACTATTTCCCTGAATCGGGGATATAATATTCCCTCTCCGGTGATTGTGGCGGGGCCGCCAACACGAATCGTCAGGGTTTCTTCCTGCTTGTTATCCATTTCGATATTTAACACACTTTTACGTTTATCCAGACTGCCTCGATCAATGACAAAGGTATGTGTGCCTTGTTTGATATGTTCATGAGCACAGAGATAGCCGGCAAAGGCTGGCATGGCTGAAGCAATGGGTGGATCTTCATGGATGCCAATATTAGGGCCCAGTAATCGGGCATGAAAATTAGAATGACTGATATCAGTTTGAGTAGAGAACAACAGAATTTCATTCGCCATGCATGCAGGAGCCATGGATCGGCCCCATGCGGTAAAGTTAAATCTTGCCGCGCGAACAGCTGAATATGTTTTTACAGGGACAATTAAGTAGGATTGATCTGAATATATTAATAAAGGATTGAACTTTTTATTATCAATATCTGCTTCAATTAAAGAAAGCACCTCCGCAATTTGTTCTTCTTTGGGAACAAACCGGTCAATCACCGGCCTTGTTTCTATCTCAAACTGGATTAATTCAGGCTTTCCATTTTCCTGTGAGATGTTAACGTCAATTACCCCAATGTTTTGTTCCAGCTTAAGGGGCGTATGTTTTTCTTCGAGTTTAATTTCACCAATGGAAGCCAATACATGTCCGACAGCAATAATTGGATGACCGGCAAAATCAATTTCTGAATGTGGTGTAAAGATCCGCATTCGTCGTTTATCCGTTCCATTCGTGGGAGAAAAAACAAATGTTGTTTCAGAAAGATTCAATTCTCGTGCAAGTAATTGCATATTTGCCTGATCAAGCCCATCGGCATTCGGGAATACGGCGATCTGTGCACCGTCAAATGGCTTATCCGTAAAAACATCGGTAATGTAATATTTATACTGCATAGCGCTTACCTGTTAATGACTGCACGGCAAAACGCCTACTTGCGGCAACTTGGCTAATCCGGTTTCCCGTGCGTGTTCTTCAAAACCCTTGTTTTTCCAAAAGAATGCCCCTGGCATTGTGGTTGGTATCACCATGACATAAAACAAGGCACGACTCACTAATGAAGTCAGGAGGATAATGCCCGCTAAAACTGACCAGAGTATTAGGCCCTGCCATGCTTCAGGCAGTTGTACTGAACCTAATATGAAAATAGCAACAATACTTATTCCTAAAACACTATTGCGCGCAATATATGTCTTTCCATATTGTGTGACTAATAGAGCATAGGAGGCTGAGCCTTCACCGCCATTCTTCTGTAAATCATGTGCATGAAAGATATGCCCGATTGCTTCTAGTAGTAAACCAATAGCAATGAAGCCGGACAGACTACTGGTCAAACTATTGACTAGGCCAGTCATGTCATTTCCAGTCATTAAAGCTAAAGGGATGCAAACAATCCCGAT
>LKGT01007514.1_pt8 | contig 11468 bp, 12 predicted proteins | sample 503861 | NCBI WGS metagenome assembly LKGT01 (sample SAMN04113194, study PRJNA297058) | marine sediment metagenome | biome: marine benthic biome; feature: marine benthic feature; material: marine sediment; isolation source: sediment sample collected at the water-sediment interface from the South......
AGATTKTTGTAGATATATCATTAACWCCAAATGTAAATAAAATTGAGATTGAAGGAGGAGAAGGTGTAGGAATTGTTACAAAGCCWGGTCTTGGATTAGAAATCAATAAACCGGCAATTAATCCTAYACCAAAAAAAATGATRAATGWTAATGTWTMYGAAGTAGCACAAAATATTTTGCAGAAAAATGGRATTAGAGTAGTRATATCTGTACCAAAAGGAAAAGAACTTGCATTAAAGACAGATAATCCAAGACTTGGRATTGTTGGAGGTATTTCAATACTAGGTACAAGTGGAATTGTTATTCCATACTCAACTGCATCTTTTGCAGCATCTGTAAGACAGAATCTTGATGTAAGTCTTGCAATGGGTAATGATACTGTTGTATTAACAACTGGTGGACGAAGCGAAGAATTTGCAAAAAAAATAGTTGATCTACCTGAACATTCATTTGTACAAATGGGAGATTTTTCAGGTTATACAATACAACAATGTGCAAAAAAAGAGATCAAAAAAGCATACAGACACAAATTTTCTTGCAGAGTTAGGTAAGAAATGTGGAGCAGATGAAAAAATTGTTGAACAAATTAGAAATGCAAATACTGCAAGACATGTACAGGATATTGTTCTTGAAAATAAGGTAGAGGGCTTTTTTGTTCAAGTATGCCTACATGTTTACAATCAAATGAGAAAGCATTCTGAAGAAAAGGTGCCTATAGAAGTGATACTTTTTAACTTTGATGGCAATATTTTGGGAAGGCACTCATCATAGTAAGGTATTTTATTAAAACAGCGGGATTGGATCCGTGGAAAAAATATCAATTCTTGCTATCACAAAAAATGGAATTARGATTGGAWCATCATTAAAAAAATTATCAAATTCATGGAAGATTTATGCACCWTCTAAATTTTCAGAYAATGATCCACARRTAGAATGGTATTCYGAAYYAACATCTAATAAAATTGCAGAACTTTTCAAAACWAGTGATGCACTTGTTTGTATTTTTTCATTAGGTGCAGTAGTTCGTTTAATTTCACCATACATYAAAGATAAAAAAATWGATCCTGCAGTATTAGTCATAGATGATAAAGCAAGATTTGTGATCAGTGTTTTATCTGGACAYATTGGAGGKGCAAATSAGCTTACAGAAGATATTGCAGAAAAACTTGGAGGTACAGCAGTTATTACWACTGCAGCTGATGTAAACAAAACAATTGCAGTTGATCTCTTAGGAAAAGAGTTTGGYTGGAAGATTGAAGATGATTCTRCRGTWACMAAGATTAGYGCTTTTATGGTAAATGAAGAAGAAATTGGTRTTTATCAAGATGCYGGAAACAAAGATTGGTGGAATAAAAAACTGCCAWTAAATGTCATAATTTATTCYTCAATGGAAGAATTRAAAAATTCACAAGCAAAAGGATTRYTGATAATGACKGATAAGGAAATTRAWAATRWAGAAATTTTAAGAAATTCTGTWGTTTATAGACCACCAACACTTGTAGTAGGAGTAGGATTACATGKMGACACTACAAAAGAAACTATCAAAGAAGGTTTGARTTTTTGTTTARAAAAATACAAACTTAGTGCAAAATCAATTGCAAAGCTTGTTTCCATTAAAAAACAMCAAGATGTACAARGCTTAATTGATTTAGGAAAAGAAATGAAYGTACCTRTWGAATATTTTCAWAAAGAAGAATTAGCAACAATTGAAATTCCTAATCCTTCAAAGACGGTTCAGACCTTTGAAGGTACTCCAAGCGTATCAGAGGCAGCAGCAATCAAAGGTTCAGGAGGTAAATTAGTTGTTGAAAAACAGAAATTTCCACCAAATTTGACAATTGCAATGGCACGGATTCCAAATTGAAGCGGGGAGTTTTACTTATTGATAGAGGAAGCAGAGAAAAAGAAGTAAAGGAAGAACTAGATTTTATTTGCAAAAAAGTAAAAGAAAAAGGAAATTATGTTTTTTCTAATTATTGTTTTTTAGAGGTAATTCCTCCATTTATTGAAGAAGGAGTTAAAAAATGTCTTCAACATGAAATTGAATCACTTACAATAGTTCCTTATTTTTTGTATCCAGGAAAAAAAGTCAAGGCAGCAGTAAATGATGCAATAAAACTTCAATCACTAACTAAAGTGAAATTTGTTATATCAAAACCAATGTCGATGCATAAAACTATGTCAGAACTAGTAGAAAATAGAGTCAAATCTGCGCTGGAAAAAAATACCATTTCTCTTCCAAGCAATCAAATTGATGTTATGATAATTGGACATGGAAGCAAAGATCCAAATGCACAACGTTCCATACAATATGTTGTCGATAACTTAACTAATACCTATCGAAATATCAGTCATTGTTTTTTAGAAATTGAAGACCCAAACATTCAACAAGGAATTGAAAAATGTCAAAAAAATAATCCTGAAGTTTTAGTAATTGTTTTTTACTTTTTACATAAAGGTGCACATGTAAAAAGAGATATTTATGAAGATCTCAATCCTGCGATTGAGAAATCTAACTTAAAGAAAGTACTGATAACTGAACACATTGGTACTGATGAAAAAATGATTGATTTGATATTAGAAAGAGCAAGAGAGGTTGAACATGCAAACTGAGAAAGGACAATCAATAGAAGATCGAAGTATGCATATAATAGAAAGTGAAATTGGTTCGCATCAATATAACGAACACGAATGGCCTATAGTTAGACGAATAATTCATGCCACTGCAGATTTTGATTTTGCTAGAGACAACAAAATAATTTTTCACAAGGATGCAATTAAAACTGGAATTAATGCACTAAAAAATAGCTGCAACATAATAGTAGATGTTAATGGAGTGATTGGTGGCTTTAACAAACAAAACTTGAAAGATTTTGGAAATAAAGTAATATGTAATATTTCTAATCCGTTGATTGTAGAAGAAGCAAAAAAATACAACAAAACTAGAGCACAAACTTCCATGAGAATGGCTGCTTCTGAGATGAGTGGAGGAATTGTTGTAATTGGGAACGCTCCTACCGCACTCTTAGAGGTAATTCAGATGATTCAGGAAGGAGTTACGACYCCAGCAYTAGTCATTGGAATCCCTGTTGGTTTTGTATCWTCTCCYGAATCAAAGGAAGCAMTTCAGGCATTAGATGTTCCATATATCACAAATAARGGACGRAAAGGYGGTAGTCCTTGTGCWTCTTCTATWGTTAATGCACTTTACAAACTATTGAGAGAAAATTCATCTTCKTGAAAACTTSACACWATTTGAAACAAATYGTTTCGCATAATTTRAGCTGTCAAAGTAAAGATGRCYGTARGATGCAAGGGTATYRTARAGTACCAGACCATCTTTRCCRTTTTTGATTCCTTTMCCAATTTCTAGMTTRTAGGCAAATTTTGAGTCGTTTGGTAATGAAGYAATCTCAGAAAAGTGAAATTCATGYCCAYGAAACTTCTGAGAACCAYTAGAAATYAMACACWSTTYACRCATWRTTCCTTTRGTRTAATTTAGTGTCATTTTTTTTGTCATGMTAGTTTCTGCATCKATTAATCCMACCATTGGATGTTTYTTCGTACCATCATGAATTGACTTTGTAAGATACATTAGMCCTCCACATTCTGCRTATAYTGGCATRYTCTTTWCAGCTRAATCTTTAATTRATTTACGYATMTKGTARTTYTTYCSTAAAGAATTACYRAGTACTTCTGGAAATCCKCCACCAAWGTATAGTCCATCACAAGARGGAASTTTAGAATCAGAWAYAGGACTAAAAAATTTTAATTTTGCACCTTCTCTTCTTAATGCATYTAGATTATCTTTGTAGTAAAAATTAAACGAGCTATCTAATGCTACTGCAATTGTAGTTTTTGGTTTTTGTTTTGGTTTTTCATTAATTTTTTGTAAATCAGATGCATGTTTAGCAATTTTAATAATTTTATCAATAAAAAGTGAATCAGAGATTTCCTTTGCGATCTTTTCAATTTTATTTTTTAATTTAATTTGTTCTGAAACAGGTATCAAACCTAGATGTCTTGAATTAAGAATATTAGAGCTTTTTGGAATTGAACCTAGGATAGAGATTTTCAAAGGTTCTAAGGCTGTTCTGCATAGATCTTCATGTTTTTTACTCCCTATTTTATTAAGAATCAATCCCACAATCCTAGAATTTTTATGAAATTTTGTAAATCCTAATGCAGTAGCAGCAATTGAGCGAGCAGTTTTGCTCGCATCCAATACGAGGATTGTTGGAGTTTTTAAAAGAGTTGCAACGTGGTGAGTGCTTGAATAGTTCGAGTCTCCAGAAAATCCATCATAATAACCCATAACTCCTTCTATAATTGAAAAGCTAGATTTGGAATTTCGGACAAAACTTTTGATGAGTTCCTGTGTTCCCATTAGCCAAGCATCCAAATTTATTGTATCATTTTTGGCAATAGCTGAAAGATAACTAGGATCAATATAGTCAGGTCCTACTTTGAATGGTTGTACTGAATAACCTCTTTTTTTTATTCCTTGAATAATTGCTGAGGTGATAGAGGTTTTACCAACCCCACTACTGGTTCCTGCAAGAATTAATCTAGGAATTTTCAATTTCTTCATTAAACCAGATTTTTATTTAAATTGATGTAGAATAATGGATTTTGCGATTAACCAATGTTTTTGTTATAGGGGTATGACATCAAATCATGGGCAAAGATGGACTAGTCATTGTTTACACAGGTAACGGAAAAGGTAAAACAACTGCTGCATTAGGAATGGCCCTAAGAGCAGTTGGATATAATCATAAAATTTGTATGATTCAATTTATCAAAGGAACATGGCCTTATGGGGAAATTGAATCCGTTAAAAGACTCCAACCAGAATTAGAATTAGTAATTGTTGGTAAAGGTTTTGTAGGCATTATTGATGATAAAAGCCCTCACGAAGATCATGAAAAAATTGCAAAAGAAGCAATTCAAATTAGTAAAGAAAAAATCCAATCTGGAAATTATAATATAGTAATTTTAGATGAAGTAAATTATGCAATTAATCTTGATTTAATACATGTAGATGATGTTCTGAATTTAATTAAATCAAAACCAGATAATCTTAATCTTGTTTTAACTGGAAATTATGCAAAAAATGAGATAATTGATGTGGCTGATCTCGTAACTGAGATGAAGGAGATAAAACATCCTTTCAAATCAGGGATAAAAGCAAAAAAAGGCATAGATTTCTAACCAGCAACAATAAATTACACACTCAGAAATTTGAATTCATGTCCACTGAAATCCAGGAATTCCCTGAACCAGGAGAAATTGTTCTTGCTACTGTAAGTAAAGTTTCAGATCATGGGGCATATGTTACTCTTGATGAATACAATAATGTTCAGGGATTTTTACATGTGTCAGAAATTGCACCAGGGTGGGTAAGAAACATAGGCAGATATGTGAAAGAAGGAGAAAAAAAAGTTCTTGTTGTAAAAAAAGTAAGATCTGATAGAAACGAAATAGATCTTTCACTAAAACAGATTTCTAAAGACCAAAAAAAGAAAAAATTGCTAGAAGTAAAAAGATACGAAAAAGGAAAAACAATTATTCAGAGTGTTCAAGAAACAGCAAAGATTTCTGAAAAGGATTTAGAAGCACTAGAGGAGAGTATTTTTTCAAAGTATGATTCAATTTATGATGCATTCTTAGACGTTGCTAGGAAGGGAATTGATGTATTCAACGAACTAAAACTTCCAAAAAAAACTATWTCAGCAATAGAAGAAGTTAGTTCAAAAATTAGATTACCKTCTGTAGAAATACGTGGAATCTTWGAGATTACAAGTACTAAACCTGATGGTGTTGAAATAATTAAAAAAATACTTGGAARTACYACWAAGRAYGATGGWAATTCCAAGGTAGAGATCACCTATRTTGGYGCCCCAAAGTAYAGAATATCTGTTTCGTCAGGAGATTTTAAATCTGCAGAAARAACTYTRAAGCCAATTATTTCTGATATTCAGACAGCAATTGAGAAASAAAAAGGKASTTTTAAWTTCATGAGAGAAGATTCAAAGAAAAAAGGAGRGGGATAAWATGCATTTCCAGTTAAGAAAGTGCGTATCATGTAATCATTATACTTTAAAAKATAAATGTCCTAGATGTAATGAAAAAACCAAAATGTCACATCCTGCGAAATTTTCTCCAGATGACAAGTATATGAAATACCGTCTTCCCGAAGTATACGAGTAAATCTAAAAACAGATAACTAATTTCAACTATTAATTACAATCTTTTCAATAATTGCAGTTTCTCGATCAATTGGTTGATCTTGAGAATTAGTTTCTAAAGAAGCAATTTTATCAATAATATCTTTTCCAGAAGTTACTTCTCCAAATACAGTGTATTTACCATCTAACCATGGTGAATTTCCTAAAACAATGAAAAATTGAGAACCTGCACTATTGATATCAGTACCACGAGCCATTGAAACTATGTATATTTTGTGTTTAATATCACTAAATTCTGCATCTATTGAATATCCAGGTCCTCCTTGACCCCATGTATCACGACTTCCAGATATAGTATTAGGATCTCCTCCTTGGATGACAAAATCAGGGATAATTCTATGGAATATTGTTCCATCATAAAATCCTGAATTTGCAAGATTTTTGAAATTTTCTACAGTTTTTGGAGCAACATGTTCTTTAAGTTCAATTATAATATCTCCAAAACTTGTTGTAATGACTGCAGTTTCACTACTTTCAGGTATTTCTGTAGTTGGAGATGTTACTTGTTTAGGGACATAATCCTTGTTTACTTCGTAAATGAAAACTCCACTAATTGGGCCAGATGTATCCCTATCAAAACTTGAAGAGCTGTAGACTAACCTAAGTGGACCATCACCATCTGATGGGTATTTGACATCTTTTTCATAAATTGGTGTGAATCCAGGTTGATATGTTTCTGATTGTAAATTAGCATTAAAATTTGCATATGCTAGAAGACTATAAGGGAACATTTTTCCYAAAAGCGTATTATCCCAAAAATAGTCAGTRCCACTAAGTCCATCGGCTTCAACATATCGTGAWACAGGTWCRCCKGCAATTCTCATGAACCATTGTTTTTTRCTTTCATCTGCACCACCCTGTAGGAGATACAAAGCAGAAYCKCCTTCMTCRTCTATTCGAACAGAAGCWACGTATACCAATACATAATCWGCAYCTARTTCTTGTAATAATTCCCAWCCCCTATCTGGAGAACTWAGGAACATGAGAGCRATTTTTTGTATTTGTWYTGTACTTAAAGTTGCGTTATCAGCTAAWGAAATKCKTTCRCCAAGKGTAGTWATCCAATATCCATAATCCCACCATGAAGCTACAACTGCATCTTYAGGYGTGTTATTTTTTARCCATTCCATTGCTGCAGGCCAATCATCTGTTGCAATATTGAAATTTGTACCASNATYKAGTATAGTGGGTGGAGCTTTTATCCCACTAATCCAACTGGCAGCTCCAGGTAATGTTGATGGAATAATTAGTAAAGTAATTATTATAACTACGAAAGAAATTTTTGTTATAGCTCCAGGAGAATGAATAATTTTTTTTCTATCAAGTTTATGAGTTTTAAGAATCTCTGATGAAATAATTGCTAATCCTACTGACGATAAAATAATTACAGAAATTGAAGCAAAAACTTCCAATCTTACAAATGCAGAACTAATGTATACTCCAATGATTCCAATGATGAGTGCAAATGCTGTCATGTCATTATGTACATAAGTCTTAGAATCATTGGATTTTGTTTTATTCCTAAAGATTAACCATATTCCAATTCCTGCAAAAATCATCAATATTGATAGAAACCAAAATGATTGCTCAATAGTAGTGGTTGCATGTTCTGCAACAGAATCTACAAGAGGGTCTTGAGTTGTAAGGAATGGATTAATGGCATTTAGATATCGAAAACTTGGAAGAGGAAGAAATTGGGAGTAGAAATTTATCATAAGAGTGGATAAGCCTACAGTTATGGTTCCACCAAATAAGGCAAGTCCATTTCGCAACCTTTTTTCTTCATTACTTAGTTTTTGAATTAATATGCATACAACAAGGAAAAGAGTTGTTCCTACTAAGACAAATCCTTCAACCCCTAAAAGGAAACCAATTCCAGGTCTTTCAAAAGAGGMAGMAGTAAKGATTAAYGAYAATACAAAAACTGGWATTGCCCAYACAAKGAATTTATGATCWTTACGTAAGAATGGTAAAGCTAAGAAAAATAATGATAATGGAATWATAAAGAACTGAATACCTCCCCATGAAGAAAGACCAAAACCTARAATGATTCCTCCACCAACTAACTTTGCTARAGCAATCTTTCGATTTTYAGATTTAATACCACTTAGAAATAAGTAAACTCCAAKTAATCCATAAAAAATCCCTAATGGTTCYGACTTGAACCAACCAAYCATRCCTCTWAYAAGAATTGGTACAGATAAAGCAAAGAAAAGTGATGCAAAKAGACCTGCAGTGGTTCCTCCAATMAYTCTAACTAAWGCAAAAATRATAATTGTRGTTAAAGAACCWATCACAACAGGAAACATAATTGTAAAACTATACAGATCAGTTCCACCACTAAAAATTTGATAAGTACTTGCTGCAGTAATATGCAGCATTACTTGTGAAGTAGCTGAAATATTTCTTCCATTTGGATACCAACTTCTATCGTCATGCCAATCAAAGTATTCAGTTATACCATTATCTACAATAAATTGAGTTGCTCTATAATTAAAAAAAGGATCAAACTCATTTAATTCAAAACCATAATCTAAAGCTTGAGATCTTACTAGAAAAGACATCGTAAATGCAATTGATAATATTCCGATAATCAGAAGATGTTGTAAACGAAATTCAAAATTTCCAACTGAAAATAACTGTAGATTTGAAACCAATTATCAAGTTTCGATTTATATTGCTTATTACTGTTKTGTAAGAAATGTATTGATKTTAATGGATGAAAAWGTTTTGATTWGATTTTTWMTTGTRTWANGRAAATTTYRRTTRATTRTTTTTCTAGAAATAAATTRWAAAATTCAAGGAGTAAAAGTKCCTTTAAGTGTTGTTTGWGAAATGATTTTTCCATCCATAGCCTCTTCTAGMTGAGCTTTAGTTGWACCTTTTTGCAGATCTAATTTTGTTTCAAGTGCRTAAAGTTTGAAGWCATAAGTATGTCGTTTATCWGGAGGTGCAGGCCCACCATATCCAATTTCTCCAAAATCAGTTTTWCCTTCAATAGAACCAGAAGGKGTWGARCCTTCAGAAATTKCTGTTGTATTAGGTTCAATATTCCATATTACCCAATGAACCCAAACCTTGCCWACAGCACCCATRGCATCTGGATCATCCATAATYAGAGCAAGAGATTTRGAATCAGTYGGAATRCCATCAATCTTTAGWGGGGGACTKARATTATCATTTTTATATCCATATTTTTTGGGAATTTCTTCTCCGAATGAAAAAGCTGAACTTTCAAGTTTGAGATCTACCATCTAATAATAGTAGATTATTGTTTAAGTTAAATTTTACTGGGATTCTAAAACAATTCGATCATTTGAAAATGAAATGATAGAACCACCGTATTTTTTCACCTTGTCTTTCAAATCTTTATCCATTGTACCTATGATTCCTCCATGTTGTTTTACATAATCAATCAATGCTTTATCAGCAAACTTTCCTGAAATTGAAATTTTTTTTAATCGTTTACAATAATCCAAAGTGGCTAAAACATCATGTTTTTTTTTCTCTTGTTTGGATAAATTCTCAAGTTCATTCATTACTACATCTGGCAGTATAAATTGGATTGATCCAATGTCAGTTTCAAGAGTAGAGATATTTTTTATTCTTGTTGTAGCTAAATGTATTAAAAAACTTGTATCACAGATGACTTCAACCAACTACCCCTGCTCCAATCAATCTCCATCTTTCWGCAATACGTCTACTTATTGCAATAGTACTTCCTTCAAAAATACATACAGGTCKTTTGAATTCAATTTCWATATTCTTTGATTTTAYCTTTGTKACTTTTGAAAGAATKGGTGCAGTTCCAATATTTAYTCGTAAAGAWTCTCCYAYAWGAATTGGATTTACYTTASTTTCWTCAGTAGTKCCAACAGCAGAATCAAAYAAATTAACTTCTACATTTGCTGTCAAAGAATTTKGAGGTAGAGTATCTGGTTTTCCTATTACTGAKCCAATAAAAGAATCACTACGRGTAAGWGAYGGATCAAGTTTAGTACCTATWGCWACCAGTCCTCCTGGTTTWACARTTTCAACYRTTCCTGCACCTGTACCAAGAGATGCAATTTSAGTMTGTATWGGTTCATATGACTTTTTTTTCTCATTTAATATRCCTGGTTTAATYTCTATTTCATCRCCTAYATTGAATACSCCTTGCKTAAGACTACCTCCTATTACTCCCCCTTTGATAGTTTTGATTTTTGCTCCTGGTTTGTTTACATCAAATGAACGTAAAACATGCATAACTGCGTCTTTATCTTCTTCACGTTTTGGAGTTTCAATTGTATCTTCAATTGCACCAATTAATGCATCAATATTCAAACCAGATTGTGCAGAAACAGGAATTATTGGAGATTTTAAAGCTTTGGTTCCTTTTACAAATTTTGTTATATCTTTATAATTTGATAAAGCCTCCTTGTATGAGATTAAATCAACTTTATTTTGTACTACAACGATTTGTTTTATTCCCAAAATTTCTAGTGCAAGCAAATGCTCTCGTGTTTGTGGTTTTGGTACTTGTTCATTAGCAGCTATAACTAAAATTGCCCCATCCATTAGAGCCGAACCGGATAACATATTTGCCATCAAGCTTTCATGTCCAGGACTATCCACAAAACTTACAACTCGTGACAATTCACTTTCTTTTTTACAGTTTGGACATTTTGGAGTGGTTGAATATCCTAATGGAGGTTCACAGTTCTTACATTTGTAAAATGCGGCATCAGAATACCCAACACGTATTGTGATACCTCTTTTGAGTTCCTGACTGTGGACACTTGTCCAAACTCCTGTAAATGCCTGAATTAAAGATGTTTTTCCGTGATCAACATGACCCGCGGTTCCAATATTAACACAAGGTTGGTAACCATATTTTTTAACATACCATTCAGGAAGTGTATCACGCCAATGCATTGCTGAAAATGTAAAATAGTATTATGTTAATCTATGCCTTTTTGGGTGAATCTTTTACTTCTTTCTTAGCTGAATCATCCTTTTTGGGTGAATGTTTTACTTCTTTCTTAGCTGAATCATCCTTTTTGGGTGAATGTTTTACTTCTTTCTTAGCTGAATCATCCTTTTTGGGTGAATGTTTTACTTCTTTCTTAGCGGAATCATCCTTTTTGGGTGAATCTTTTACTTCTTTCTTAGCTGAATCATCCTCAGTTTCTCCTTCTGCTTTTTCAATTTTAATTTCTCCATCATATCTACAGTTTATCT
>LKGT01010825.1_pt1 | contig 11464 bp, 12 predicted proteins | sample 503861 | NCBI WGS metagenome assembly LKGT01 (sample SAMN04113194, study PRJNA297058) | marine sediment metagenome | biome: marine benthic biome; feature: marine benthic feature; material: marine sediment; isolation source: sediment sample collected at the water-sediment interface from the South......
CCCGAAGGCGACAGCCTCAGGGCGTCCATCGCGGTCTTCCCCTCCAGCCGCTGATCGGCAAATCCTGCCATAACCTTTGACAGGGCGTCGCACTCTCTCGTAGAATCAAGTGGAATTTCCACCACCTCCAGGCAGCGGATCAGCGAAGCCCCTGTCGAGGGAGACCCTCATGCCCACTCGCCTCAAGCAGATCCTCATGATCCTTGGCGGACTCCTCTATGTCGTGTGGCCCGTGGATCTTGCTCCTGATATGATGCCGGGCCTGGGTTGGATTGACGATCTCATCGTCGTGGGCCTTCTCCTCTGGTATCTCTCCGGGATCCGAGGAGGGACGCCCGGGGGGGGCTTTCGGGGGGAGACAGGGGAGCAGAAGGGCGAGGCACAATCCCCTGATCCTTACGCCCTGCTCGGGGTTGACAGGGGTGCCGGCCCGGATGAAGTCCGCGCTGCGTACCGGCGAATGGTGGCCCAGTATCATCCCGACAAGGTCTCCCATCTGGGCAAGGAATTCCAGGAGATGGCCCATCACAAGCTCATTGCTATCCAGGAGGCCTATGAGGTGCTAACGGGCCGGGTGAACGGTAAACGGGGGCGAAGAGACAGAAGGGCTTGACACGGTTGAAGAGGTAGGGGTAACATCGCCGCCCAAGTCCGCATTATTTCCGCGTGTGGAAGGTCTATGAGAAGCCGAGCCAGAAAATCGGGGTCCCGTTTTTACGAGCTTTTTTGCATCGCCTGCCACAGGCGGGTTCGGGAGGAAGAGTCGACGACCCGGTGCCCGGCCTGTCGAAGCCCGCTGGATGTTCGGTACGATTACGATTACATTCGTTCCCGGCTCAACCGGTACTCCCTCCGGAATTCGCCGATCAAGGCGATGAAGTATCTCGATTTCTATCCCATTGAAAATCTGAGTCTCGTGGTCTCTTTGGATGAAGGGGGGACGCCCTTGTACCGCTGCCGGAGGTTGGCAGAGGCCACGGGGTATTCTCGCCTGTACATCAAGAACGAGGGGGCGAATCCGACCGGAGTGTTCAAGGACCGGGGGACCGTTGTCGAGATCTCGAAGGCCAAGGAGCGGGGCGCCAAGGCGATCTGTGTCGCCTCTACGGGGAACATGGCTGCCTCCGTCGCCGCATATGCTTCCATCGCTATGATCCCCTGCTACGTGCTCGTCCCCGAGGGGACCGCCATCGGCAAGATGGCCCAGGCCTTGAGCTACGGGGCAAGGCTCCTGCAGGTCCGGGGGACGTACAATGATGTCTTCCGCCTGACCGAGGAGATGAGCGACCGGTACCACTTCTACCTGGCCGGGGACTATGCCTTTCGGGCCGAGGGGCAAAAGTCCCAGGCCTTCGAAATCATCGAGCAGCTCGACTGGCGGGTCCCTGCGGTGGTGATCGTGCCCATGGGCTTTGGAACCAACATCGCCGCTCTCTGGAAGGGGTTTAAGGAGTTTTACGACATGGAGCTCGTCGACCGTCTCCCCCGCCTCATTGGGGTCCAGCCGGAGGGCTGTAACCCCATCGTCGCCGCCTTCAATCGAGGGGAGGAGAAGATCATCCCAGTGGAGCGGCCCAACACCGTCTGCTCTGCCTTGGCCGCAGGAGACCCCTTCGATGGTGTGAAGGCCTTGCGCGCCATCCGGGAGTCAGGGGGATGTGCCCTGACCGCCAGCGATGGCGAAATCCTGGAGGCTCAGCAGCGTCTGGCCCGGCTCGAATCGATCTTTGTTGAACCAGCAGGGGCCCTCCCCATGGCCGCTCTTCACCCGTTGCTGACGACCGCTCGGGTCCGTGCTGACGAGGTCGTGGTCTGTCTTGCGACGGGCAACGGCCTCAAGGACCCCCGGGCGGCCCTGCGCGTTCTCCCCTCGCCTGCCGTCATCGAGCCTTCCATCCAGGAAGTGGATAAGTTCCTCAAGCTCAAGCTCTATGAGATCCGGGCCGCGGGGGCCAAGGATGGTGACCGGGACATTTTCGCCGAGGTCCCCTCGAAGGGGGCCCTTACCGAGCTGGTGAATAAGGAATTCGGTATCCGTCTCACCCCGGACTACTCCCACCGCGTCCTGAGCTTGGTGGAGGATTTTGTCAATAAGGGGAAGCCGGTCACCAAGGCGGACCTCCAGTACATCCTGGAGACGACCCTGAAGCGCTCTTCCGGGGAAGGGGTGCTCAAGGTAGAGGATTTTCAGGTCACGACCACCTTACACGGTCATGCCCAGGCCAGGGTCTGGGTCAGCTTCGACGGGGAGCGGCTCGAGTCGAGCGGGACGGGGGTCGGGCCGGTCGATGCCGTGATCAGCGCCCTCAAGGCGGCAGCCAACAGTCGGGGCCGGCTCTTCTTTGAGCTGATCGATTACCAGGTGGAGATCAACTCCCCTGGGACCGATGCCTCGGTGGAGACGACGCTGGTCCTGAAAGATGCCCAGGAGAACCGGATCGTCGCTACCGGGACCTCTCCCGATATTATCGTGGCCTCCGTCCAGGCCTTCGTGGACGGCTACAACCTCCTCTGGGCCCGCCAGCAATCGTAATATCTTGCCTCTGAGGCGACGCCTCGCCCAACACAATCCTTGGTTTTTGTGTGAAACCGCGCGACCCTTGTCAGCCACGGCCTCTCCCGGAACGACCTGCATGCGGCCGGAAGGATGGGCAAGGACGAGCGTATTGCGGACTGGCACCTGAGGGATCGTCGAGACAAGGAGGAAGCCGTGAAGGTTGCGGTGGTGGGGGCCGGAGCCGTGGGGGGGTACTTCGGGGCGCTCCTCCACAGGGGAGGTCTGGACGTGACGTTGATCGCACGGGGCCGGCATCTGGAGGCCATCAAGACTCACGGACTTCAGATCAAGAGCTCCCGGGGGGACTTTACCGTCGCGGCCAAGGCCGTCGGGGACCCAAGGGAGATTGGCCCGGTGGACCTGATCCTCTTCTGTGTGAAATCGTATGAAACGGAATCGGCGGCTCGCCAGTGTCTGTCCATGATTCGGGGGGACACCGCCATCATCTCCCTGCAGAACGGGGTTGATAACGAAGAAAAGATCGCCGGGGCGGTCGGGGAAGAAAAGGTCCTGGGGGGAGTTGCCTACATCGGGGCTGGTGTCTCCGAGCCCGGCGTGATCGTGCATACGGCTGAAGGTCGAATCGTCTTTGGAGAGATGCAAGGAGGAATCAGCGAACGGGTCAGACACCTGGAGCAGATGTTCCGTGACGCTGGCGTTCCGGCAGAGATCTCCCCCGACGTCCGGGCGATCTTGTGGGGGAAGCTGTGCTGGAACGCCTCCTTCAACGCCCTCAATGCCCTGGTGGGAGGAGAGGTTCGAGCCTTGATCGAACATCCAGAGACCTGGGCGCTGGCCCGAGAGGTCATGGAAGAAGTCCGCACGGTGGCGGTAGCCCACGGGGTTCACATGCCGGACGACGTTGTGGACAAGCTCCTCCACTGGACCACATCAGCCGGCGCCGGGATCAAGACCTCCACGCGGCAGGACCTGGAAGCAGGCAAGCGACTTGAGGCCGATGCCCTCAACGGGGTGGTGGTCCAGAAGGGGAAGGCGGCGGGTGTCCCCACGCCATTGAATTTCGTCCTCTATGGACTGCTGAAGGCCATCGATCCGGTGTCCTGATCCCCTCGCAGTTTCTCCGTGAGATTGGTCCCCTCGCTGGTCCCAATCCGCAATTGGAACGTGCGTCGCTCGATGAGGTGTACGAGGAGATACAGTTCCAGCCCAAACGGCAGGTAACCCAAATAGCCGAGGAGCGGCATCTCGAACAGATGCCAAAAATCCGCGAACGGGACGTGGTAGATCCACTTCGGGTAGGAAAGGTAATTCCACATCTCCCAGAAGAATCCACAGGTCAGCGCGCCGGTCCCGAGCGCGATGACGGTGCGCCAGTCGCCGTGGTGCAGGCGGGTGAGGATCGATCGCTTGCCGAGCCACACGTTGATCGGTTCCAGGATCAGGACGAGAGAGACCCACATCAATGGGTAAAAGTATCGGGGCCAAACCAGGAGCAAGCCGAGCATGGCGAATCCCATCAGCAAGAACCCCCAGCAGGTGCGAGGTGTGGCGGAGATGCGCGGCCCGCGACCGAATCGCCCAATCCAGCGAGATGTCCCAATCAATTCGGCCGTGCCGAAGACGGCGGGGATGACGGTTGAAAAGTTCACCGACGCGAGCACGAAGTACTCCAGATCGCTGAATAATTCACCGCCGAGATACTGCCAGTTTGCGGTCCGCCAGTTGATGATCTCAAATACCCACCAGGCTGGTGCCGAGATGACGAATAACATTGCAAAGTCGCGCGGTGATCGCGTGAGCAGCGAGCTGCCGGTGCGGCGGAGCACCAGCGCATCAACCACCAGGGTGTATCCCAGCCATAAGGGAAAGAACAGCACGTGGGTTCTCAACCCGGGCAATAACCAGTTGAGAGGCCACGAGACAGCCACCAGGATCCAGCCGATCCATCCGTGCCACGCCATCGTCTTCGGCACAGCCAACCTCTCCTCCGGTCGGGTCCTTGGCCCCCGTCCTCGCCGGGACAGATTGCTCAATCATGTGCCCGGGAGTCGCGGGGGCCAAAGACGATAACGCCCGGGGGCACCGGCCCGCCGGGCGTCTCCACTCCGTCTGTCCAATAAGAGCCCTAATTGGGCCTCGTCTCTGCCTCCAAATGCGTCTCAGCCCTGGACCTTCACCCAGACCTCTCGGGCCCGGGGCCCGTCAAACTCACAGAAGAAGATTCCCTGCCAGGTGCCCAGGGTGAGCTTTCCCTTCTCGATGAAGACCGTGGCCGTATTGCCAACCCCCGTGGCTTTCATGTGAGCGTCGGCGTTCCCGTCATTATGCTCGTAGGGGTCACCGCGAGGGAAGAGGCGGCGGAGGTGGGTTGCGATGTCACGGCCAACCGCCGGGTCGTCCGCTTCCTGGATGAGGACGGCAGCAGTCGTGTGGGGGACAAAGATGTGACAAATTCCGTCGCTCACCCCGGAGCGATCTACCGCCGACTGTACTTCCGAGGTGATGTTGTAAAGCTCCTCCCGGTTACCTGTTTTCACCTTGAGCTTCGTCATAGATCCATCAGCTCCACTTTGAGAGTTGGAAGGTCCAGCACCGCCACCGTGGCCCGGCCGTGTAACCACCCGTAGGTCTCTCCGGGGTTGATCAGGAGGATATTCCCCTCTTGTCGGATCTCCGCCTTGTGGGTGTGGCCGAAGATGATGACGTCCGCCTGTTCGCGGTCACGGTCAAGCTCCTCCAGGATGTGGATGACCGTGAGACGTTTGCTGTCGAGTTCCATCCGATGGGGTCCCGGCCTGATCCGGCCTTGTGACCTCCGTTCGAGGCCCACTCGCTCCCCATCGTTGTTGCCGAAAACGCCCACCCACTCGCACTGGAGACGCTCGAGGGGGGGGAGCGCAAAGGGGGCCACAAAGTCCCCTGCGTGGATAACCAACTCCACCTGGTGATGGTTGAAGAGATCGACGGCATGCTCGATCCGGGGAAGGTGATCATGAGAGTCCGCCATCAGCCCAATCCGCATGACGACCTCGACAGCGGAGCGATATCACACCTCAACCCGAGAGTCAAGCCAGCGCCGAAGGCGCGGTTCACAGTTCACGGTTCATGGTTCATGGCAAAAACGTAGTCCTTGAGGTCTTAGCTCGGAACCATTAACCCTGAACTCTGAACCATGAACCCCCTATGGTTTAGGGAGGGGGATCCCATGCCGCTCTAGGTCCCAGCGTAGAGGGCAGGCGTCGCATCGCGGGATGGGCCGGCAGTACACTTTTCCGACTGCCACGAGCAGGGCATGATATTCGTTGTAGAGTTTTGCATCGCGAGGAAGGTGATTGAGGAAGAGGGCCTGGACCTCGTCGTAGGTAGCCCGGTGGGAAATCAGCCGGTGGCGGGAAAAGATCCGCTTCGTATAGGCGTCGACTACAAAGACCGGCATCTTGCCTGCATACAGGAGAATGGAGTCTGCGGTCTCTGGGCCGATCCCGGAGACCTCGAGAAGGGCCTTTCGGACCCGCGCTGGTTCTTCCCGGAACATCCGCTGGAGGCTCCCCCCGTATCTCGTGCGGAAAAAGGTGAGGAAGTTTTGGAGTCGTCTGGCCTTGACGTCAAAATAACCCGCGGGACGGATCAGCTTCGCCAAGCGACGTCGCGACAGGGCTGACAGAGCTGGGGAGGAAAGCGCCCTTGCCCGGCGGAGGTGTCGAATCGCCTTTTCAACGTTACTCCAGCTGGTGTTCTGAGTAAGGATCGCCCCGACGATGACCTCGAATCGGCTTCGCCCAGGCCACCAACCCTGGGGACCGAGCTGGCCGTAGAGCCGGTGATAGATACTCAGGAGTCGCCGTCGCATCGGATCTCCCGACTTCTTGTAGTGAGGAGGGTACCGCATTTCCTCCCACCCTCCCGGGTACGGAGGGAAGGTGGCATCCGGGTCCGTTTTGTAGTATCATATGCCAATCATTTTACCAAGGTTCACCCCGGCGGAGGGATTCTTCGCGTGAGGGGAGCCCCTCTCGAGGGTCGGTTCACGTGACGAGGATTCTTGCCATTGATCTTGGCGAGGTTCGAATGGGCCTGGCAATTAGTGACGAGCTTATGATCACTGCTCAACCCTTGCCGACTTGGCGCCGGAAGGACCAGCGGGCAGACTTGGCCCATCTCGCGAGCCTGGTTGAGACCTGGGGGGTTCACCAGGTGGTCGTCGGGTATCCCAAGCACCTCGGGGGTGAGGTAGGCGAGAGGGCCGTGAAGTCTCAGAAGTTCGCCGAACGGTTGGAGGGCGCCCTGGGCCTCCCGGTGATTCTCTGGGATGAGCGGTACAGTACGGTTGCGGCGGAGCGGACCCTGATCGAGGCAGGGGTACGCCGACAACGGCGCCAGCAGGTAAGGGACAGTGTGGCAGCCCTCTTGATCCTGCAAGGTTACCTGGACCGCCGGCGGACGGGAAGGTAGCGTGCAGCTCCGAGGTCGCCGATTCGTGGCGTGGATCGTGGGGCTGTGCGTGGCCTTGGTGATCGCCATTGGCGTGCGGACGTACCTCGCGGTTCATCCTGCTGTGAGCCCCGGGTATCGGGATTCGGGGGTCAAGGTAGTCTACATCAAATCCGACACCCGCTCGACCGAGATCGCCGCCCTGCTTAAACGGCAAGGAATAATCCACGACCGCTTCCTCTTCCTCGTCTTTACGCTGTTCCGCGGCACGTCTGATCGCTTGAAGGCCGGGGAGTATGAGTTCCCCTCCTCCATGGGCCTTTTGGACATCATCCGGATCCTCGAGGAAGGAAAAGTACTGGTACACAAAGTAACTATTCCCGAAGGAGCCACCGTCTGGCAAATTGCCACGGTGTTCGATAGGGAAGGACTCATGGACAGAGATCGGTTCTTGGAGATGACCATGGATCCTTCGGTGGCCAGCTTTTATGTGCCTGAGGCAGATACGCTGGAAGGATTCCTGTTCCCCGACACCTACTATTTCATCAGGGGGATCGAGGGGGAGGAGATCATTGAAACGATAGTCCAGCGGTTCTTCCGGGCCTTCACCCGGCAGGATGAGCTCCGAGCCCGGGAGCTCGGGATGAGCTTGCGTCAGATCGTGACCCTTGCCTCCATCATCGAGAAGGAGGCGGTCGTGGATGAGGAAAAACGGATCATTGCAGGGGTCTTTTACAACCGCTTGCGGCGAGGCATGCGACTGCAGGCTGACCCGACCGTCCTCTACGGGAAGCGTCGTCAGGGCCGGATTACCCGCCGGGATCTTCGAGCGAGGCACCCCTATAACACCTACGTCCAGAATGGTCTCCCCCCGGGGCCCATCGCTAGCCCAGGAGAGGCGGCTCTGAAAGCGGCGCTGTATCCGGCCCAGGTCAAGTATCTCTACTTCGTCTCGAAGAATGACGGGACCCATCATTTCTCCCGAACCCTGAAGGAACACGTTCGGGCAGTCCGCAAGTATCAGCAGGGGAGAAAGAGTCCGAGAAAAGGGAGCATCTGAGGAGGGTGGGATGAGGATCGTACGGGTCTTCATGTGGACGGCTCCGGTGGCCCTGCTCCTGGTCGGCTGTGCCCCGCCGCCTCGAACTCAGCCGGTGGAGATGGCGTCAACCCGTTATGAGTTGGGGGTGGCGTATTTTGACGCCGGCAATTATCGGCGTGCCATCCCGGAACTCGCCAGGGCGGTGGAACTCAAACCTTCCAACCCAGAATATCGAAATGCCCTGGGCATGGCGTTTATGTTTACCCGAAAGCTCGACGAGGCCATCAAGATGCTCGAGGAGGCAGTCGAGATTGACCCGAAATTTTCGCAGGCCAAAAACAATCTGGCAAGCGCCTATATGCTCAAGGGCGAGCTGGAGAAGGCGCGGGTTCTTCTCTTGGAATTGCTAGACAACATCTTTTATCCCACTCCCCACTTTGCGTATTTTAACCTGGCCAAAATCTTCGAGCGACAGGGGAAGGTGGATAAGGCGATTGAAGAGTACAGGCACGCCCTGGACATTGAGCGGAACTATGTGGAGGCCCACAATAACTTGGGAGTCCTGTATCTTCAGCAGGGGAATACGGGTCTGGCCATTTACGAGTTTTTCGAGGCGACCCGCTTGAGCCCTAAGGCGGTCGTCTATCACCGAAACCTGGGGGCTGCGTACTTTCGCGCTGGCAAGCACGAGGAGGCCCGAGAAGTCCTTCAGAGGGTGATCGAGCTGGAACCCAATAGCCGGTCGGCAGAGTATGCTCGAAAGGTCCTCAAGGAGCTCAAGCGATGACAGCGGTCTCCTCGGAGATGCGCGCGGTCCAGGTCCCGGATCTCCGCGACTTCACGCTGCCGGAGCTTACGGAGTGGATGACAGGTCTGGGCGAGCCTCCCTATCGGGCAGGACAGATATTTCGCTGGCTATGGAGGCGTCAGGTCGGGGAGTTTCGAGAGATGACAGACCTCCCGATGACCTGCCGCCAGGTCTTGGAAGCGCACGCTCGCGTCAGCACCGTAGCGGTCGTGGCGATCCAGTCTTCCCAGGACGGAACCCACAAGCTCCTGCTCGAGCTCCCGGATGGGGAGCGGATTGAGGCGGTGCTGATTCCGGAGGCCCGTCGTCTGACCGCTTGCATCTCTAGCCAAGTCGGTTGCGCCCTGGGATGCCGCTTCTGTCTTACAGCCACTATGGGGCTTCACCGAAACCTCCGGCCGGCCGAAATTGCCGGCCAGCTGGTGGCTCTGGGGAAAACCCTTGGTTCCGGGAACCACATCACCCATATCGTCCTGATGGGGATGGGAGAGCCGTTGGCGAACTATCCTGCGACCGAGAAAGCCCTGCGAATTCTCATCGCCAGGGAAGGGCTTGCCTTCTCTCCTCGGCGAATCACCGTCTCTACGGTCGGGTTGGTTCCGGGGATCCGTGGTTTAGCCCGATCCGGACTCGGGGTCAGCCTCGCGGTCTCCCTCACGGCGACCACGGATGAGCTGCGCGATCGCCTCGTGCCCATCAATCGCCGGTATCCCCTGCGGGAACTCCTCCAGGCCTGCCGGGATTTTCCCCTCCCGCCCCGGCGCCGAATGACCTTCGAATACGTCCTGATGGCGGGAATCAACGATGGCAGCGAGGATGCCCACCGCCTGGTCAAGCTGCTCAAAGGCATCCGATGCAAGGTCAATCTCATCCCCCTGAATGAGGCGCCGGAGATCCCGTTCCGACGTCCCTCCCGTCAGCAGGTCGAGGCCTTCCAGAAGATCCTGGAGCGGGCCGGCACCATCGCCACGATTCGGGAGAGTCGGGGAGAGGATATCTCGGCCGCCTGTGGCATGCTCGCGACGGCCGAGAGGCCGCTTGACAGTGTCTGCTCCGTCCCGTACAATGATCAATGCGGGGTGGAGCAGTTCGGTAGCTCGTTGGGCTCATAACCCAAAGGTCGCAGGTTCAAATCCTGCCCCCGCAACCAAATCCGATTGCCGCCAGACGAGTACACGTCGGACAGGCAGCATCATTTTGCCTGTCTTTTTCTTTTTGGGGTTGCAGGGAAGTCCGCGCCGAACCTGCAACCCCTTTTTTATCAATAGCTTCACACTCTCCCTTACGTCTGTGCCTTACCCTCTTTTCTCCCGTTTCTGGACACCAAATGGACACCAAATAGCCACCGCTCAAGGCTGGAATGATCTTTCAGCTCACAACCGCGGGGTGGGGAAGGACCTTGACAAGTCGTTAGACACGGGCAAGAATCGGCGCATCGGGGGAGATTTCATGGTCGATGCAGAAGAGCCCGAAGACGAGGGTGCAGAAACCACCCCTTCAGAGGAGGCCAAGGCCGCCGAAATAGAGCAAGAACGGGGCCGACTACTCGCCGCACTGGCATCGTCCAACCCCGACACCGTGGTCCACAAGGTCGCCTGGATCCTAAACAATTACCCCGACACTCGGAACTCTGATATCACCCTTCAATTGCGCTACTGGGAGACGTTCTGCCCCGACCAGTACGACGGCAGCGCAATCACACCCAAGGATCTCTACAGGTTGCCGCGGCTTCCGACCCTCACCCGCGCTCGGGCACGAATCCAGAACACATTGAGGCTCTTCCTCGCAGACGCGGACGTCCGAAGGCAGCGTGGCACATTGTCCGAGGAGGAGCGCGAGGAGGCAGTCGCGGCCAAGCACTCCTCGGCACCCGTCTACGCGGTGTACGTAGATGAAAGCGGAAAGACACAACGTAACCTGTTGGTTGGGAGCCTATGGATACTGCAGGGCCCTGAGACGTTCCGCATGGCGATGAAACTTATGCAGTGGCGCGCTACGAGTGGGTTTCGGGAGGAGCTGCACTTCACCGAGGTCGATGAGAGATCCTTGCCTTATTATTTACAGGCAATCGACATTGTGGTGGAGAACGCGTCGGCGCTAAGCCTCAAGTACGTCACTATCCCAAGGGCCGGTGCAGGCCCCGTGCAGGTGGTTGTCCCGAAGCTAATCTACCACCTGGTCGTGCGTGGTATCGCACACGAGCACGAAAGCGGCCGCGCACCTCTGCCGAGGAACCTCCAGCTGTGGAAGGACAGCGAGGAGGCCGGATATGATCAGCTCGTGCTCGCCGAGCTTAGCGATCGACTGAGGAACGCAGCCACAGCCCAGTTCGCCGGAGATCTGGTAATTGACGTCGTTGAGGCTGCTGATTCGAAGGGGAACGATTTGCTGCAGGTCGCTGACGTGTTCACGGCCTCCATCAACAGGATGATCAACCCCCCTGACCCAGCACCAAAGACCCCTGGTCCAAAGGACGAGCTTGCCCGGTATGTAATCACGCGCACGGCGGTCGCGCTGAACGCGGAGGTCGACGATCAGTATGAGGACCTGGCAGTAAGGATAAACCTATGAGGTCCGGGAAGCAAAAAGGGACCTTCTAGTTTTTCAACGGCGGGTTGGGAAGAACCTTAACAGGTCCTTAAAAACGGCCGAGAATTGTCGCATC
>LKGT01011991.1_pt1 | contig 11461 bp, 10 predicted proteins | sample 503861 | NCBI WGS metagenome assembly LKGT01 (sample SAMN04113194, study PRJNA297058) | marine sediment metagenome | biome: marine benthic biome; feature: marine benthic feature; material: marine sediment; isolation source: sediment sample collected at the water-sediment interface from the South......
GCACGGTTGATGATCGTCCGTACGGTGGTGGTCCAGGCATGGTGATGAAATTCGAGCCTGCCGCGGCCGCGATTCGGGAGGCCAGGCGTACGATGCCTGCCGGCTGCCCGGTGATCTGCCTGAGCCCGCAGGGTGTGGTATTTGACCAGGCGGCGGCGGAGCGACTGGCCCGATTGCCGGGTCTTATTTTGCTGGCCGGCCGCTACGAGGGTATCGACGAAAGACTCATCGAGGTGGAAGTCGATGAAGAATTGTCGCTGGGTGATTTCGTACTCAGCGGTGGGGAGATTGCGGCGATGGCCGTGATCGATGCAGTGGTCAGGTTGATTCCTGGTGTGCTCGGCGACGAGGATTCCGCGTCGCAGGACTCTTTTGCGGGAGGCTTGCTGGATTGTCCACACTACACGCGCCCCGAAGAAATTGAAGGCCGGCGTGTGCCGCCGGTGTTGTTGTCGGGTGATCACGCAAAGATCGCGCGTTGGCGGCACAAACAGGCCCTGGGCCGCAGTTATATGAGGCGTCCCGATCTTGTGAGAAAATTAAGTCTGGACAACGAGCAAAAGAAGTTGCTCGAGGAGTTCCTGGACGAGCAGGGGCCGGGGACGGCCAACGGGCAATCGGCCCGGCAATGAATACAGCACCAGTGTTACTGGCAGGTAGAGAACGATGAGCAAAATAATCGAATCAATTGAACAGGAACAAATCAACAAGGAAATTCCGGACTTTGCACCGGGCGACACTGTGCTTGTTCAGGTCAGGGTCAAGGAAGGTACTCGCGAGCGCTTGCAGGCCTTCGAAGGTATCGTTATTGCGAAAAAAAATCGCGGCCTTAACTCATCCTTTACCGTTCGAAAAATTTCTCATGGCGAAGGCGTGGAACGAGTATTCCAAACCCACAGCCCAACGGTCAGTGCTATTCAGGTCAAACGCCGTGGCGACGTTCGTCGCGCGAAGCTCTACTACCTTCGCGGTCGAACCGGAAAAGCAGCACGAATCAAAGAGAAAATTCGTCGGTAAAACCTGACCCCTTACCTGATCGGACACCCCGTTTTACTTAAGACGTCCGTATAATTAGGGATCCAGGGATTTGGGGTGGAACCTATCCGCTCAAGAGGGGTCTGTCGTGGCATGAGCACCATGCATGGAATCGGCGTGCGAATCGCTTGCATTGGCGCATGCCTGTTGCTGTCCGGCTGCGCTTCCCTGATGGCTTCTGCAGCCAGTGGTCTGGCCGACAATCTGTCGGCAGCCATTCTGAATCAAAATGACCCTGAAACTGTGCGGGACGGGGCACCGGCGTACCTGCTGCTGCTCGACAGTTTTCTCGAAGGCAGTCCTGACGATCCGGCGCTGCTGGCTGCGGCTGCCAATTTGTATGCATCCTATGGTACGGTTTTTGCGGATGACGAAGAACGGGCCGCCCGACTTACCGAGAGAGCCCAGAACTATGCGCAGAGGGCAGTCTGCATACGATTCCCCGCGGGCTGCAACTGGACCCGGGCGCCTTATGACGAGTTCACCGGCACTCTGCGCGGGCTCAGCAGCAAACATGCAGAGGTCACCTACAGTTATGCGATCGCCTCGCTTTCTTACATTCGTGCCCACAGCGATGACTGGAATGCGATGGCAAGATTGCCGCACATGGAAGCACTGCTTATCAGGTACCTGGATATCAGCGAATCTGCCGATAATTGCGATGTATATAACTATCTCGGCATTTTGCTGACGTTAAGACCGCCGGCGCTCGGCGGAGAGCAGGAAAGAGGTCGTGACTACTTTGAGCGTTCCATCGAATGCTCCAAAGGACTCGACCTGTCCGTGAAAGTAGAATTTGCGCGAGGCTATGCGCGGATGCTTTACGAACGTGAATTGCATGACCGCCTGCTTGATGAAGTCATGGCTGCAGATCCAAATGTGCCGGGYTATACACTAACGAACGTTYTRGCGCARCGTGATGCTGCCGACATGCTGGCCAGYGCWGATGATTACTTCTGAYRCKCGTTWAGTGCCTGYTACYATTRCAAAACAGCTTCGASGGAGAATGCTGATGCGAATTKTTRTTKGTCTCGTCGCTGCCACYTTYCTGTCTGTGGTYAATATTTCCAGTGYGGAAGCCARGACWCAGTTCAARATAGCGACGCTTCTTCCCGAGAATACGGATCGYGTGAAGAGAATGCGCGCKGCTGCYGATGAAATAGAGGAGCRYACARATGGCCGCGTTTCGTTYAARTATTACTTYGGCGGAAGTCAGGGGAGTGACGACAAAGTACTWTATAAGATGAAGATCGGCCAGCTTCACGGCTCGACTTATTCSCCGGCTGCTTTRCAGAARGTTTATCCGGATATCAATATTTATGGCTTGCCATTCATCTTCGAGTCGGAAGATGAAGTGGACTATGTTCGTAAAATCATGGACGCCAAGTTTCAAAGGGGACTTGAAGAAGCAGGCTTCGTGAATTTCGGCTTTGCGGGCGGCGGTTTTGCGATGGTCTTGTCCAATGAGCCAGTCCGCAGTCACAATGATCTGAAAGGCCAGAAAGTCTGGGTGCCAGAAGGCGATGTATTCAGCTATGAAGCGATGCAGGCGCTGAAGTTGACGCCGGTCCCATTGGAAATAGCAAACGTAATGACTGGCCTGCAGACAGGTTTGATTGATATTGTTGCAATTCCTCCAGCAGGTGCCCTGATTTTTCAATGGCACACCAAAGTCAATTATGTAACGCAAATGCCAGTTCTTTTCACCATGTATTTTATGGTCATCGATGCAAGGGCGTTTAAGCGAATAGAGGCAGCGGATCAGGCGGTAGTCAGAGAGGTAATGGGCCACCTGTACGCTGAGTTCGATGCGGCTGAGCGAGAAGATGCGCCCAATGCCCTGCAAGCGTTAATCAATTCCGGCGTCGAAAGCGTGGAGCCACTTCCTGACGAGTTCGAGAGGTTGCAAAAAGAGACGGCCACAGCCAACCGGAGCATGGCGGATCGCGGCATGTTCTCGTCTGAACTGCTGGAAGAGATGTTGTCTCACGTGCAGGAGTTTCGGCGTGCGCAGGCGTCCCGTGACACGATGACCTGTGTGCCGGCAGGGGACGAAATTGACGCTGGGGAACAGTTAGCACGCTCGACTGAAATCGAAGTGAGGGAAGCAGGCGATATGGATGTTTGTGAACCCGATGCAAGCGCGACGGAACCACTCGAACAGGCTTCGGGGAGCGAAAGCTAATAATGACTGGAGCAACATCCAGGTTGCTCGCTCGCCTGGAGCGTTGGGGAACCGCAGCGGAAGACGCCTCGCTGGTCCTGTTATTGGGCTCATTGATGATACTGGCGGTTGGTCAGATCGTCTTACGCATCTTTTTCGATTCTGGCCTGATATGGGCGGATGAGTTACTCAGAATCATGGTGCTCTGGATCGCGCTGATTGCATCGGTCGCAGCGGCACGAAGCAAGCGGCACCTCAGAATCGACATACTTTCGCATTTCGTTCCCGAGCGATATACACAGGTCCCCGGCATCATCGTCGATGGATTTACTGCTTCGATCTGTGGTCTTCTTGCGTGGCACTCGATCCGMTTCCTGCAGATCACGATAGAGATGGAYGACACAGTRCTCGTGGATTTTCCATCGTGGATYGCRTATGGCATTTTGCCKGTGGCATTTCTYCTCATGTGCTACCGCTTTTTYGTGYTATTTGCGAAAGGAATRGYCGATRYTYTTAGCGMGARAAAAATCCCGGAAGCRRMAAAATGATATTGCTRGGGSTAKTACTYGTRCTCYTGGCMKTATTTGGCGCRCCATTATTCGCGGTAATCGCGRCAAGYGCCATGCTCGGATACCAAAAGGAAGGAATCGACCTGATGGCAATGGCTATCGAGGTYCTCGGCATTTCACAGATGCCRTTTCTTTCAGCRATACCACTGTTCACTTTTGCCGGATATCTTCTMAGTGAAAGTAATGCTCCYGGYCGCCTYGTGCGSCTCACTGGTGCGGTKCTCGGCTGGATGCCCGGTGGGCTCGCRCTTGTGGCTCTGGGCGCCTGYGCATTCTTCACCGCATTTACCGGAGCATCGGGTGTCACGATCATCGCTCTTGGGGCAATTCTGTATCCAGCACTAAAGGAAGACGGTTACCCGGATAATTTTAATCTCGGCCTTGTCACGACCTCTGGCAGCCTGGGTTTGTTGTTTGCGCCATCGCTGCCACTTATCCTGTATGGCATTGTTGCCGAAGTCTCGATAGATAACCTGTTTCTGGCCGGCATTCTTCCAGGTTTGCTCATGCTGATGATGTTGTCGGGGTGGAGCCTCTGGGTTAATCGGGCTAACCGAAAACCGCTCGCTACGTTTTCATGGCGCAAGGTTGGAGCGTCACTGCGTGAGTCGATTTGGGAGTTACCGCTCCCGATCGTTGTTCTCGGCGGAATTTATTCCGGCTTCTTTGCGGTTTCGGAAGCTGCTGCTGTCACAGCATTGTATGTGTTGATTGTGGAAGTCGTCATTCATCGCGAAATAAAGCTGTCGGAACTGCCGCGCATCATGCGTGAATCCATGCTGCTTGTCGGGGGAATACTCATTATTTTGGGCGTGTCCCTCGCGTCAACGAATTACATGATCGATGCTGGTGTGCCGCAGAAAATACTGGAATTCGTATCGGCATTTGTAACCGGTCAGGCAAGTTTTCTGTTTCTGTTACTAATTTTTCTGCTGATACTTGGGGCAATTCTGGATATTTTTTCCGCCACGGTATTGATCGTACCGCTAATTTTGCCGATTGCAGCACTGTACGGCATAAACGAAGTTCACTTGGGGATAGTATTCCTCGCGGCTATGCAATTGGGTTACCTGACACCACCGGTTGGGTTGAACCTGTTTATCGCGAGCTATCGATTCGACAAGCCCATAATGACGGTCTATGCAGCGACATTCCCATTTCTGATGATTCTTTTGTTATCAGTAATTCTGATCATGTACTGGCCGAGTTTGTCTCTTTTTCTGGTACCTGGGTGAAGATATTTGATTTGACTGGCTTTGGCCGCAGCGGGCAAGGTTAGACCAATAACGGACAAAATGCTGAGGAAAAAATCATGAATCGACCGGGACTCGCAATTGGATCCCTGCTTGTGTTCACCCTGATATCGACGGCAAGTGCAGAATCAGGCCCGGATTTGGATGATATTCGCTTGCCGTCGGGATTCTCGATAGAGCTTTATACGAACGAAGTTCCGAACGCCCGTTCTCTTGCGTTAGGCGAACAAGGGACGATTTTTGTCGGTACCCGGAAAGACGGTCGTGTATATGCTGTGGTTGCGCGTGAAAACGAAGCGCCCCGTGTAGTCACTATTGCCAAAGACTTGAATATGCCAAACGGCGTGGCTTTTCACGACGGCAATTTGTACGTTGCCGAGGTTTCACGCATAAGCAGGTACAGTGACATCGAGTCGAGTCTCGAGAGTATTCCCGAGCCGGAAGTCGTCAATGAGACTTTTCCGTCGGAACGGCACCACGGTTGGCGATACATAGACTTTGGTCTTGACGGCAAGCTCTACATAAGCATCGGCGTACCATGCAACATTTGCAAGAAAGAAGGATTTGGCAACATAACGCGACTGAACGCCGACGGTTCCGGAAAGGAAATCGTTGCCACCGGAGTACGAAATTCAGTTGGATTTACCTGGCACCCGGAAACCGGGGAAATGTGGTTCACTGACAACGGTCGGGACATGCTCGGCGATGATGTGCCAGCGGACGAGCTTAATCACCTCCGAACATTCGGCGCTCATTTCGGTTATCCGTTCTGTCACGCCGGTGAGATCAGCGACCCCGAATTCGGAGAGCAGGGTAATTGCCGGGATTTCACCGCTCCGGCTCTGAAGCTCGGGCCGCACGTGGCGGCGCTGGGACTCAAATTTTATACCGGTGATATGTTTCCACCCAAATATCGGGGACAGCTGTTCATCGCCGAGCACGGGTCCTGGAACCGGTCGGAAAAGATCGGCTACAGAATTATGTTGGTACGAATGGGCGATAATGGGCCGTCCGGATACGAAGTATTTGCGGATGGCTGGCTCAAGGGAGACGAGGTTTCGGGCCGTCCAGTGGATTTATTGTTTCTTGACGACGGTTCGATGTTAGTCAGTGATGACAAATCCGGTAGCATTTACCGAATTAGCTACCAGCATCCTTGAATTGCCGATTTCGGTCGAAATTGGCTGGTGATCAGAGAATCGTTGCAGGAATATTTCGTTTTGGCAAAGATGGAGAGTAAAGAATGAGTATGCGCGATACCGTGCTGAAGATTTTTTCCGCATTGTGGACCGGTGTTGATGGCATCCGCAAGGTTTTGCACCTGCTGGTTTTGTTGTTCATTTTTTCAATCGTGTTTGGAACAATATCATCGACTGTACCGAGATTGCCCAGTGAAGCGGCGCTGATTATCCAGCCAGTTGGTGTACTGGTCGAGCAATTGGCGGGCGATCCTTATGATCGCGCGATCGCCGGACTGCTCGGCGATGAAGATCCACAGACGCTCGTGCAGGACATCGTCGACGGCCTCGAATATGCGAAAGATGATTCACGCATCAAAGCGGTCGTGCTTGATCTGCGTAAGCTCCGCGGGGGAGGTCTCAGCAAGCTGCACAGAATCGGCGCTGCATTGGACGAATTTCGTGCCTCGGGCAAGCCGGTCATTGCGAACGCGGATTTTTTGGATCAGCGGGCCTACTACCTCGCTTCGCATGCTGATGAAATTTATTTGCACCCGGATGGTCTGGTTTTTCTGCCGGGCTTTTCTGTGTACCGGAACTATTTCAAAGACGCGATCGACAAGCTCAGGATCGACTGGAATATCTTCAAGGTTGGTACGCACAAGTCATTTGTCGAACCGTATATGCGAATGGACATGTCCGAGGAAGATCGCGAGTCCACCACAGAATTGCTCGACCAGCTTTGGAAGGCCTACCGGGAGGAAGTCGCTGCGGCCCGCGGTTTCGATGTTAGCGTCATCGATGACTTCTCTCTGAACCTCCTGGAGAACGCGAGGAATGAGAATGGCGATATCGCCGCATTGGCACTTAGCTTTGGCCTGATCGACGGACTGCTGACAAGAGCAGAGTTCAACACAATAATTATCGGGCATGTCGGCGTTGACGCCAAGAGTCCGGATTCGTATCGCGCCATTGAGCTGGATGACTTCCTGGCACAGACACGTCTCCTGAAAGGAGACAAATCCGCCAAAGAAAACATTGCGATCATTGTGGCATCGGGTGAGATTCTTAACGGAACTCAGGCACCCGGACTGATTGGGGGCGATTCTACAGCCAGGCTGTTGCGCCGTGCGCGTAACGACGACTCTGTGAAAGCCGTGGTTCTTCGCGTGGACAGTCCCGGCGGCAGTGCGTTCGCATCGGAGATAATCCGTAATGAAATTGTGGCCTTGAAAGACGCCGGCAAGCCTGTCGTGGCGTCCATGGGCAGTGTCGCTGCTTCGGGTGGTTACTGGATTTCGATGGCGGCAGACAAAATCTATGCGAATTCCAAAACAATCACCGGCTCGATCGGGATATTCGGCATGTTCCCGACGTTCCAGCGATCTCTCGCGGTGCTTGGTATCGCGACGGACGGAGTAGGAACGACGGCCTGGGCAGGTCAGTTGCGCCCCGACCGGGCCATGTCCGATGATGCCAAGGCGCTGTTCCAGATAATCATCGACAAGGGCTACGACGAATTTATCAGCAGAGTCTCCGAACACCGCAACCTCGATAAGATCGAGGTCGATCACATCGGACAGGGCCAGGTATGGACCGGAGCGGATGCTCTGGGATTCGGCTTAATCGACGAAATTGGCAACCTCGATGAGGCTGTCGCTGCTGCTGCGGAACTCGCAAGCCTTGACGCCGAAGCCTTCGGTCGAAAATCGTTCGAAAAGGAACTGACTTCGGGTGAACAGCTTGTCCTCGATTTTCTGGCCTCGGCAATGTGGCTCGGAATCGAGCCGCAAAGCCTCGTCAGCAGACCCGCGAAGTCCGTGCAAGGTCTTGTCGAAATCGTCGAGAATGCGTTGGCGCCTGTGTTGCGTTTCAACGATCCAAAAGGCGTCTATGCCCATTGTTTTTGCGCCTTCGAATAAAAACGTATTCGTAGGAGTGATGCGTAGGAGCGGCCGTCCTTACTTCCAGTTCAGGAGCACCTTGCCGGACTGCCCCGACTCCATAAGCTGGAAAGCATCTTCATAGTCGTTCATTTCGAAGTGGTGGGTGATGACCGGGCTGATGTCGAGGCCGCTCTGCAACATACTCGTCATCTTGTACCAGGTCTCGAACATCTCGCGTCCGTATATTCCTTTTAGCAGCAGACCCTTGAATATCACTTCGCTCCAGTCGATGGCGGTTTCGTCGGGCGGAATTCCGAGCAGGGCAACACGGCCGCCGTGATGCAATGTCCTGAGCATGTCGCGGAAGGCCGATGGATTGCCCGACATCTCCATGCCGACATCGAAACCTTCCTCCATGCCGAGCTCGTTCATCGTGTCGTCAAGCGAGCCTGCCGTCACGTTCAGCACCACCGTGGCGCCCATTTTTTTTGCGAGCCGAAGGCGGTAGTCGTTGATGTCTGTAATAACGATATGACGGGCGCCAGCGTAACGGGCGATGGCGACAGCCATGATGCCGATCGGTCCGGCGCCGGTGATCAAGACGTCTTCACCAACGAGATCGAATGACAGGGCAGCATGCGTCGCGTTACCCAGCGGATCGAGTATCGACGCCATGTCGTCGCTAATCGCATCGGGCAACTTGAACACGTTGAAAGCAGGGACAGCTATGTATTCTGCAAATGCGCCTGGCCTGTCAACACCGACACCTGCCGTGTGGATGCAGAGGTGGCGACGCCCGGCACGACAGTTGCGACAAACGCCACATGTTATGTGGCCTTCGGCAGAGACGCGATCGCCTATGACAAAACCCTTGACCTCGCTTCCGTATTCGACGATTTCGCCGGTGAATTCATGGCCGATGGCGATCGGCACAGGAATGGTTTTACTGGCCCAGGCATCCCACTGATAAATGTGAATATCCGTGCCACAGATCGCGGTGCGGCCGACTTTGATCAGAACGTCATTGTGGCCGGGCTTCGGCATATCTATGTCCTCGAGCCAGATTCCGCGCTCAGGTTTCGATTTGACCAGTGCTTTCATGCTGTTCTCAGCTTAAGATTTTCAGTTCACGGCCGACTTCGGCAAATGCGCCTACCGCCTGGTCGAGGTGATCACGGGTCAGGCCGGCGGACATCTGTGTCCGTATGCGTGCCTGGCCCTTCGGCACGACCGGGAAGGCAAACCCGATCACATAGATCCCGCGATCGAGCAAACGATCGGCCATTGTCGTTGCGAGCTTGGCGTCACCGAGCATTACGGGGATGATGGGATGCTCGCCGGGTTTGAGCTCGAAACCAAGCTTCGTCATTTTGTCACGAAAATAAGCTGTATTTTCCCACAACTGATCGCGCAGGCTTGCGTCGTTCTCAAGCAGATCGAGCACCGTAATCGAAGTCGCTGCGATTGCGGGAGCAACCGAGTTGGAAAACAAGTACGGCCTGGACCTTTGCCGCAGCCAGGCGACGATCTCTTTTCGCGCCGATGTATAGCCGCCTGACGCTCCACCCAGCGCCTTGCCCAGTGTCCCGGTAATAATGTCGATTCGGCCCATGACATCGCGGTACTCGTGTGTTCCTTTGCCATTGTCTCCAAGAAATCCGGCAGCATGCGCATCATCGATCATCGTCAACGCATCGTAACGGTCAGCCAGCTCACAGATTGAATTAAGATCCGCGATCGTCCCGTCCATCGAGAATACGCCGTCGGTCGCGATCAGTCTCGTACGGCAATCACCTGCCGCTTTGAGCTGGGACTCCAGATCATKCATATCGTTRTTCTGATATCGAARACGTTTTGCTTTGCAAAGGCGAATGCCGTCGATGATGCTGGCGTGATTGAGCGCATCGCTGATGACGGCRTCCTSCTCGTCRAGCAGKGTCTCGAAAAGACCACCRTTCGCATCAAAACAGGATGGRTAGAGRATCGTGTCTTCGGTRCCAAGGAAACGGCTGATGCGTTCTTCCAGTTGTTTGTGGACGGTTTGCGTYCCACAAATGAACCGGACCGAAGCCATGCCATAGCCGTACTCGTCAAGYGCYGCGTGCGCTGCCTYKATGATCGCCGGAWGATTGGCAAGTCCGAGGTAGTTGTTTGCACAGAGRTTAATGACTSGTGTCGTGCCGCCGTTATTYCGGACATCGATYGCGGCCTGTTGTGGACCTGCGATCAGTCGTTCCTKCTTATAGAGACCCTGRGCTTTGAGCGCCTCTGTTTGTTCCGCCAGTGCRTCKAGAAAATTGCCGGGCACGGGATTGCCCTCCGARCTSAAAGGCCGCAAAGTATATCAGGMGCGAATTGRYACGGGGAYGTATGGCTGACAAGTATGACAACGGTCTGAGGGTCGATCGCTGGCTCTGGTTCACCCGCTTTCACAAGACGAGGATGCTGGCTTCCGCCGCGGTCCAGGCAGGTCATGTCAGGATTAACGGGGAGCGCGCAAGACCGGGCAACCGGGTCGTGCCTGGTGATACGGTCGAACTCGTCAAAGACCAGCTTCTGTACAAGTTGAGTATTCTGTCATTACCGGTACGCCGCGGGCCGGCGACCGCGGCACGGGAATGTTACGTGGAGGATTCTGCGACGCAGCAGAAGCGCCGGGAAGTGATTGCACAGATAAAAGAGGATCGTAGACAAATGCCACGAACCCGCGGCAAGCCTGACAAACATACGCGTCGGAAGCTTCGTGAGCGAAGTCGCCGGCAGCCAGACTGATGTTTGTTGTCGACAGATGCGAGCTTGCTGAAGAGTATGGACTGAAGCCGGCCGCGCAATACCCTATAATCGCCGCCCTTGTTGCGGTGTAACCAGCCCAATCGATACCGGCTGAATGGTGCTCATTGATGCGTTTCACTGATCATTCCTATATCAAAGCGGGGCCTTTGGGGCACGTAAGCGATAAGTACCTTGCGGACGAAGAGTCACTGGTCAAGGAGCTGATCGAGATTGCAGATTCGGGACATGCCGCGCGGGCGAAAATTCAGGGCACGGCAGCAAATCTGGTGCGTGCGGTCCGCCGGCAGGCGGCGCAAGAAGGCGGCATCGACGCCTTCTTACAGCAATACGATTTGTCATCCGAGGAAGGCGTGTTACTGATGTGCATAGCCGAAGCCTTGTTACGCATTCCCGATGCGGATACTGCGGATCGTTTGATAGCAGACAAGATCACGTCTGCGCGGTGGCAGGATCACCTTGGTGAAAGCGACTCACTTTTTGTAAACGCATCGACCTGGGGCCTGATGCTTACGGGCCGACTGCTGACCCTTGACGAGACGGCAACTTCCAACCCTGCAAAATATGTCGGCAAGCTCGCGAGTCG
>LKGT01011990.1_pt1 | contig 11459 bp, 7 predicted proteins | sample 503861 | NCBI WGS metagenome assembly LKGT01 (sample SAMN04113194, study PRJNA297058) | marine sediment metagenome | biome: marine benthic biome; feature: marine benthic feature; material: marine sediment; isolation source: sediment sample collected at the water-sediment interface from the South... ...
GATCGTTCAATGGAGACAGCAACGCGGAGTATCGAAGATGCACGCCAAGCTAATCACGATAGGTAAGCTTGCCCAGAAGGCGAGGATGACGCCACGAGCGATCCGGCACTACGAGCGGCTTGGATTGATCCAGGTGCCAGTTCGCACCGACTCCAATTACCGGCTCTTTGATTCGGACTCGGTGGAGCGGGCGCGGTTCATCGCAAAATGCCGGTCGCTCGGATTCTCCATTGCGGAGATCGCGGATCTGCTTCGGGCCATGGACGACCCGGAACACACCTGCGCCCAGGTCGCCGAGCTTACTCAAACTCACTTGGACCTGGTCGACGCCAAGCTGCAAACCTTGGTGGAAATGCGGCGTACCTTGGCAAAGACCTTGTCGCGCTGCACCGGCAAGGACGTTCCTGAATGTGCCGTGCTGGACTTCCTGAAGCAGTCGGCCTGATCGCGCTATTCATGATGGCACCCCCTTACGCAACGTGATTACACGGCCGTGATCGTCGTGACGAGCACCTTGAGCCCGGAACAAGGGCAGAATGCGCAACCACGTACGAGCCATTCACAGTTTCGGCCAGGCCGAAGAGCTTTACCTGGAGACCGGCGCAAGGAGCGCGTGGGCCTTGGACAGCGGGTCCGGTTCGGGAAGCAGCTTCAGATAGGTCCGCAAGGCTGCCTGGGCAGCGGTGTCCTCGCCGAGCCACAGCTGGGTGACACCCCGCAGGTAGAGGGGAAGTGGCCTGGTAACGCGGACATAGAGGGTTTGACGGAAATCCTCCCAGGTTTCGGAGGAAATGCCTGGCGGAACGGCGCGACTCCAAGCGAGAAGCGAGTCGGTCACCTCACGACAGCCATCGCTTTCGAGGCAACGACGAAGGTCATCCAGGCGACTCTCGAACTCACGCCGCTCGCGCAGGCCCTGAGGTCTCCTGCCGGCGCCTTCGAGCAACACTGCCTTAATGAACGGGGTCATGACACCCGCGACGGAGCGGGCGTCGGCGGAGGTTGTTTGCAGAACGTCCAGYGCCTCMTYGGCCCGATCGGTCCCGGYGAGTAGCAAGGCAAACAAGAGGTTATCCTCCGCCGAYCTTTGGGAAACAGGAACYCGACCCATGAKCCGTRCCGCTGCCGTAACCTCGCCCTTCKCGAAGGTGATCYTGGCGCGGCGTGTCAAGAAGGCGGSTCCATCATGCCGATTCCAGATTGCCTCGGCTTCRTCCAGCTTGCCTTCAAGGCTGGCCGCGTCGCCCAACAGGAGGTCCGCATCCGAGATACGGCCGTGCGACCGAAGGGACTCGGATAACTTGCGAACAAGCGCGGGACGGCCGTCAGCAAGATAGCGAGCGGCGACGGCCTTCAAGAAACCGGTACCATCGGCGCGGGCGAGCCACGTGTTCACAACCGGATTCAGAAATTCCGAGGCGACAGCGGCATTCTGGATAAGCGAGAGGTTGGCCGCCGTCGTGTCGCTCAGAAGGTACCAGGGRCTTCCGAACTCCAAGAGTCCGTTGTCGTCCGTGTTYAGCGGTCCCCGSTCCAGGACAGCCCTCAGTCCTTGMCCGTCGSCGACCCAGCGAGCCAACAGGTCCGCAGGCTCGCGCATWTCTATCCGGTTCAAATCTTGACGTGAGGCGYYKTCAAAAAGCTGGGCCAAGGCTGCCGGGGCCACCGATACMGGTTCCGAGCTCGCRATCGCCACGAGGTCGCCYTCRGCRACGTGAAACAGGTATAGGTTCGGAAAKACGCTGAGGAGCGTRCGAAGAAGCGCCTGGAAYTGSGGSGTGCTCAAGCCATAAAGAGGRATCCACTGGACCAGAATTCCACGCGSCTCCAACCGATCCCGRACCARCYCGAAGAACTCGCGCGTGAACAGGCGGGCGGACATGGAGAGCCAGGGRTTGGAGGGCTCCGARACGATCACGTCATAMCGRRCGGAYRYCGTTTGCAGRTATCGGCGCCCATCGTCGATGGAGASCTTGACCCTGGGATCCCGAAGAGGCGCCCCRCTTGCCCCRTCAAAGCTGCGCGACGCTTCGACYACCGCMGGCTCGATTTCAATTACGTCAATCCCCTCRAGTGGATGCCGGGCGAGTGCRCCCACSGTGACYSCRCTGGCAAGGCCGATGACGAGCGCRTTTCGCGCGYYYGGCCGGAAGAGGAACGGTAGATGGCCCGAAAGCACCTGGGTCGCCATGTCCGCACCGGTGGAGGCATCGACTTTTCCATCGATGGTGAGCACCCGGTGCGGCGGTCCTTCCAGGGTGGGCCGGTCGAAGACCGCGACCACGGCTTCCGAGCCCTCGCGGTAGTAGACGGTCCGATAGGCAGCGAAGGCGCGCTCGAGGCGGTCGGCGCTCCCCAGCAGTGCGAGATAGACCGGGGCCTGGCGGAAGACGCCGCTGGTCATGACGGAGCGGTCCCAGGATGGTATGACCAGCGCGATGAAGACCGCGCTCAACGCCACGGCCGGCACCACGAAGCCACGCCTCTCACCCCTGTACTCCTTGACGATCCACAGCAGAATGGCGGCGGCCAGGTTCAAGACGGCAAGCAACTCCACGCCGCGTTGGAGGCCGATCGCGGGAACCACGACGAAGGCCGTGGCCAGGACTCCAATGACGTTTCCGGCGGTGACCAGAGCCAGCGCGGTGCCGAGTTCCCGCCCGCGCCGAGGGACGCGCTGCTCCATCAGCCGCGCCGCGACGGGAAGGGAGGCGCCGATAAAGACCGTCGGAGGCAGGATGACGGCCGCCGCCACGATACCGTTGATCGCCGCGATGCTCCGAGGCGATGTTCCTAGCTGAGCGAAGCCGAAAAGCGCCAGGGACGGCAGAAAGCCAAAGAGGGCCGTCCCCGCGAGTGCCGTAGCGGCGACGCCGAGTTGCAAGTGCTGGAACACCACCACGGGCCTCTGAAGCCGGCCCAGGTATCGGCCGATCCAGAGTCCGCCCAGCGTCAGCCCGAGCAAGTAGAGGCTGAGCATCAATGTAAAGGCGTTGGTGGACGAGCCGACGACGAGGACAAGGATCCGAGTCCACAGGATCTCGTAGCCGAGCGCCGCGACTCCACTCAAAACGAGGGCTGCCACGAGAGCCGCCCACTGGGGGCCTGGGACGGGCCGCTTCGGCTCCGTCCCACGTTCTACAACGGACCCGGTCACGGACCGCCTGCGGATGCCGAGCGCCGCGGCGGCCGCAGCCGCGAGGAGCCCTGTGATCGCCGTCCCGGCTTCGGAAGCGGCCAGTCCGTAGGTGGGAAGTGCGCCGAAACCGATAACCGACGCGGCCAAGGCGCCACCGAGCGCGTTAAGACCGTACAGCCAGGCAATGTATCTCGGGTGAGCGACGCCCCAGCTTTGCAGGGTGGCGGCGAGCGCCGGGAGCACCGCTCCCATCAGGAGCGTGGGCACGAGAAGGAGCGCCGCGAGGACGCCGAGCGCCAGCGCGGCGCCGGAAACGGTACCGGCGAATTGGCCGAGGATCTCCGAAAACGAGAATCCCAAGATGGCGAGGAGGCCTTCGGCCGCCGTGTAAATCCACAGCGGCCGTGCCAGGCGCGTCGACAATCGCCCGGCGAACCAGGCGCCGAGCGCCAAGCCCGCCATGAAAGCGGCAAGTGTCGCGGCGCTCGCCCGGGTCGTGGAGCCCAGAAGGTTCAGAAGCTCCCGTGCCCAGAGGACCTCATAGGCAAGCGCGACGCCGCCCGATACGAGCCCGAGCCCCAATACGGCGAATATGGGCCATCGAGGCCTCGAGCTCGGAAACGCATTATCCTCTGGCGCGACTTCGTGCCTGTCTCTGGCTGCTGACAAAGGATGTTCGGGTAGGCGCCTACCCCGCGACACGGGTTACGATATCGGCGAAGACCTCGTCCAGCTCCTTTCCCAGCTTGGACAGACCAGGGTACGGCGCGAAGACCACCGATGGCTTGCGATATTCAAGTTTTACCTTCCCCCCTRCCTCCCTCACCAGAATGCGAAGCGGGGCGTCCTTGAAGGCCGCRGGRTCGTTCTCATACAAGACCTTGCCATAGCGGGGATGGAAGATTTCGAAGCCCAGCATCTTTYCCGCCTTTACGCCCACCATTCCCAACATCTTCTGGAAGGGCACCTCCTTCACGATGACSAGYTTGTGTCKGGTAAYTTGCCGCTTGAGATTGGTCACCACCTTGTCGAAGGGYGCAGCCACGGTTTGGGTAACGACATCCTCGGCAGCYAGYGCWTTCTGAGTTGAGGCGAGCGTCAGCCCACCGATGAGCACTAACGCGGCCAATAGGGTTGGCAGAGATCCGGTAATGCGTCGGTTCATAGTTAGTCTCCTCTGTTGATTGTTGGCGCGCCGCCGAGAGAAAGCCGAGGCGGGACACTGGGCGTTTATGATCGGGGGGTGCTGCATCAGGTTCCGTGCTACCGTTTCGGAGGAGTTGGACCGAAGCGCTCCTCGGCGGGCTCGGGAACCGCGACGGGGAAGGTTTCCYTTTCCRNCYCTTNCGATSGCTTTGRCGRCCGRVRCGRBCAGTTCTTGYGHRKGARSTTCRGGTTCGGCCGCATCGGGCCGGCCCRGGTAAATCCGCTTCADCAGGYTCACGAAGTCATCCATCAACGAGTAGGCGACCGGRATGACAACGAGTGTCATCAAGGTCGAGGTTATRAGCCCACCGCTGATGSCGGTYGCRATGTTGCGGAACTGYTCSGTSGCSGGCGGSGGAYYGATCGCGATCGGRAACATCGCKGCGCCKGCMGCCAGCGCSGTCATGAGCACGGGGCGCAATCGGAGGACGCTCGCCGCGACGATCGCCCGGTGCCGKTCGATTCCCYGCGCGCGGAGGTGAAGGATCTTGTCCACGATRAGGATCGAATTCGACAGAACGATGCCCGCAAGCACCACCATGCCCCAGAGCACCGGTGGCGACCACGCCATGTCTCTCAGCCACAAAGCTCCGATGCTGCCCAGCCCCTGCAGGGGAATCGCGAGCATCAGCACGATWGCGATGCCRAAGGAKCGGAACTGGACGACGAGCAACAGGTAGACCGCCACGAGCGCCACCTTGAGCCCCCCTTGCAGCTCGTTGAACGCCTGCAACATCGTCCCCATGAGACCTGCCGGACCGATGGCATAGCCCTTTGGCAGGCTGATCTGCATCTTGGCGGGCATCAACAGGCTCATCGTCGTCTCCTTGAGCCCGAGTTCCTTGTAGTAGCCGAGCACGCTTGCGGCATAGAGCGTGTCGAAGGTGTGAATTCGGTCGTAGCCGATGTCTTCTCGGATCTTGGCAATCGCCTTGAGGGGAACCTGGGCGCCTGAAGGCGTCTTTATCTTAAGGTCTTCGAGGTCCGCGGGCGTGGCCCGCTGATCGCCGCGGTATCGGATGAGCAGGCGGCTGTGCACGTACATGGGCTCCGGATTGAAGAAGGTGCTCGTGAAGCCGCCGTTGATCGCGTAGTACACCTGTCCAACCACATCCGCGATGGTGAGCCCCAAAGCCCTCGCCCGCGCCTCGTCCACATCGACGCGGAGTTGCGGCACCCCGTACACCTTGTCCAGATACGGACTGTGGAGCCCGCGAGACTGGGTATCCGCCATTTCGCGGATTTGCCGCCCATAGGCATAGACCTGGTCCAGGTCTTGACCTTTGATGAGGACTTCCACGGGAGCACGGGCGGCGGCGACCGGCGTCGGACTCTGGGGCTGGAAGAAGAGGACCTGAAGCTCGGGTATCCTCGCCCTTGCTTTATGTTCGATCGTTTGGATGACGTCCCACAGGGTTTCCTCACGCTCGTCCGCGATCGTCAGGTTCATGATCATTCGCGCTTCGTTGACGCGGTTGACCCCGTAACCCGTGAAGTACTGCCCCCACCCGGGTGATTTTCCGGTCAGGGCCGAGGCGTCCTTAACGGGTTCCTGTTCGAGCGCGATCCTTTCGACCTCCTGAACGATTTCGCGCATGCGCTGGAAGCTCGTTCCGGGCTCCGCGCGCAAGTAACCGAGCACAAGGGACGTGTCGGTCAATGGCATTTGCTCTTGCCCAAGCTGGTCGAACAAGGTTGAGGTGACGTAAAGTGCGCCGACCGTGAGCGCGACGACGAACCAGCGATAATTGATCGCAGAGTCGATAAGCCGCGCGAAGCCGCGCTCGAACATGTGGAAGTATTTGAGAAACAGGTGGTGCAGGACCCAGCCGAGCATGCCCGGCGGCCGCTCGGCGGACGGCATGAGCTCTTCACCCTCCTCGCCATCCGTTGCAGGCTCTTTCGACGCCGCGCCGGGCAGGGGTTTGAAGAGGTATGCCGCCATCAAGGGCGTGAGCGTCATCGCCATCAGGTAAGATGCGATGACGGACGTGATCATCGGGCTCGTCATACTGCGGAACCCGGAGCCCATGTCCCCGGTCATCTGGGTCATGGGAATCAGCATGACGACAAAGGTGAAGGTAGCGGCGGCAACGGCGTTTTGAACTTCCTCCGCACCGTTAATGGCGGCCTCCCGCGGCGCCACGCCACGCTCGATATGCCGTCGAATTACCTCCACAACGATGATCGAGTCGTCGAGGAGTTTGCCGACGACGAAGACGAGACCCATCGTAATGCCGAAGTCCTTCTGGAACCCCAGCACGTGAATTATGAAAAAGCCAAAGGCGACSGTSGAAGGCAGGATCGCGGCCGCGATCAAGGTGGCGCTGAGTTCCCCCAGGAACAGCAGCATGACGAGCCCGGCAAGTGCGACGGCGAGGAAGAACTCMGTYAGYGCRTTCCCGTCGTTGAGGTCCATRTAGAAGGTCTTGTCAAAGACCACATCGAAGCGAAGMCCSGGATACTCATTCTCCAACAGTCGGGTCAGCTCTTTCGCTTTGGTCGCKACCGTCCGGTAATCGCGGGTCGCTTCGGACTGGACTCCCAACCAGATCGCCGGCTCCGCGTTGTAGAAGAAGTCGCCGTACTGGGTTGCGACGGTATCTCGCACCTCCGCGACATCTGCCAGGTAGACGACCTTGCCCTCGACGCGTCCCACGGGGAGCCTCGGCAGCCTTGTGAGAATCGCCTCTTCGCGAAACTCGTTTGGGATACGGACCTGGATCTCCCGGTCGCCATCGAGCAGGGGCCCGCCGCCACGATCGAAATTGGCGGCATCGATCGCCTTGCGAATGTCCAGGATCGATAAATGATAAGCGCCTAGCTTGTTCCGGTCGACGACGATCTGGATCTGACGGTCTGGGCCGCCGAAGGTCCAGGCCGACAAMACGCCCGRGATTTTCTGGAAYTGRGTCARRATKACGTTGTTSAGAAGCTCYTTGAGACGRGACCGGTCGTAACCRTCGCGCCGCACYGCRAACTGGACGAGAGGGACGTTCTGMCGGTCGACGTGAATGACTCTTGGGACCGTCTGGTTCGCWCCYGCGCGCGGCARTTCGTTGGCYACCACRTCGAGCAGGTTCTTKATCTCYTGTTGCTTTTTCTCGAGATCGACRTCGTAGCGGAARTAGACGACGATCTTGGAGTARCCCGCCTGGGAGACTCCAAGARCGTACTGGACYCCGCCGGCGATCTGGAGGCGCTTCTCGAGGGGGCGSGTGATGTAGCGCTCCATGTCCTCGGCGGACATGCCGGGAAACTTGGTCACGACCCCGATGTTCGGCGTSGGRATCTTCGGGACCATGCGYTGCGGRATGGTGAGGAACGAATAGAYGCCCAGCCCCACCATGACGAGCGAYARCACCAGAGTYAGATGKGGAAACCGAAGCGCGAGCCGCGGCAGGCTGAATTTYYTTWCYCCTGCAATAYRTGGAGACGGCCGRTTCATCGGATYCYCCTAGARGCCGCCTTCGCGTGCGATAACCATCACCGTCTCRCCGCTGGTGAGGCTCCGATTGCCGGCAAYGACAACGTARGCCGGCTCCTCCAGGCCTTCGAGGATCTGCGCTTCCTTGCCGTTGCGTAGACCGACCCTGACCTCCCGCATTTCGGCTTCGCCCTGGTCGGCGAAGGCCGGSGCGACGAAGATCACCGTYTTKCCTCCSGGCATYGGCGTYAGCGCMCGCTCCGGCACGACCCAGGCGTYGRYGGCGCGKTCRGTTACGAAATGGCCAATGACGTAGGMATTGGAYTTMAGRAGCAKGTCCGGATTTGRRATCATCACCTCCACGACGCCCAGGCGCGATCGTTCATCCGCGCTCGGGAAGACGGAGGTCACATTCGCCCGGACCGCRGGGTTCGGGTAGCCRTCCACGAGCCGATCCGCCCACCCCGCGCTGGAAGCGCGCTTCGCCGGGATCTCSGGRAAYTCGAGAAYSACCTCGCTGCCCCGACTGATCGATGCCAAATCCTGTATGGCRACGTCRAATCGAATCCGCACCTCCGCGAGRCGAWCATATGCGAGGAGGTGCTGGCCCTTTTGCACRTAYTGGCCCGGGTCGACCGCCCGCTTGCTCACCCATCCGTCCGAGGGTGCGMGCACCGTGGCATAGCCGATCTCKGTCTYGMKDAGYTCGRCGRTCGCCGCCGCGACACGCTCCTTGCTRCGCGAGAGCTCGAYGGCCGAAGGGGAWATCGCGCCTGCYTTGWACAATTTCYTGTCACGCTTGAGYTCGGCCCGGAGGAATCGGWGTTCGGCGAGYGCCWTTTGCARTCGCGGYTCGAGTTCGGTCGTCTCCAGTTCGACMAYRAYTTGRCCGGCCTCGAYRTARTCACCCGGGTAGGCKGCAACCTCTTCCACGAAACCGSYGGTCCGRGCTTGCARGACCACCCGTTCGTAAGGATGRACCGYRCCGGTATAGGTCGCGGTYCGCWCCAGCGTTTTCTGCGTGGCGAGGGCCACCTTGACCGCCTGGGGACCCACGACAGGCGGCGTGAACAAGTCYTCRGAYGTCAGAGAGGGTTGYACCCAATCSGCAAACCAAAGCGTGCCCCAGAGCACCARCCCSGCACCGACGAYGTTGATCRCCGCCCGACGWACCCCCAGCCCGCCCTTGATGAGCCGCCAAAGCAGAAGGGCGGCAAGGGGCGCACCGATCCCCAATGAGAGCCACGGATTGTCCTGAATCMAAGACAGCCARMGGGCSGGATCCAACCAYTCGAGCAGCGMCTCCATCAGTTGYTTCCGGTYCCSGACGGGGCGGCTCCTCSGGCGACCGAGACCGGGTCCTCGCCCGTGGCGAACTTCAGTGCCGCCAGCGCGATTTGGCTGTCGGCAAGGGCGACCGCCAGTYCCGTTCGAGCACGCAGGAGGGCCTCTTCGGCRAGCAGGAGGTCGTTGCTGGTACCGCGGCCTTGCGCGARCTTCTCACGTTCGACGCGCAGGCTCTCCTCTGCCTGCTGGACGGCCYGGCGCGCYGCWTGRATGCGGGGCTTGGATGCCTTGAGRTYCAGCACCGCACGTTCCAGATCGCCGAGTGCGCCGCGTTCGGCCGCCTGCAAACGTTGCTCGGWTTCCCGAAGCTGCATGAGCGCCTTTCGCTTTTGGGCTCGAAGCACGCCGCCCTCGTAGAGCGGTATGCGGAGTTCGACGAACAGCATGGCGTCATCTTTGGTGGTTCCGTCGTCTACGCCCGTCACCCCGCGGTAGCTGGCTTTGAGATCGACCTGTGGCCCGAGTCGGGARCSSGCAATKCCTAAGGCCKCTTTTTGCGCCTGCACCTGRTGRCGCAACGCRATSAGGTCGGGGCGTTGTATCAGGRCCYGCTCACGCAKCGCCTCYGTGACGATYTTGKYCGRCGCTGGCGTCAGMACGCCCRAGATGTCCAGGGAGACCTCGGTGGGRACGTTGATCAGYTCCTTGAGAAGTTCGAGCGTCTGCGCGTAGGCGCTGCGTGCTCCCGCGAGATCCCGCTCCACCTGAGACTCTCGGGTTTCTAAGCGGAGCAGGTCCAAAGCCGCGATTCGGCCGACCTCGCGCTGAAGCCCTGCGATTCTCAGCGACTCCTTCAGGGACGTTAGGGCCGCCTCTTGGGCGGCAACCACCTGCTGAAGTCGAAGTCCGGTGTAGTAGCCGCTCGCCACGTTGAAAATCAGCTCGCTGCGGTTCAGCTCCGCACGAGAACGGGCCGCCTCGGTCCGSGCTTCGGCYAGGGAAATCCCGTGCTCGATCCGGCCGCTCGTRTAGAGCGGCAGCCTGACTTCCAACCCATAGTTGACGATCGCGTYTTCGAAGGGRTTGTCGTCTTGTCTGAAACCGTGCCGAAATATCARKAGGCGCTCGCGGCGYGGGAAATATTCGCCGMGGCCTACCGCATCCAGYTTCGGCAACCGCTCCCCCTTGGCTGCGGCGATGTCTTCCTCGGCTGCGGATGCCGCCGTACGAGCCGCCGCCAAGCCGGGATTTTGATCCAGCGCAACCCCGACAAGCTCCTCAAGCGTCCAACCGGTTTGCTGCTCTTCGGCCGCAATTTCTGGGGGCCATCCCGTGCTCACAAGCAGGATGGCAAAGGCGGCGCCGCTGGCGAGCCATCGCTGGCCCGCGAGGGACTGCCCCAAACCTTTGTTAACCTGGCAAAACATACCTGGACCGTAAGGCTTGACGTAACGTCAAGGTCAAGCGGCCGTATGGTTCAGGGTCAGTCACTTAGGGTCGTTCACGAAAGTGTGATCGGAGGGCAATCTTGCGTCCCGATGGTCTCCGCCGAACCATACCTGGACTATTGGGGAACTGATCGAAGCGGCGCTAAACTGTGAGGTCCCAGAACCCGTGAGCCCCGCGCCCTTGCCGGCACAAGGTCGTATGGTCGGGCGGTTTCGGGTTATCGATGGTGGACTGGCATGATATACTCTTCCGCTTCACAACCCCTGCAAAAATTGGGAGGTCACCATGACAAAGTCATATGCCTGCCGCGATGTCGGGTCATGCTGCGCAGATGTCGGGACTGACTGCGACTGGAAGACCAGCGCGGAGACCGAGGATGAAGTAATGGCTGCAATCCGAACGCACGTTGCACAAGTCCACCCGACCATTGAATTAACGCCGGAACTAGTGGGAGAGGTCCGCGCAGCGATCAAAGACGAATAGGGYGGCACTTCTCGACGSMGCCGAGGTCTTCGTTGAGGTAGATCGCATCGTACGGACACGCCTGCATGCACGCCCGGCAGCCGATGCACGCGTCGCGATCGAGGTCCACGATGCCGTCGGCTCGCTTCTCCAGGGCGTTGACGGGGCAGATCGTGACGCACGGCGCATCGGTGCAGTGATTGCAGCGCTGCACGAGGAAATGACGCTTGATCTCGGGAAACTTCCCCTGCTCGGTGTACTTGACCGACGTTCGAAAGCTGCCGACGGGAACGTCGTTCTCCGCCTTGCACGCGACGGTGCAGGCGTGGCACCCGATGCAGGCATTCTGGTCGATCACGAAACCGTATTGCATTGCCCCGTCAGTGTAGCAGGCAATGTCACCACGACAGGGGCCAGGGGGCGCCCGCTCAGGACCGCCGGATTAAATCCGGCGGTCCGTACGAGCGCGAGTGTCGGCCGGAGGCCGAA
>LKGT01003744.1_pt1 | contig 11455 bp, 8 predicted proteins | sample 503861 | NCBI WGS metagenome assembly LKGT01 (sample SAMN04113194, study PRJNA297058) | marine sediment metagenome | biome: marine benthic biome; feature: marine benthic feature; material: marine sediment; isolation source: sediment sample collected at the water-sediment interface from the South... ...
GCACGATCACCGTCCGCGCCACCGGCGGCATCCGGTTCAGGATTTCGGCCAGCTTGCCCAGGCAGTCGTGGCTTTTGCCGTTGTAGTAATAGCCGTCGGCGGCGAACAGGACCTTGGGTTCGATCTGGCCGAAGCGGTCGACCACCCCCTGGACGCCGAAGTCCGGCGAGCACGAGGACCAGATGGCGCCGAGGGAACTGGCGGCGAGCATGGCGGCCACGGTCTCCGGCATATTGGGGAGATAGGCGGCGACCCGGTCGCCGGCCTCGACGCCCGCCGCCGCCAGGGCCTGGGCCAGCCGGGACACCTGGTCATGGAGGCCGGCGTGGGTTATGCGGCGCCGCACCCGGTCCTCGCCCCAGAACACCAGGGCGTCGGTGTCGTCGCGGCGGCGCAGGAGGTTTTCGGCGAAATTCAGGCGGGCATCGGGGAACCACCGGGCGCCGGGCATCTTGTCGCCGTCGACCAGCACGTCGGCGCCCCAGGTCTCGGCGATGATGCCGGCGTAATCCTTGAGCGACGTCCAGAACTTTTCCTTCTCCTCGATGGAGAAACGGTACAGCTCGGCGTAATCGCGGATGTCGACGTTCCAGTCCTCCTCCACGTCCTCCATGAAGCGGACCATGTTGGTCTGGCGGATACGGTCTCCGGACGGCTGCCAGAGCGGCCGGGTGTCGTCCATGGGTGCGGGCCTTCCCGTCATGCGCCGGAAATTCAGACGGCGACGCGGAAGGGCCGGGCCTCGACCTTCCGCCACACATCCCCGGTGACATAAGCGTCGGAGGCCAGCCAGGCGTCGAGCCCGGTGCGCGACGGAAAGTCGACCACCAGGACCGAGCCGATCATCGCGCCCTGGTCATCCAGGATGGCGCCGCCGGTCAGAAGCGTGCCCTCTTCCTTCATCCGTCGGGCGTTCTCCAGGTGCGCCGCCCGCGCCGCCAGGCGCCGGTCCTGGGCCCCGGCGTCGGTACCGTCGTAAGCGATGACCACGAACTGCATGGCGCCCCCCCTTGCCACCGGATGGTCCGGCAATCCGGGCAGTATGCGGTCGCCATGCACCCGGTGCAACCTAGTGGCCTTTATCAGCTAAAGTGCACTCATACGATCGCTTTTCCCGTTTCCTCGGCAGGAGGGGAGGCGCAGGCGATGGCGGCCCATCGGAAAGCCTTCCCGACGCCCCGGGGGCCACCGGGGGGTGTCCCCCCGACACCGTATGCGGGGGGCGCCCCCGCGACCCCCGAGGGGACGGGAAAAGCGACCCGAAGGGCGGCGTTGCGAGGCTTTCGGACGGCGTCGCGCACGCTTCGCGATGCCCCGCATCGCCACGGCGCACGCTCCTGGCCGAAAACCTTGGTAAGCCGGCTCGTCGGGTCATGATCAGCGCCCCTTGGTATTACGGTTCAGGGCACGGCGCACACGATTGAGTCATCGGCTCTTGTGACGCCATTCAAACTGTTGGGATGCGTGGTCCGAATGGCCCCCCGCTTTCTTTCTGTTCGTCTTGCGCACCATCCATGTCTACTGTGGTCCGCCCCCCTGCCTCCCCTTGCGCGCGGCGATACCCAACCACCGGATCAGGGCTCGAAGCCCCGGGGGGGCGGCCGCCTCGCCCGTGTGCACGGTGTGGCGCCGACCTTCCATCTCCACCGTCAACGTATAGAGAAATCGGTCTGCCCCTCCCGCAAGGGTGCCGATTTCTTCGGGTAACTCGAAAAAGTCGGCCGCGTCGACCAACTCGCTCAGCCGGCGTGCCTCCTCCTCAGAGAGCGATTCGGAGTCTATCGTCGCCGCCATGCGCATGCCGGCGAAGCCGCCGGTGCGCTCCCATTTGACCTGCAAGGTCTTCCTCTCAAGCGTCTGCACGGGCCCTTGCGCTGTTCCCCCGGGATTGTTGGGGAAGAGAACTCGCTCGCCCGGCATCGACGGCGAGGCGCACCAAGGTAACAAGACCGCTGCACACAGGATCACCTTATAGCGCCTGCGGAGAGCCAGCGGCACCCCTCTCTTTCTCCTTTTTTCCCGGTGCCTTACTTCTTCTTTTTGCCCTTCGCCTTGACATCGAGTCCCACCTTGGTCCAMCCGTTGCGGACGGCTTCCTGCTCGGGACTTYGGGCWCCGTAAAGCTCSCCCGCGACCTGGAAGGTCAGATTYGCGGCGGYCTGAAAGTCCGCGTTGCGGCGAAGCCGATCSCGCAGGGTAAYGTACCATATCTGGCCGGCYTTCTCCCAGGCAWAGCCACCGATTTCCGTGGCCACGAAGTAGAACGCGTGGTTCRGGATGCCCGAGTTGATGTGCACGCCCCCGTTGTCSKMCCAGRRRGGCARRTYCTGGTARTCGTTCATGTGGCCGGGTTGCGGRTCCTTGCCGAGCACGGGATCGTCRTAGGCCGTTCCCGGCTCTTTCATGGACCGAATGGCCACTCCGTTYACGTTGGATGTGAAGAGGCCTGCCCCGATGAGCCAGTCCGCTTGATCCGCCGACTGSCCAAGGACGCGCTGCTTGACYAGGGAGCCGAACACGTCGGAGAARGACTCGTTCARSGCGCCGGGCTGAGAGCGATACGCGAGGTTGGCTTCGTATTGGGTAACGCCGTGCGTCAGTTCGTGCCCGATCACATCGACGGCGATGGTGAACCGATTCCACAGTCGTTCCTCTTCCGGCAGATCCCCGTCGCCGTCGCCATAGACCATCTGGGCCCCGTTCCAGAAGGCGTTGTCGTAACCCTCGAGGTAATGGACGGTGGAGTCCAGACGCAGGCCGCGGTCATCGATCGAGTTGCGGCCGAACTCCTGGTCGTACAGATCATATGTCGCCCCCGCCCCGTCGAAGGCTTCGTCGACGGCGGGATCGCCCGTTGGGCCGTCGCCCTCCTCGCGCACCAACCTGCCCGGGAGACTGTCTCCACGCTCCGCGTCGTAGACGGCGCGGCGCTTTTGACCCGCCGGCGTAACCCCGAGAGCCGCAATGATGTTGAGCACTTGACGCTGGCCGCGCACCTGCTCGGACATCGTCAACGTCCGCCACGCCCATTCCCGCTGGTTTTCGCTGCCCCGTTGGGCGACTTCGCGCAGGACGTGGGGCGGAACGATGCAAAGAATGGAATTCCCCCTACAAGCCACGTTATACCCCTCCCGTCGTCATGTTATTCATTACTTATGATATGGCCTATATGATAACGTCATTGGCGCATAAACCCGAATATAAAACAATCATTGACAGCATCCCGTCACGAAACGCGGGCTCAATGCCTTTGCCCTTAACCGGTGCCACGCGAGGAACCAATCCGGCATTTCTTGAGCCCGGCCGGACGTGCAATCCCCGTCGTTCCGGCGGCAACCCGGGAAATATCGAGTTGGACCTCCAGAAATTTTGAATTTCCGTCACCCTCTGGGAAGGTGGCCGCCGTGTCCTCACGGGCATGGAGTCTCCCTGACCTCCCTCTCATACCAAGGGTCGCTGATCATGACCCCTAGAGATCGCGTAGGCGGCTCGTCGGGTAGGAGGAAAGTTGCCGGCGATGCGGTGCATCGTCAAAACTTTTCGACGCCCTCCGACGGGCCGCAACCGCGACCGCAACGGCGGCTTACCAAGGCTTTCGGACGGCGTCGCGCACGCTTCGCGATGCCCCGCATCGCCACAGCGCACGCTCCTGGCCGAAAACCTTGGTAAGCCGTCTCTATGGGTCATGATCAGCGCCCCTTGGTATCAAACCTGCCGCGCCCCGACCGGCAGGTTTTTTTTGCCGGCGCGGTCGATATGCAGGTCCGAGGCCGCCATCCACGCGGCCATGTGACTCGATGGTGTGATGAGGGCGGGTGACGTCGGTGAGCGGGAACGGCCAACGCCGGAAAACATTGGTGTCCCCAACGGGATTCGAACCCGTGTTGCCACCTTGAAAGAGTGGAGTCCTAGGCCTCTAGACGATGGGGACGGGGGCGGCCTGTGTGGTATACGCCCTGTTCCACAAAATCAAGCCCCTCGCCCGCCGCCGCCGCAGCCGGACGGCGGTGGCGCACGGGCTGTCCCCCCCGCCCCGAATTTGTGTTTCCACGCCCGGGCGCCCTGAATACAATCCGCCTCGCGGTCCGGCGCACCCATCCATTTTCGGTCATCGGAGGAAACCATTTCATGTTGCGGGGAAAGGTACTGGTCGCCCAGGGCGGCGGGCCGACGGCGGTGATCAACGAATCCATGGTCGGCACGGTGATCGAATCGCGCAAGTTCGCCGGCGTCGAGCAGGTGTACGGCGCCTTTCACGGGGTCCAGGGCATCGTCAACGAGGACTTCCTCGACCTCACCCGCGAGACCACCCATAACCTGGAGCTGGTCGCCAAGACGCCGTGCTCCGCGCTGGGCTCCACCCGCGACCGGCCCGACCTCGCCTATTGCCGGGAGATCTTCAAGGTCCTGAAGGCCCACGAGATCTCCACCTTCTTCTACATCGGCGGCAACGATTCCTCCGACACCCTGCGCATCGTCAGCAAGGAGGCGCGCAAGGCCGGGTACGCCCTGCGCTGCATCCACATCCCCAAGACCATCGACAACGACCTGGTGATTAACGACCACACGCCGGGCTTCCCGTCGGCGGCGCGCTTCGTCGCCAGCGCCTTCGCCGGGGTCAACCTGGACAACATGGCCCTGCCCGGGGTCTACGTGGGCGTGGTGATGGGCCGCCACGCGGGGTTCCTGACCGCCGCCGCGGCGCTCGGGCGCAAGTACGACGACGACGGGCCGCACCTGATCTATCTGCCCGAGCGGTCGTTCGACCTGGACACCTTCCTCGCCGACGTGAACTCGGCATACCAACGCTTCGGGCGCTGCGTCGTCGCCGTCTCCGAGGGCATCCGCGACGCCGCCGGCGAGCCCATCGCCGCCAAGCTGGCCGGCGACGTGGAGAAGGACGCCCACGGCAACGTGCAGCTCTCGGGCACCGGCCTGCTCGCCGACCTGCTCACCGACGCCATCCGGCGGCGCACCGACATCAAGCGGGTGCGCGGCGACACCTTCGGCTACCTGCAGCGCTCGTTCCTGGGATGCGTCTCCGACGTCGACCAGCGCGAGGCCCGCGAGGTCGGCGAAAAGGCCGTGCAGTACGCCCAATGGGGCCGGGACGACGGCTCCGTCACCATCCATCGCACGGGCTTTTATTCGGTGGAATTCAAGCTCAGTCCCTTAGAAGCCGTGGCCGGCAAGACCAAGGTGATGGCCGACGAGTTCATCGCCGGTTCGGGCACCGACGTCACCGACGCGTTCCTCATGTACCTGCGGCCGCTTTTGGGCTCGGGCATGCCCGACGTCTTCCGGCTGCGTCCCAACCGGGTGCCGAAGATCCTGAAAAAATAAGGCGGCGGGGGCCCGGCCCTACCAAGCCGGCGCCGCGTCGTCGATGTGGAACTCCACCGCCGAGTGGCCGCGCCAGGTGTTCACGCGCAGGCGGCCGGCGACGTGGAAGGGGGCGCCGTCGTGGTTGAGCAGCGCCGGTCCCAGATCCGTGTCCAGGCCGCGGAAGGCGATGGCGTTGATGCGGCCGCCGTCGGCCCCGGCGAGGGTGCATTTCAGGTGATTGCCCCCGACCACGTCCGTATACACCAGCCGGGCGGCGGCGATGGCGAACCTGGGCTCGGGGTTGCCGCTGCCGAAGGGTCCGACCCGCGACAGGATCGAGACCAGGTCTTTGGACGCCGCCGCCACCGTGAGCGCCCCGTCGAGACGGAGGCTGGGGACCGGCGCCCGGTCGCCGACGGCATCGGCGACCCGCTGGGTGAGAAAACCGATCAGCTCGTCGAGGCGACTTTTCTCCACGGTGAAACCGGCGGCCATGGCGTGGCCCCCGCCCTTGACCAGGAGTCCCGCCTGGCGGGCCGCGATGACGGCGGCGCCCAGGTCGACGCCGGACACCGAGCGCCCGGAGCCCGAGCCCTTGCCGCCGTCCAGCGCCACCACGCAGGCGGGCCGGTTGAACCGCTCCTTGAGCCGGCTGGCGACGATGCCGATGACGCCGGGGTGCCAGCCCTCGCCGGCGGCGAAGATCAACGGCGTCCCCGGCGTCTGTTCTTCGCACGCCTCGGCGCGGGCCAGGGCGTGCTCGAAGACGGCGGCCTCGATCTCCCGGCGCTCCCGGTTGAGGTCGTCCAGGCGCCGCGCTATGGCGTCGGCCTCGTCGGCGTCCCCGGTGGTCAGCAACCGCACGCCCAGGTCCGCTTGCCCGACCCGCCCGCCGGCGTTGATCCGGGGCCCGAGGATGTACCCGGCGTGGTAGGTTCCCGGCGCCTCGGTGATCCCGGCCACGTCGGCCAGCGCCCTCAGGCCGGGGTTCTTCCGCCGCGCCATCACCTTGAGGCCCTGGGCGACCAGGGCGCGGTTGACCCCGGTCAGCGGCACCACGTCGCAGATGGTTCCCAACGCCACCAGGTCCAGCCACTGCATGAGGTCGGGCTCGGGCCTGCCGGCGGGCCGCGCCCCATACCAGCCGGCCTGGCGCAGGACCCGGTTGAGGCCGACCACCAGCAGAAAGGCCACCCCCACCGCCGCCAGTTGGCGGTGCGGGCTGGTTTCGTCCACGCGGTTGGGGTTGATCACGGCGACGGCGCGGGGCAGCCTGGCCTCGGCCTCGTGGTGATCGACGACGATGACGTCCAGGCCGGCCGCGGCGGCGGCCTCCAGGGGACCGTGGGCGCTGGTGCCGCAATCCACGGTCACGACCACGGAGACGCCGCTTTCCCTGAGTCTCAGGAGCGCCGCCTCGTTGGGTCCGTAGCCTTCGCGTAGGCGGTCCGGGATATAGGTCTCGCAGCGGCCGCCGACGGCGGCGAAAAAACGGGCCAACAGGGCCGCCGACGTGGCCCCGTCCACGTCGTAATCGCCGAACACCGCGATGCGTTCGCCCGCCACGATGGCGGCGGCGAGGCGTCCGGTCCCCTCCTCCATGCCCTTGAGCTCGCCGGGATCGGGCAGCAGGGTTTTGAGCGCCGGGTTGAGGAAGGTGTCCGCCTCGTCGACGCCGACGCCGCGCGCCGACAGCACCCGGCCGACGATCTCGGGCACCTGGAGACGCTGGGCCAGCGCCATCGCGGCGCGCTCGTCGGCGAGCCTGGCCAGCCAGCGCCGGCCGGTCAAAGACCGTGCCACGCCGAGGAAACAGTCCGCGCTCTCTATTCCGCCGGGAGGGGAAACGGCCGCGGTGTCCGCCATTACGCGTTTTTCAGGCCGGCGGCGCCCAGGCGGCCCAACAGGTGGTGGGCTTCGATGTAACGGAGCGTGCCTGTCCTCGAGCGCATGACCATGGACTGGGTGACGGCGATGCCGCGGTGGCGGCGCACGCCGGCGAGCATGGCGCCGCTGGTGACGCCGGTGGCGGCGAAGGTGATATCGCCCTGGGCCATATCGGGAACAGCGTACTTCTTGTCGCAGTCGGTGATCCCGCATTTGTCCGCCTGCTTCTTTTCCTCGTCGTTGCGCAGCACCAGGCGCCCGTGCATCTGGCCGCCGACGCAACTGAGCGCCGCCGCCGCCAACACCCCCTGGGGGGCGCCGCCGATGCCCATGTAAATGTCGACGCCGCTTTCCGGCTGGGTGGTGGCGATGACCCCGGCCACGTCGCCGTCCCGGATCAGCATGATCCGCGCCCCGGCGTCGCGCGTCTTGGCGATCAGGTCCGTGTGCCGCGGCCGGTCGAGGATACAGACCACCAGRTCGCCCACGTCGACACCCTTGGCGCGGGCCAGTTCRCCAAGGTTCTTCGCCGGCTCTTCKTCCAGATCGAMCACGTCCTCGGGCAGGCCGCCGCCGATGGCGATCTTTTCCATGTAGAYGTCGGGAATATTGAGGAAWCCGCCGCCCTCGGCAATGGCGATGACCGACAGCGCGTTGGGTTCRCCCTTGGCGATGATGGTCGAYCCCTCCAAAGGCATCGCGGCCACGTCCACCCGGGGGCCGTCGCCGGTGCCCACCGTCTCGCCCACATACAGCTTCGGGGAGTCGTCCTYCCCGCCCTCGCCGATGCGGATGGTGCCGGTGATGGCGAGCATCYTGAGCGCGTCRTGCATGGCGTCGACCGCCGCCCGGTCCGCCGCCCGGTCGTCCCCGCGCCCCATGAGGCGCGACGCCGCGAGGGCCGCGGCCTCGGTCACGCGGACGGCTTCCARGGCAAGATTCCGCCCGGCGGTGGATATCTTGGGCATGGCCTGTTTCCTCCCTCCCAGGAGCGCTTCCCGCGCCCGCCTAAAAGGATTCGATGCGGATCATGCGCGGCGCCTCGACCACGGCCTCCAGCGCCCCGATCTCTTGCAGCGCCCCCTGCATTGCCGCYTCYTCGGTCTCGTGGATGGTCATCACCACCGGYACCGCCTCGCCGGGGGCGCGGCCGCGCTGCAGYACSGACTCCATGGACACGTCGTGGTCGCGCAGGAYCGCCGCCACGTCGGCGAACACGCCGGGCCGGTCGAGGACCATGAGCCGGATATAATAGGCGCCCCGGTGGCGTTCCATGGGCACCGCCGGMAGGCGTTTCAGGTCCTTGGCCGGAACCGCGAACGTGGGCACGYTGCGCCGRCGCGCGATGTCCACCAGGTCCGCCACCACCGCCGACGCCGTCGGCCCGGCGCCCGAGCCCTGGCCTTCCTGCATGATGGTGTCGACRAAGTCGCCGTCGGCGACGACGGCGTTGAAMACCCCYTCSACATGGGCGATGGGCGCCGACAMGGGCACCATGCACGGATGCACCCGCTGCTCCACCCCTTCGCCGSTAAYASCGGCGATCCCCAGGAGCTTGATGTGGTATCCCAATTCCTCGGCGAACCGGATATCCGTCAGCGTGACGTGGCGGATGCCCTCGRTATGAACGGCGGCGAAATTGATCTCGCAGCCGAAGGCGAGGCTGGCCAGGATGGCCAGTTTGTGGGCGGTGTCGACCCCGTCCACGTCGAGGCTGGGGTCGGCCTCGGCRTAGCCGAGCGYCCTSGCTTCCTCGAGCACTTCGGCGAACTCGCGGCCGCTTTCRCGCATGGCGGTRAGGATAAAATTGCACGTGCCGTTGAGGATGCCGTAAACGCGGCTCAGSCYGTTGGCGGCGAGCCCCTCGCACAAYGTCTTGACGATGGGGATGCCGCCGGCCACCGCGGCCTCGTAGGCGAGGGTGACGCCGGCCGCTTCGCTGCTGTGCGCSAGCGCCGTGCCGTGATGGGCGATCAGCGCCTTGTTGGCGGTGACCACGTGCTTGSCATTGGCGATGGCGGCCTCGCACAGCTCCTTGGCGATGCCGTCCTCGCCGCCGATCAATTCCACCACCACGTCCACGTCGGCGTCGGCGGCCATGGCCAGSGGGTCGTCGAACCAGCGGAWCCCGTCCASGGRAACGCCGCGGTCCTTTKCACGGTSCCGCGCCGAAACGGCGCTSACCACGATTGCCCGGCCGCAGCGGYGCTCGAGCAGCGCCGCATGCTTGCGCAATAGCTTGAGGGTCCCGCCGCCGACCGTGCCGAGGCCGGCAACGGCGATCTTKAGGGGTTGGTTCATCGACGCCTTTGWTCGGGGGACGTGTTTTAAAGAACCGCCGCCCGTTTTCTCTCCGTGTCCCCGATWRCCTTGTCGTAGCCGSTGAGRAACGCCTTGATGGTGCGGATGGCCTGGCGGGTGCGTTGGCGGTTCTCCACCAGCGCGAAGCGCACGTGGCCGTCCCCRTTTTCACCGAAACCGATACCCGGCGAAACCGCGACCTTGGCCTCGCGCAGCAAAAGCTTGGAGAACTCCAGGGAACCCAGGTGCCGGAAGGCCKSSGGWATGGGCGCCCAGGCGAACATGGTGGCGCGCGGCTCCGGCACCTCCCAGCCGGCCGCCGCCAGCCCCTGGATCAGCACGTCGCGGCGTTCCCGGTAGCGGTTTCGAATCTCGACCACGCAGTCCTGKGGRCCGTTGAGGGCGGCCGYGGCGGCCACCTGCACCGGCGTGAACGCGCCGTAGTCCAGATAGGATTTGATGCGCGCCAGCGCCTCGATCAGCCTCTTGTTGCCGGTGGCGAAGCCGATGCGCCAGCCGGGCATGGAATAGGTCTTGGACATGGAGGTGAACTCCACGGCGATGTCCCTGGCCCCCGGAAYCTGCAGGATCGACGGCGGCGGCTGGTCGTCGAAATAGATTTCGGCATAGGCCAGGTCGGAAAAGATATAGATCCCGTGCACACGGCAGAAATCCACGATCYGGCCGTAGAAGTCCAGATCCATCACCTCGCMGGTGGGGTTGTTGGGGTAGTTCAGCACCAATGCSGTCGGCCTGGGCACGCTKTRATTCACCGCGCGCTCCAGCGCCGCCAGGAAACTGSCGTCCGGGGYGACCGGAATGYTGCGCACCGCGGCTYCGGCGATGATGAACCCGAACTGGTGGATCGGGTAAGAGGGATTGGGCACCAGGATSACGTCGCCGGGGCTGGTCACCGCCGCGGCCAGATTGGCCAGGCCTTCCTTGGAGCCRAGGGTGACGATGGTTTCGSTCTCGGCATTYACGTGAACGCCGAAGCGGCGTTCGTAATACCCGGCGAYGGCCTTGCGCAGGCCCGGAATGCCMCGCGAGTTGGAGTAGCGATGGGTGCGCGGGTTCYGCGCCGTCTCGATCAGTTTTTCGACGATATGGGGCGGCGTCGGGCAATCGGGGTTGCCCATGCCGAAGTCTATGATGTCCTCGCCGGCGGCGCGGGCGCGCGCCTTCATGGCGTTGACCTCGGCGAACACGTACGGCGGCAGCCTTCGRATGCGGTGGAATTCCTGTTCCATGACCTTCACGCGCCAAATGGGGGACGCCGGCMGGCGCCCCCGATTCTGGACCGCCGGACCGCTCARCGTTCGAAGTAGATCTCGGCCCGGCGGTTGCCCGCCTCGCCCGAGGGCATGATTTCGTAATAGATGGGCTCGCTGTCGGCCCTGGCGTCGACGGAAATYTCGTCGGCCCGGACTCCCCGCCGGATGAGTTCGCGGGCGACACTRTCGGCGCGGGCCRYCGAAATCCGGTAGTTCACCATCYTGTGCGYCGCCGSATCCAGGTTCCGCGTGCGSMGGCTGGMATGGCCRATGACGCGCATCTTGCCGCCGCGCTGGCGGTGCAGCCTGARGACGTCGTTCAGGATGCGCCGGTCCCGCGCGTCGAGWTYMGCCGAGCCTTTCGGGAACAGGATGGTSGCCACCTTGGTCGCCCCCGGCGGCAGMGCCCCGCGGGCCTGSCGAAACCGCGACGYCCCGCCTTTGCGGCGGCTTTTCACACGYCCCCGGGGCGCCGGCGACGCCACCGGCTGGRACGCCAGCRGCGGGGCGRCGGCCAACTCGACGCCGGCGGACGAGACAATCAKCGTCTCGAACGGACCCGGCACGGGCACGGRCGSSGYYKYCAGGGCCGGGGCCCCGGCCGGAGGGCGCCGCGCCGGGCGGGCCTGGCGCGTTTCACGCACCCGGCTTGACGGGGGCGCCGTCAC
>LKGT01010812.1_pt1 | contig 11454 bp, 11 predicted proteins | sample 503861 | NCBI WGS metagenome assembly LKGT01 (sample SAMN04113194, study PRJNA297058) | marine sediment metagenome | biome: marine benthic biome; feature: marine benthic feature; material: marine sediment; isolation source: sediment sample collected at the water-sediment interface from the South......
CTTTTCCTCTTCGTCGAGGCGGAAATTGGCGGTGAGCCCCTCCTTCAGATCGTCGGAGGCGCGCTTGAATTCTGCCAGGCCGCGCCCCAAGGCCTTGCCTAGATCCGGGAGCTTCTTGGGACCAAAGACCAGAAGGGCAACGATGAAAATGACGATTAGTTCTGGCATCCCGATGCCAAACATCATCTTTCTCCTGGGCTAATTTCCCTAATTCCAGACTACTTGCCGGGCCGGGGGATGTCAAGGGGATTTGCCCGTTACCGGCGCCAGATGAGGCTTCGCCACAGGTCAGGCGTGAAGAGGACGAAGACTGTGAAGAGTTCGAGACGGCCCAAGACCATGCAGGCACTCAGGATCCACTTCCCGACGGAGGGAATCGCCGCGTAACTCTCCATCGGTCCGACCATCCCCAATCCTGGCCCCACATTCCCGAGGGTCGCCGCGACCGCGCCAATCGCCGTGACCAGGTCCATATCGAGGAGGGTGAGGCTTGCCGTCGCAAAGAAGAAGGTAAAGAAGTAGAGCAGCACGAAGGCGTGCACGCCTTCCAGCACTTCCTTGGGGATCACCTTGCCTCCCACTTTCACGTGGCGGACCGCCTTGGGATGAATCAGCTTGTAGAGGTGGTCGTAACTAACCTTGAAGAGAAGGAGGCCCCGGATATGTTTGATCGCCCCCCCGGTGGACCCGGCACACCCACCCAGGAACATGAAGCTCAAGAGAAGGAACTGAGCAAAGAAAGGCCAGACGCCGTAGTCAGCCGTGACGAAGCCCGTGGTCGTCACAATGGAGACCACCTGAAAGGCCCCATAGCGAAGGGCGGAGGAAAGATCGGGATAGACCTGGTGCCAGAGGACGAGAGTCATCCCGACCACGGAGATCAGGACGACTATGCCATAAAAGCGAAACTCGGGGTCTCGGTAGACTCTGATATTCCCCCGGAGGGCCTGGAAGTGGAGTGCAAAGTTGGCGCCCGCCAAGAACATAAAGACAATCAGGACCGTGTCGATGGTGGCGCTCTGATAGGCACCGATGCTTGCGGCCTTGGAAGAGAATCCCCCCGTGGACATAGTCGTGAAGGTATGGAGCACGGCCTCGGTAAACGGCATCCCAACTAAGACAAGCACGAGGACCTCGGCAACCGACAGGAGCGTGTAGAGTCCCCACAGCAGCCTCGCGGTCTGCCGAATTCGGGGGACCAGTCGATCCGGGACCGGTCCAGGGACCTCCGCCTTATAGAGCTGCATCCCGCCCACCCCCAACATCGGGAGGATCGCGAGGGAAAGGACGATGATTCCCATTCCACCTAGCCACTGCATGAAGGATCGCCAGAAATGGAGGGCCAGAGGCTGTCCCTCGATGTTGGTTAAGACGGTGGCCCCGGTGGTCGTGAAACCGGACATGGCCTCGAAGTAGGCATCGGTGTATGAGGGGAGCATACCGGTGAGGTAAAAGGGGAGAGCACCAAAGGCGGAAAAAAGGATCCACCCTGCCGTGACGATGACGAATCCCTCCCGAAGGCCGATCTCGGCGCGTGTGCCGATGTCAGCTCGGTGGCGAGACACGAGGAAACAGAACAGCCCTGCGCCTCCCGTCCAAAGGAGGGAAATGAGCAGGGGGAGCGTTTCCGGTCCGCCGCTGAAGTAGGCGATAAAAAAGGGAAGACTCATGGCCCCGGCCAGGCAGAGGAGGAGAAGACCCAGGGCATGGAGGATGGGAGCGATCTGCATCCGGCCCTCCGGTCGACCTAGCCGCTAAAGAGTTCCTCCACTTTCGGGATCGCCTCAGGAAGGGTGAAAAGGATGACCCGGTCGTCGGGGAGGATACAGGTGTCCCCCTTGGGAATGATGATCTGCTCTCCCCGGCTAATGGCCGCCACGATGGCCCCCTTAGGCATGTTCACCTCTCGGAGAGGGCGGTCCACAACCGGCGTCGTGGGGAGGGCAACGAGCTCCATGATCTCTGCATCCCCTTCCGGCATCTCCACCACGGAGACGACCCGTCCACGCCGGACAGACCTGAGAATCGCGCTAGCGGTGGTGAGACGGGGGCTAATGGCATCGATCCCCAGAGAGGAGGCCAGTTTGATAAAGTGGGATCGCTGAACGAGCGCAATGGCCTTTTTTGCTTTCAGGCGCTTCTTCAGGAGGAGAGCTGCCAGGATGTTGGTGGCCTCGTCGCCGGAGACCGTAACCACGGCGTCCATCTCAACAATTCCCTCTTCCGCTAGGGCCTGCACATCAGTGCCGTCTCCCACGATGACCTTGGCTCTTTTCAGGTGCTCGGCGAGTTCCTCACACCGTTTGCGGTCCCGCTCCATGAGCGTGATGCGAATTCCCTCGGCCTCGGCTTCTAGGATCTCTGCAAGGAAGAGCCCGATCCGCCCCCCGCCAATGATGAGGACCTCCCGGGGTGGTTCTTCCTGTCGCCCCAAGCGGTTCAGGATGTCCGGGATATCGTCTCGATGTGCCACCACGTAGAGACGATCGCCGGGTTCGATGACAGTCTCACCATAGGGGATCTGGAGCTCGTCGTTGCGGGATATGGCGGTAACGATGAAGGGGTGTTGGGCCTGAAACGAGCGAAGGTCCTTCAGGCGCTGGCGGAGGGCAGGAGCCTCGGGGCGTACATCAATCCCTAGCAGTTCCACCTTGCCCTCCGCAAAAAAAGCCACCTGGGCCGCCGCGGGGGTGTGGACCAGTCTGGCAATCTCTTCGGCCACGGCTTGGTTCGGATTGATCAAGGTGTCGATTCCGAGGCGCCCACCCGACTGGAGGAATGAGCTTTTCGAGAACTCCGGATTCCTGGCGCGAGCGATAGTGGTGGCGACGCCATACTCTTTCGCCAGAAGAGAGATGACGAGGTTCACCTCATCCTCATCGGTGACCGCGATGAGCAGGTCGGTCTTGCGCACGCCCGCCGCCTCCAGGGCAGCCGGAGAGGCCCCGTTGCCCAGGATGGTCATGACATCCAGCTCCTTCTCCACGCGCTCCTTGACGGCGGCATTCTCCTCGATGATGGTCACATCATGGCCTTCCTGATCCAGGCGTTTGGCGATATGGTACCCGACCTCACCGGCGCCAACCACAATAGCACGCACGTCCTTCTCCTCTTCGAATCATCCACCTGCCAAGGCCATTCCCAGATGAAGGGCCTGGTAGGCAAGATACGCCGCAAGGCCAGCCCCGGGGAGCGTAAACAGCCAGGCGTAGAGGATCTTCAAGCTGAGCCCCCATCGGACCGCCGAAAGGCGCTGCGCAGCTCCGACCCCCATAATGGAGGTGGTGATCGTATGGGTGGTGCTCACCGGCACCCCCATGTCCGAGGCCCCGATAATGATCATCGCGGCCGTAGTTTCGGCGGCAAAGCCGTGGACTGGCTGGAGCTTCAACATCTGGAGCCCCAGGGTCTTCACCACCCTCCACCCACCCACGGCGGTGCCGAGTCCCATGGTAACCGCCGCAACAAGGATAACCCACCAGGGGACCTCCATCGTCTGCAGGTATCCACCAGAGACTAAGGCTAACGTGATCACCCCCATGACCTTCTGGGCATCCCCGGTGCCGTGGCTGAAGGCCATGAAGCTGACCGAGACGATTTGGAGCCTCCGGAAGAGGGGGTTGGCCCATGTCGGGCTCGCGCGGAAGAAGAGCCAGCCGAGGCCTCCCATGAACAAGAGACCGAGCACCAGGCCCAGGACAGGGGAGATCACCATGGCCGCAAAGATCGGCTTGAGCCCGGTAAAGTTCAGGATCCCCACGCCTCCATGGGCGATCGCTGCCCCCATGAGTCCTCCGATCAGCGCGTGGGACGCGCTGACGGGCATCCCAATCAGGGTCATCCCGCCGTTCCAGACAATCCCTCCCACCAGGGCGGCCGCCACGGTGAGTTGCGTGACGGCCGTGGGGTCAACGATCCCTTTCCCGATGGTCTTCGCAACCGCCGTCGAGTAAAAGGCGCCTGCGACGTTCAAGATTCCGGCCAGGAGGACCGCCTGGAGGGGGGTGAGCACCCGCGTGGAGACCACCGTGGCGATGGCATTAGCGGCATCGTTCCACCCGTTGGTGAAATCGAAGATGATCGCCAGCACCACCACGAGGATGATGACCCAGCCTGGTTCGCTCATTCCCTGTCCGATGTCCTAGGTCCAAAGTCCGATGCCAACAGACGTCGGACATCGGACGTCGAAATTCGAACGAGGCTAGGCATGCTTGAGGACGACCCGCTCTAAAATATCGGCCACATCCTCGCATCGGTCCGTCGCCGTCTCTAACGTCTCATAGATCTCCTTCCACTTCATGATTTCCACGGGGTCGTGGCCTCCGGTGAAGAGGGCGGCGATGGCGTCCCGGGAGACTTGGTCGGCGATGTTCTCCAGGCGGTTGATCTCCACACAGTGGGAGAGAATATTCTTCAAGTCCTTGAGGTTTTTGACGGCGAGAAGGATCTGTTCAGCCGATTCATGAATCAGCACCGCCAGGCGTTTAGCCTCCGGGGTGCATCGGTCGATCTTGTAGAGGGCCATCCGGGTGGCGACCGCCTCGATGAGGTCCACGACGTCGTCCAGGCGGCTCGCGAGCTGGTGGATGTCCTCCCGGTCCAAGGGGGTGATGAAGGTCTGGTTCAGCTTTCTGATCAGGTCATGAGTGATCCGGTCCCCCGTGTGCTCAAACTCCTCTATCTGCTTCCACCACGCTTCGTAGTCGCCGTCCGATTCGGCCATCGACTTCAAAGCCGCGGCCGCCTCTTGGATGTTGTGAGCAGCATCCTCGAAGAGATCGAAGAACTTTTCATCGCGAGGCATGAAGCGGAACATCGAACCTTCCCTTACTGGTGACATTCTTGTAGACGGTGATGTAGCCTATCAACCCGGGTGGAGGTTGTCAACGGGGGCTCACGGCAAAAGGGCTCACCGGTCTTCGGGTTTCTCGTATGCGGTAAGCAATTGACGCCGCTCGCCATGACGCTCGAGCGCCAGTTGAATCAGCCGGTCCAGGAGGGCGGAGTAGCCGAGTCGGCTGGCCTCCCAGAGCTTCGGGTAGACTGACGTGGCGGTGAAGCCAGGGATCGTGTTGATCTCATTGACAAAGGGCCTTGCCGAGGCGCGATCCAGGAAGAAATCAATCCGAGCCATCCCGGCACAATCAATGGCCTGATAGGCCTTGATGGCCTGCGCTTGGATTTCCTGGGTGAGCGATGGAGGCAAGGGGGCCGGGATCAGGACTTCGCTCATGCCTGGTTCATACTTGGCCCGATAATCGTACCATGCCCGCTTCGGGACGATTTCGGCGAGGACCGAGGCTTCCGGCTGATCGTTCCCCAAGATGCCGCACTCAACCTCCCGACAGTCAAGCCCTTGCTCTACCAGGATCTTCCGGTCGTATCGAAAGGCCTCTTCGATGGCGTGGCAGAGGCCCGCGCGATCCGTCGCCTTACTCACCCCGACACTGGAGCCCAGGTTGCTGGGTTTGACGAAGACCGGAAAGCCAAGAGTCTGTTCCAGGGACCTCGAGACGGTGGTGGCATCTTCCCGCCACCCTTGGACCATGAGGACGCGATACGACACCATCGGCAGCCCGGCCTGCTGGAGGGCCACCTTCATCGCCACCTTGTCCATCCCCATCGCGGAGGCCAGGACCCCAGCCCCCACATACGGGATGTCTAAAAGTTCCAGTAGGCCCTGGACCGTGCCATCCTCGCCATACGGTCCGTGGAGGACGGGAAAGGCCACATCGAGGGCCTCCTCTAGCGTCCCACCTCCCGCATCGATGCCCACGAGGGGGCGTCCTGACAGGCCGGGGACGACCCCGATCCGGGTCCCTTTCCCGTCCACCAATCGGTCCGGGTCCTCCACCAACAGCCACGCCCCCTCCGGGGTAATCCCGATGGGGAAGACCTCATACCAGGAACGGTCCAGGGCGCCCAGGACAGATCGGGCCGAGGCGACCGACACCTCATGCTCTCCCGACCGACCACCGAAAAGGACCCCCACCCTCAACCGCGCTCCTTGCATGAGACGACTCCTACTGACCGTGAGCTTCTATCGAGGCGACCGCTTCCCCTGGTAAGGTTCTTGCATAAAACGATGGCAGGTCCTCATCAGGAGTGCGCGATGGTCCCCGGATTCAACACCAAATTGGCCGTCCGCCAGCAGACGTATCATATCCAGTCCGAAGATCTCGGGACGGACGATCCCCATATCCTCACCCTGGCCTTTCGGGGAGGCGCGGTGGTGGCGCGGACCAAGACCAACTACCGGGAGCTCCTCGGCCCAAACCCTTCCTCTCAGGCTGTGCGGGATCTCATGGCCCGCCAGCACCGCCAAATGATCACGGATATCCAAACGGGAAAATACGAAGGGGAATCGGGGCGTTGATGGCCTCACGGATGCCCTGACCATCGCCGGGTGAGGTCGGTATGGATCCCCACCTGGTCCAGGATCCTCCCGACAATCTGGTCCAGTAGCTCGGGCACCGTGCTCGGGCGCTGATAAAAAGGCGGGGTGGGGGGAACGATAGCCACACCCACGCGGGCCAGGCGCAACAGGTTTTCCAGGTGAATCACATTTAACGGACTTTCCCGGGGGACGAGGACGAGACGTTTTCCTTCCTTGAGGATCACATCCGCCGCCCGACCGATCAAGTTCTCAGCAAAACCTGATGCGATGGCGGCTACCGTCTTCATGGAACAGGGCGCGACGACCATGGCCCGGACATTCGGAGAGACATACGAACCGCTCGCCAGAGGCGCCGCCAGGTCGTGGGGAGAATGGTAGAAGGTCGCCAACGCCTTGAGGTCCCCGATCGCCCGCCCGGTCTCCTGCCGGATCACCGTTTCCGCACCCGAGGAGATGACGAGGTGCACCGCCTCCCCCCGCTCGACCAAGACCTCCACGAGGCGAACCCCGATGGCGACCCCGCTGGCCCCCGTAATGGCCAGAATCAATTCCCGGCCTTCGGCACCCATTCTTCACACCTGCGATCGGCACTTGTGCCAGAATAACCGGGGCAAACATGGCATAGCGCTTGGAGTGTGTCAACCGGAATCAAAGCTGTTTGTACAGGTAGGCCCCCAAGAGGAGCCCCATCAAGCTGGCGATATTGATGCGGACGGTGAAACCGAAAGTCAGGGAAAGGATCTTGAGGTCTAATGTAGCGGGAGGATCAAGACCGGGGGTGATCCCTTGCGCAAAGACCCGGGCGAGAATGCCGCCGGGAAAGAGGTACGCAATAAGTTCTCCCAGGGCCGCACCAATGATGGCCCCCAGGATGATGATCACTACAAAAGCGGTCGTCCCTGCCGGTTTTCTCGCCAGGCCCCCGTCCTCCTCGCACGCGCAGACGGTTCTATCTTCACATTTTGAAGTCCAACGGGTTCTTTATGCTGTCATGAAAGAGAGGTAGATGCAAGGGGGAAAGTGAGATTATGACGGGGGCGGACTCAGGGACGCCAGGTGCGTCACCAGGGCTTCCGCCAGACTCGGGATGGTAAACGCGGAAGGAATGACGTCCGCGGCGAGGCCATAGTGGGTCGCCGTCTCGGCGGTGATCGGCCCGATACAGGCAATGGTCACACCCTTGAGCAGCGCCGGCAGATCCTCCCCGCGAAACATCTCGGCGAAGCTGACCACCGTCGAGGAGCTGGTGAAGGTCACCGCATCGATCTGTCCGGCCTGCAAGAGACCCACGACCGCTCCGGCCTGGTCGGCCACTTGCATGGTTCGATAGACGGGTACAATCTCGACATGGGCTCCCCGCTCTCGAAGCCCGGCAGGCAGCGCCTCCCGCGCCTCCGCGGCCCTAGGGACGAGGAAACGCACCCCATGCAGATCTCTATCCAATCCCTCCAGGATCGCCTCGGCGCGGTATTCGTCCGGTACCAAGTCCGGGCGGAGCCCCGCCCCTTCCAAGGCGGCTGCCGTCGCCGGACCAATGGTCGCTACCCGAATGCCGTAGAGCACCCGGAGGTCTCCTCCCCTTTCCCGGAGGCGCCCGAGAAAGAAGCGAACGCCGTTGGCGCTGGTGAAGATCACCCAATGATAGCCGCCGATGCGTTCGAGACATTGATCCAGAGCCGTCCAGTCTTCTGGCGGAAGGATGGCAATGGTCGGGCACTCAATCACTTCCGCCCCGTAGCCTTCCAAGAGCTCTGCAAAATCACTCTGTTGCTCTCGGGCCCGGGTCACTACAATCCGTCGACCGAACAGGGGTTTATCTTCAAACCACCCGAGGCGATCGCGAAGCCTCACCACCTCCCCCACCAGGATAATGGCGGGTGGACGAACAGTTTTTGCTCTCTCCACAATATCGCGTAGGGTTCCCGTGACCGTCTGCTGCAATGGCCACGTGCCCGACCGAATGACCGCTACCGGCGTCTCCGGGCTCCGTCCGTGCTCTAGGAGCCTCTCCACGATCTCGGAGAGGCGGCTCACCCCCATCAGGAAAACGACCGTGCCGATGCCAGAGAGGGCCCGCCAATCGATCCCCGGTCCCTCCCTGGCTGGGCGGCCGGCGACAAACGCCACGCTGGAGGTCAGATCGCGGTGGGTGAGCGGGATACCGGCGTAGGCGGGAACCGCAATGGCAGAGGTCACACCCGGCACGATCTCGAAGGGGACTCCCGCCTCGACTAACGCCTCTGCCTCCTCCCCCCCTCTACCAAAGATGAAAGGATCTCCCCCTTTGAGCCGCACCACCATCCGGCCCCCGAGGGCCCGCTCGATCACGAGACGATTGATCTCCTCTTGAGGTAGGCGATGTTCCCCTGCCTGTTTCCCCACACAGATCCGCTCGGCAGCGGGGGGGGCGTAGGCGAGAAGGCGCTCATTGACCAGGTAGTCGTAAATGACCACATCGGCGCATTCTAGGCAGCGCTTCCCCTTCAGGGTGAGGAGGCCGGGGTCCCCCGGGCCAGCCCCCACGAGGAATACTTTTCCTTTCGGTTCAGGGTTCATAGTTCACAGTTCAGGGTTGATCGTTCATGGTTCATCGTTCAGGGTGAATAGTAAATAGTCAATGGTCAATAGTTCGTACTCGACGATTGACGATTGACCGGTTGGCGGTCGTCGGTCGCCGGTCAACGGATCAGGGAGCGGCGGGAGGTTCGAAGGATATCCCCGAAAGCTCCTGAAGGATCCGATCAGCCCCACGCCGCAGCAGGTCTTCAGCCAGGCCGACCCCGATACCTTCCGCGAGAATGCTGGGTCCCTCTCGCTCCCCGCGGACCATCACCGTGCCGTCCGGCGCGGCCACCAGGGCCTTGAGACGAAGCTGATCCCCGTTGAGCTCAGCATGCGCGGCGATGGGGACCTGGCATCCGCCCCCTAACCGCGCGAGGAAGGCCCGCTCAGCGCCGATCGTCAAGACACTCGGCCGGTGACTCATCGGTCCAACCAGATCATGCATCTTCTGGTCCGTCGCCCGGATCTCCAGACCGAGGGCCCCCTGGCCGACGGCGGGGAGGCTTATCTCGGCCGGGAGGATCTCGGTGATCTCCTCCTGCCGGCCGAGACGATTAACCCCGGCCGTCGCAACAACCAACGCGTCCAGACCCTCGGACCCGAGCTTTCCGAGCCTGGTATCCAGGTTTCCCCGGAGAGGAATCACCGTAAGGTCGGGCCGATAACGCAAGAGCTGAGCCTGTCGCCTCAGGCTGCTCGTGCCGATTCTGGCACCGGCCGGAAGGGCATCCAGTTTTATTCCCCGCCGGGAAATGAGGGCATCGGAGGGGTCTTCCCGCTCGAGAATGGCTGCGATCGTCAGGCCCGCGGCGGTCTCAGTCGGGACATCCTTCATGCTGTGCACCGCCAGATCCACCTGTTCCGCCTGAAGCGCCTCTTCGATCTCCTTAATGAAAAGCCCTTTCCCTCCCACTCGGGACAGGGGGATCTGGGCGAACTTGTCGCCGCTGGTTTTGATCTTCACCAGCACCGGCGCGAGCTCTGAATATCTGCGCCGTACCTCCGCGGCGACTCGCTCCGCTTGGACGACGGCAAGCGCACTCCCCCTGGTGCCAATCCGGACTTCACGCATGCCTCACCGTCAATAGTAAATAGTCAATGGTCAGTAGTTCGTACTCCACGAGTGACGATTGACTATTGACCGGTCGTCGGTCATCGGTCGTCGGGGATCAGTCTTCGTCATGCAGGCCAAAGAGCCGGCGCAAGGCACTCACATAGAGCAGGCCGTCCCGGTTGACGGACTGGCGTTTCAGCTCGGTGGTGGGGTGGTGCAGGATTTTGTTGACGATGCCTTGGGCCAACGTCCGCACCACGTCTTGCTGAGCCGGGCTGAGGTCCGGTAGCCGGCCCAGCGCCCTCTCCAGCTCTACCTCCCGGATCTCCTCCAATCGCCGCCGGAGCGTCACGATCGTGGGGACCACCTCCAGACTCTGCAACCACCGCTGAAAACTCGCCACCGCCCGTTCGATCAAGAGCTCCGCGTGCGCCGCCTCCTGCTGTCGCGCCTGGCGATGGGCGGCCACCACTCCCTCGAGGTCATCGATGTCGTACAGATAGACGTTGTCGATTGCGTTCACCGCCGGGTCAATGTCGCGAGGGACCGCGATGTCAATCAGGAAGAGCGGGCGGTTGCGTCGCAGACGAATGAGCTCCTCCACGTCGGCCTGGTGCAACAGATAATGCGGGGCAGCGGTGGAGCTGATCACGATATCGGCTTGGCGTAACTCGTCCCGAATGTGGTCGAACCGGACCGCCCGGCCTTCAAGTCGGGCCGCCACTTCCACGGCCCGGTCGAAGTTCCGATGGGCGACCAAGACCGGCTGGACCCCCTCACTCCGCAGGTGCCGGGCCGCCAGCTCCGCCATCTCCCCAGCCCCCAGGACGAGGACTCGCCGACCCTGGAGCTCCCCGAAGATCGTCTTGGCCAGCCCGATGGCCGCGGACGGGATCGAGACGGGAGAATTCCCAATCCCCGTCTCCGTCCGGACCTTCTTGGCCACCCCCAAGGCCCGGGTCATCAAGGCGTTCAGGACCGGACCGGTCGCCGCCTGGGCCTGGGCCATCTGGTAGGCCGCCTTCACCTGATTGAGAATCTGGGATTCCCCGAGGACCATCGAATCCAGGCTGGCGGCCACGCGAAATGCATGACGGACAGCAGCCTCTTGCTGGTGGTAGTACAACCTCTCCTTAAAGAGGGCGAGCGGGGTCCGGGTCTCCGCCGCCAGGAGTTCAGGAATCGCCGCCTGGACCTGCGCCGGATCATGGGTAACAGCATAGACCTCCACTCGGTTGCAGGTCGACAGAACCATCCGCTCGAGCACCGCTGCCTCCTTCCCCAAGAGCTCGAAAAAGGCTGGCAGCGCTGTCTCGGGGATGTGGAGGCGTTCCCGAATTTCCACCGGCGCCGTCGTGTGATTGAGCCCTACCGTCAGAATCACCATGGCTCAGCTGCCCCCGTGGGGAGTGCCCAGCAGCACACTCATCCCCACAAACGC
>LKGT01011993.1_pt1 | contig 11441 bp, 21 predicted proteins | sample 503861 | NCBI WGS metagenome assembly LKGT01 (sample SAMN04113194, study PRJNA297058) | marine sediment metagenome | biome: marine benthic biome; feature: marine benthic feature; material: marine sediment; isolation source: sediment sample collected at the water-sediment interface from the South......
ACGACGCTCTTCCGATCTCGGTTTCGTCTGCTGCTCGTAAGTATCCAAACGTTTTCGCACCACCTCTTCGCGATCATCAGCCCGCGCGGTCAACTCGCCACCGTCACGGTCGCACCGCCCCTGCACGCGCGGCGGGCGGTCGAAAATATTGTAGATTTCCCCGCAGACCGAACACGTACGGCGTCCGCAAATTCGGCGAATCAAATTATCATAGCCCACCTGCAAGTTTATCGCAAGCGCGCTGGAAAAGCCCGCCTCGGCCAGAATCTCATCCAATCGCTCCGCCTGCGCCCGCGTGCGCGGAAAACCATCCAGGATGAACCCGCCCGCACAGTCGGACTGCCGGATGCGCTCCGCCACCATAGCGGATACAATCTCGTCGCTCACCAACTCCCCCCGCTCCACGATAGCTTTGGCCTGCTGCCCCAAGGGCGTGTTCCGGGCGACGTGGTCGCGGAACATGTCGCCGGTGGCAATTTGCGGCACGCCACGGTGTTGGGCCAGGGCGCGGGCCTGCGTGCCCTTGCCGGCTCCGGGTGCCCCCAGGAAAACCAATGGGCGCGCCGGTTTCCTCCCGCTGGCCACGGCTCAAGTTCTCCGACCCCGGATGCGGCCACGGGCCGTGAAGCCATCGTAGTGCCGCATGGTCAACTGCGCCTCAATCTGGTTGACCGTGTCCATGGCTACACCCACGACGATCAGCAGCGAGGTGCCGCCGAAATAAAACTGCACCCCCAACCCCTCCAGAATCCACCGGGGAAAAGTGGCATCCACCCAGGCGCCCACAAACGGCAGGTGGTGGAGCTTGATGCCCGAAATCATCCATTCCGGAATGATGGAGATCAAAGCCAGGTAGAGGCCGCCCACGAAAGTGATGCGAGTGAGAATGTTGTTCACGTACTCGGAGGTGTGCCGCCCGGGCCGAATGCCGGGGATAAACCCGCCCCACTTGCGCATGTTGTCGGCCAGCTCGTCGGGGTTGAAGATAATGGAAACATAGAAATAGCAGAAGAAAATAATCCCGGCAATGTAGAGCAGCGTGTAGAGTGGCTCGCCCCAGGCCAGCGCCTGCGTGAACGAGCGGACCCACGGGCTGTCGCCCGCAAAGACTCCGATGGTCTGCGGGAAGGTCAAGATCGAGCTGGCAAAGATGACCGGAATGACGCCGCCGGTGTTGACGCGAATGGGCAGGTAGGTCATGCTGCCGCCCATCATGCGCCGGCCCACCACCCGCTTGGCGTACTGCACCGGAATCCGCCGCTGCGCCCCCTCCACCAGCACGATGAAACCCACGATGACTATCATCAGAATCAACARCGCCAGCAGRTGGTGCAACTGCCACTGCCCGCCCTGGAAACCCTGGTAGAGCCCGGCYATCGCCCCCGGCAGRCCCACCACAATCCCGGAAAAGATGATGAGCGACATCCCGTTGCCGATGCCGCGGTCRGAGATTTGYTCGCCCAGCCACATGATGAAGATGGTGCCGGTGGTCAACGTCAGCACCGTCATCAGCAGGAAGTTCRCRCCCGGGCTGATCACGTAGGACATGCCCTGCGAGCCGCTCCGCATCAGCGTRACCGCGATGGTGAAAGCCTGGAACCCGGCCAGAAATACCGTCAGGTAGCGGGTGTACTGGGTAATCTTCCGCCGCCCCAGCTCACCTTCCTTTTGCAACCGCTCCAGGTAGGGCCAGACCACGGTGAGCAACTGCAGGATGATGGAGGCGGTGATGTAGGGCATGATGCCCAGCGCGAAAATGGTCATGCGGCGGAAATTCCCGCCGGAGAAAATGTCAATCAAGCCCAGCCAGGAACCGCGGTTTTGCTCGAAGAATTGCTCCAGCAGCTCGGCGTTGATGCCCGGGATGGTGACGTGCGCGCCCAGCCGATAGACCGCCAGCAGCGCCAGCGTGAACAGCACGCGGTTGCGCAGGTCGGGAATGCGGAAGATGTTGCGAAGGGCTTCGAAGAACTTCATAAACAGTTAGGCGCTGGCGGCCTCCCCCGCCGTGGACTCCCGAGCCGCAGGCGCGCGCGTAATCACCTCCACGCTGCCGCCTGCCTTTTCGATCTTCTGCCGGGCGCCGGCGCTGAACGCGTGGACCACCACGGTGAGCTTGATCTTGAGCTCGCCTTCACCCAGAATCTTCACCGGCAGGCGGCGGCGCACCAGTCCGCGCGCTTTCAGCGACTCCGGCGTCACCCGCTCGCCGGCGGAAAACCGGCTCAGCGCCTCCACGTTCACGACCGTGTACTCGGTGCGAAAGATATTGGTAAAGCCACGCTTGGGCAGGCGCCGATGCAGGGGCATCTGCCCGCCTTCAAAACCCGGACGGACGCTGGCGCCTGAGCGGGAGAGCTGTCCCTTGTTGCCGCGCCCGGCGGTCTTGCTCTTACGCGCTCCGATGCCGCGTCCCACCCGCTGCGGTTTTTTGTGCGAGCCCCGCGGCGGGTGCAAGTTGTCCAACCTCACCATCGCCTACTCCTCCACCACCTTCACCAAGTGCGGAATCTTTTTCACCATGCCGCGCACCGCCGGCGTATCCACCCGCTCCACCACGTGGCCGAGCCGGCGCAACCCCAAGCCCCGCACCACCGCCCGCTGCTTTTCCGGGCAGCCGATCCAACTCCGCACCCACTGAATCTTAAACTTGCCGCTCTTTTTCTGCGCCATCGCTGTTACAACTCCTGTGGTTCCTTACCGCGCAGTTGCGCCACCACCTTCTTGTCTTTCAGGCTGAGCAGGCCGTCCAGGGTGGCCTTAATTACGTTGTGCGGGTTGGTGTTGCCGAGGGCCTTGGTGAAAACGTCGTGGATGCCCGCCGCTTCCATCACCGGCCGAATCGGTCCGCCGGCGATCACCCCGGCGCCTTCCGGCGCCGGCTTGAGCAGCACCCGACAGGCCGAATACCGCCCAATCACCTGGTGCGGAATGGTCGGCGGGGTAAGGTTCACCTTGAGCAGATTCTTCTTGGCGACCTCGATTCCCTTGCGAATCGCCATCGGCACCTCGCGGGCCTTGCCCATTCCGAAGCCGACCACGCCTTTCTTGTCGCCCACCACCACCAGCGCGGAAAAACTCAGGTTCTTGCCGCCCTTCACTACCTTGGTGACGCGGTTGATGGCAACCACGTGCTCGGTCAATTGGTAACCGCCGGGATCAATCGGTTTCTGCTGCCGCACTTTGTCTCGGAAGGTTGCTCTACTCATCGTTTAGAATTTCAGTCCGGCCTCGCGGGCCGCCTCCGCTAGAACTTTTACTCGGCCGTGATACCGGTAGCCGCCGCGGTCGAAAGCCACCCGGGTCACACCCGCTGCCTGGGCGCGCTCGCCCAAAACCTTTCCTGCGATCTTCGCGGCCGCCGCGTTGCCGCCGTAGCTGGCCTGCTGGCGCACCTGCTTGTCGAGCGTGGAGGCCGCCACCAGCGTGCGCCCCTGCGCATCGTCAATCACCTGCGCATAGATGTGCTTGTGCGAGCGAAACACGTTCAAGCGCGGGAGGCTGGTTGTCCCGCTCACCTTCGAGCGCACGCGGCGGTGAAGTTGCCGGCGGTGCTCCAACCGGGTGATCTTCCCCACCGGCTTGCGCGCGCGTCCAAAACGGCTCTGTCGGGCTCGCATGGTTATTTCGCTGCCGTAGCGGCCGCCTTGCCGGCCTTCTTGCGTAACAACTCGCCCACCAGGCGGACCCCTTTCTGTTTGTACGGATCCGGCGGGCGCAGGGCGCGCATGTCAGCCGCCACCTGCCCCACCAACTGCTTGTCAATCCCGCTCACTTTCAGCTTGGTCAGCTTCTCCACCGTGACTTCAATGCCAGCGGGAATCGGAAACTCTACCGGATGGGAGTAGCCCAGGCTGAAGACAACGGATTTGCCTTTTACCTCAGCCTTGTAGCCCACCCCCACAATCGCCAAATCCTTGGAGTAGCCCTGGCTGACGCCGGTGACCGCGTTGGCCACCAGGGCCCGCGCCAATCCCCAGTTGGCTTTCTCCTGGTTCGAGAGCCGCTCAAGCAATTCCTTTTCGCTCACACCTTCCGTGGCGGCCGTGGGACGCACCACCACCCGCCCTTTTTCCTGCTGGAGGCGCGTACCCGCAGGGATGGGCGCCGTCAGCTTGCCCTTGGGCCCCTGGACTTCAACCGAAGCCTCGGCGATCTTTACACTCACGCCCTGGGGCAACTCAATTGGTTGGCGTCCGATGCGCGACATAATTCCTACCACACCTCGCAGAGCAATTCCCCGCCCACACCTGTGCGCCGGGCGGCCCGCCCGGTCATGATGCCGCGCGGCGTGGTTACGATGCTGATGCCCATCCCGCCGTACACCCGCTTGAGCTCATTGCGGCCGCGATAGACGCGCCGCCCGGAGCGGGAGATGCGCCGCAGGCCGGTGATCACACCCTGCTTCTGCGGGCTGTACTTCAGGTAGAGCCGCAAGCTCTTGCGCTTCTTCTCTTCGATCACTTTGTAGGCGGCGACGAACCCTTCTTCCTTCAGCACGCGCGCAATCTCGGTCTTTATCCGCGAGAACGGCACATCCACTTTGGGGTGGCGGACCCGCACGGCGTTGCGGATCGAAGTCAGCATGTCGGCAATCGGATCGGTGGTTACGCCCATCGTTTCTCCTACCAGCTCGCCTTCACCACGCCGGGAATCTCACCCCGGTGGGCCAATTGCCGGAAACAGATGCGGCAGAGCTCGAACTTGCGGATGAAGCCGCGCGGCCGCCCGCAGCGGCGGCAGCGGTTGCGGTGCCGAACCTTAAACTTAGGCTTGCGCCGAACTTTCGCTTCCCAGGCGGTGGTAGCCAACTCTCCTCCTTCGTCTCGGTCTAGTCTCGCAGGGGCATGCCCAAGTGCTTCAGCAGCGCGCGCCCTTCCTCGTCCGTCTTGGCGGTGGTGACGACGGTAATGTTCATGCCGCGAATCTTGTCTACCCGAGCGTAGTCCACCTCGGGGAAAACCAATTGGTCCTGCAACCCCAGGGTGTAATTGCCGCGGCCATCGAAGGATTTGCTCGACACCCCGCGAAAGTCGCGCACGCGCGGGAAGACAATGTTCACCATGCGGTCCAAGAATTCGTACATGTTCTCCCGGCGCAGCGTGACGCAAACCCCAATGGGCATGTTCTTGCGCAGCTTGAAATTGGAAATCGACTTCCGCGCCCGGGTCACAACCGCTTTCTGGCCGGTAATCTGGCCCAACTCGTTGGCGGCGGCGTCCAGCACCTTGATGTTCTCAATCGCCTCCCCCAACCCCATGTTGATCACGATCTTCCGCAAACGCGGCACCTGCATGTCGCTGGTGTACCCGAACTCCTTCTTCAGGGCCGGCAGCACCTGGCTGCGGTAACGTTCGTGCAATCGGCTCATCGCCATCGAATCCTTCTCCTGCTAACTCAGTGTGGCGCCGCAGTGCTGGCAAGCGCGCACCTTGGCGCCGTCCGCCAGGAAGCTGTGACCCACCCGGGTGGGTTTGTTGCAACTGCCGCAGACCACCATCAGGCTCGAGATGTGAATCGTCCCTTCGCGCTCCACAATCCCGCCCTTGATCTGCTTGGCCGGGTTGGGACGAGTGTGGCGCTTAAGCATGTTGACGTGCTCCACGGTGGCCAAGTTCTTATCCTGATTGACCGTGAGCACCCGGCCGGTCTTGCCTTTGTCGCGCCCGGCGATCACGCGCACCTGGTCGCCCTTGCGGATGCTGACCGTCCACGCCATCGCCTACCACACCTCCGGAGCCAGCGAGACAATCTTCAGAAACTTGCGCTCGCGCAGCTCCCGCGCCACCGGCCCGAACACGCGCGTGCCCACCGGGTCGCCCGACTCGGTGATGAGCACGGCGGCGTTGTCGTCAAAGCGAATATAGGTGCCGTCGCGGCGGCGGCGCTCCTTGCGCATCCGCACAATCACCGCCCGCACCACTGTGCCCTTCTTGACCGGGCTGTCCGGAGCCGCCTCTTTGACCGAAGCGGTGACCACGTCACCCAATCCCGCCCCCACGCCTACGAACCCGCCCACCGGCAGGATGGCCATCAAGCGCTTGGCGCCGGAATTGTCGGCCACCTTCAGCCGGGTTCGCATCTGAATCATTGCTGTTGGCCTCGCCTATGCGTGCGCCCGCTCGATAATCTCGATCAGCCGCCAGCGCTTCAGCTTGGAGAGCGGCCGCGTCTCCTCGATGCGCACCACGTCGCCCGTATGCGCCTGGTTCTGCTCGTCGTGGGCGTAAAACTTCTTCCGCACCGGCACCACCCGCTTGTAGAGGCGGTGCTCGACCCGCCGCGTCACCTTGACCACAATCGTCTTGTCCATCTTGGCGCTGACCACYTTCCCCACCCGGCGCTGCCGCGYCCGGGRACGTTTGGTCGCCGTATTAGCTTCCGTCATGTTCAACCCTCAACTCCTGTTCGCGCCGCACCGTAAGCAACCGCGCCAGGTCTTTGCGCACCTGGCGGATTTTCTTCACGCTCTCCGCCTGTCCGGCCGACAATTGAAAGCGCAACCGGAAAAGCTGCTCGCGCATCCCTTGCTCGCGCGCGCGCATCTCGTCGGCACCTAGTTGTCGCAATTCTTCCGCCTTCACCGCGTCCTCCTAAGCGTCGAACGGCCCGCGCCGGATGAACGTGCTGCGCAGGCACAACTTGTGGGCAGCCAGCGAAAGCGCCTTCTGGGCCTCGGCCAGCGTCAGCCCTTCCACCTCGAAGAGGATGCGTCCCGCCCGCACCGCTGCCACCCAGCCTTCCACCGGCCCCTTCCCTTTGCCCATGCGGGTTTCCGCCGGCTTCTTGGTAAARGGCCGGTCCGGGAAGATGCGAATCCAGAGCTTGCCGCCACGCTTCATGTAGCGCGTGATGGCTACGCGCGCCGCCTCGATTTCCCGGCTGGTGAGCCGCCCCGACCSKAGCGCCTTGAGCCCGTAGTCCCCGAAGGCCAGYCGGGAGCCGCGCCACGCTTTGCCTCTCAGCCGCCCGCGTTGCTGCTTGCGGTACTTRATTTTTTTCGGCATCAACACARCGATGCTCTCCTACACGCCCGCAGAGGCGGGCACCTCCACTTCTTCCCGGCGGACTTTGRYTTTCTCCACCTCGCCRCGGTACACCCAGCACTTCACTCCGATAACTCCGTAGGTGGTGTGGGCCTCGGCGGTGCCGTAGTCGATGTCGGCGCGCAGCGTCTGCAAGGGCAAGCGCCCCTTCAGGTACCACTCCTTGCGGGCGATTTCTGCTCCGTTGAGGCGGCCGGCGCAGCGCACCTTGATGCCCTGGCAGCCAAACCGCAGGGCGGATTCCACCGCCTTGCGCATGGCGCGGCGGAAGGCCACGCGCTTCTCCAGTTGCAGCGCAATCGCCTCAGCCACCAGTTGCGCGTCCATCTCCGCCCGGTGCACCTCAGTGATGTCAATGTGAACTTCGCGCCCGGTGCGCTCCTGGATTTCGTTGCGCAGCTTGTCAATCTCCGATCCCTTTCGGCCGATGATGATCCCCGGCCGGGCGGTGTGGATGCGCATCATAAGCTTGTTGGCGGCGCGCTCAATCTCAATGGAGCTGATGCCCGCGCCGCGCAGCTTGCGCTTGATCTGCTCCCGCAGGGTCACATCTTCGAACAGGAGGTCGGCATAGTCCTTCTTGGCAAACCAGCGTGACTTCCAGGTCTTGTTCACGCCCAGGCGAAAGCCGTACGGATGAATTTTGTGTCCCACGTTGCCTCCTTAACTCGCCGCCGCCGCCGCCGGCACCGCAGCCGCTCGGCGCTCGGCCACCGCAACCTCAATATGGCTGGTGCGGCGCTGGTAAACGTTGGCCCGTCCCATCGGCGCCGGCCGCATCCGCTTCCAGCGTGAGCCGTCGTTCACCACCGCGTACTTGACGTACAGCCGATCCACGTCCACCGTGTCCGACTTCTGTTCCGCGTTGGCAATCGCCGACCGCAAAACTTTTTCAATGTCCTTGGCCACGCGCTTCTTGGTGAACTGCAACAAGTTCAACGCCCGGCCGGCGTCCAAGCCGCGGATGAGGTCAATCACCAACCGCGCCTTCTGCGGCGCGACCCGCACGTAGCGAGCCAGGGCGCGCGCTTCCACCGGAGCTGCACCGACCGGCTCCGCCTCTTTCCGCCGCAGCAGCCGTGAGCGCCGAGGTTTTTCCGGCGCCGCCTGCGCTTTCTTTTTGGCGGCGGACTTGCGGGCGCCTGGTTTTTTCTTCCCTGCCATGCTCGATCCCTGCCTATGGTTTCGGCGCCGCGGGCGCCGCCGGTGTAGCTGCTGCCGGCGCAGCGGGCGCCGGCGCTCTCCGCCCTGGAGCAGCCGTCGCGGCCTTGGCCGTCGCGCCTTTTACGCCGTGCGAGCGGAATTGGCGTGTGGCGGCGAATTCTCCCAACTTGTGCCCGACCATGTTCTCGGTGATGTAAATCGGAACAAACTTTTTTCCGTTGTGCACCGCGATGGTGTGCCCCACCATTTCGGGAATCACGGTGGAGCGGCGCGACCAAGTCTTAATCACCTTCTTTTCGTTGCGCCGGTTCATCACCTCCACCTTCTCCAACAGGTGGTTGTCAATGAACGGGCCTTTTTTCAGTGAGCGCGCCATGGCTTTACTTGCTCCGTCGCTGCACGATGTAGCGATCCGTGCGCGGATTGTTGCGGGTGCGGTGGCCACGGGTGGGCTGGCTCCACGGGGTCACCGGCGTGCCGCCCTCGCTGGCTCGGCCCTCGCCGCCGCCGTGCGGGTGGTCCACCGGGTTCATCGCCACTCCGCGCACCTTGGGCCGGCGTCCCATCCAGCGCGTCCGCCCGGCCTTGCCGAAAGTAATCTTCCCGTGGTCGAGGTTGCCCACCTGACCGATGGTGGCACAGCACTCTGGCAGCACCTTGCGGGTCTCCCCCGAAGGCAGCTTCACCAGCACGTAATCTCCTTCCTTTGAAACCAACTGTGCCGACGCGCCCGCCGACCGCACCAACTGGCCGCCCTTGCCGGGCCGCAGCTCCAGGTTGTGAATCAAGGTGCCCGAAGGGATGTTCCGCAGCGGCAGCGTGTTGCCGGGCAAGATGTCCGCCTCCGGCCCCGCCAGCACGGTATCGCCCACGTTCAGGCCCACCGGATAAAGGATGTAGCGCTTCTCCCCGTCGGCGTAGTGCAGCAGGGCGATGTTGGCCGAGCGGTTGGGGTCGTACTCGATGCTCGCCACGCGCGCCGGCACGCCCTGTTTGTCGCGGCGGAAGTCAATCCTCCGGTACATGCGCTTGTGGCCGCCGCCCCGCTGCCAGATGCTGATTCGGCCCAAATTGTTGCGCCCGCCGCTCTTGGGCAGCGGTTCGAGCAAACTCTTCTCCGGCTGCGAGCGCGTGACTTCGGTGCGGCGCACCCGCGTCATCTGCCGCAAGCTGGGGGTAGTGGGACGATAGGTTTTTAGTGCCATATCAAGCTGGCTCCAGATAGTCGATCATCTTTTCGCCGGACTTCAGTCTCACGTAGGCCTTCTTCCAGTCTGACCGGTAGCCGCCGCGCGCTCCCTGGCGGCGAAACTTGCCCGGCACCACAATCGTGCGCACCGCGCTGACCTTTACGCCAAACACCTGCTCGACCGCGCGCTTGATCTCCGGCTTGGTGGCGCCCAGCGCCACTTGAAACACCAGCGTGCGYTGSAGYTCTTTGAKCTCCACRCCCTTCTCGGTGATGATGGGGCGCTGGATGATTTCGTGCGGCGTCTTCATGCAACCTTCGCCTTGGGCGCAATCGCCTGTTGYAACTTTTCCACCGCGGCGCGCGAGAACAGGACGCGGTCRTGCGCCAACACRTGGTAGGGATGCACCYGCTGCGTCGCCACCARCCTGACCCGGGGCAGGTTCCGRCTGGCGCGCTCCAGATTGGCGTTGCCYTCGGCCTCRACAATCAGCAGGCTCTTCTCCGCGCCCAAYTTGYCCAAGRCKGTGCGCAGGACCTTGGTCTTGTGGTTTTCCAATTCCAACTTGTCCACCACAATCATCTTCTTKTCCTCGAACTTTGCCGTCAGCGCTCCCCGCAACGCCCCCAGCAGCACYTTGCGCGGCAGCGAGTAGCTGTAGTCGCGCGGCTGCGGTCCCTGGGTGGTGCCGCCGTGACGCCAGAGCGGTGACCGGATGGAGCCAACCCGCGCCCGCCCGGTGCCCTTTTGCCGCCAGGGCTTGCGGCCGCTCCCTCTGACATCGCCCTTGGTCTTGGTCTTGTGGGTGCCGCGCCGCTGCGAGGCCAGGTAGTGGCGCACCGCCTCGTGCAGCAGCGCTTGCTTCACCTTGACGGCGAACACTTCCTCGCGCAACTCGAGCGTCGAAACTTTCTTGTTGTTCAAGTTCTTGACTTCGACCACCGGCATGGTTATTACTTCCGCCTCTTGCCCAGCTTGGTGGAGGCTTGAATCAGCACATACCCACCGTTGGCGCCCGGAACCGCCCCCCGCACCAGCAGCAAGTGCTCCTCGGCGTCCACCTTCACCACCCGCAAGCTGCGGACGGTAGCCCGCTTGTTGCCCATCTGCCCGGCCATGCGCTGCCCCGGCCAAACCCGCGAAGGGTAGGAGCTGGCGCCGATGGAGCCCGGCGCCCGATGAAACATGGAGCCGTGGCTGGCGTTGCCGCCGCGGAAGTGGTACCGGCGGACAACCCCGGCCCAGCCGCGACCCTTGCTGACGCCGATGACGTCCACGCGATCTTCCGGCTTGAACACTTCCTCCACCAGCACTTTGTCGCCCGCTTTGACTTCATCCTTGCCGTCGGCCAAGCGAAACTCCCGCAGCAAGCGCACCGGCGGCACATTGTGTTTCTTGAAGTGCCCGCCCCGGGGCTTGTTAACCCGCTGCGGCTTCACAAACTCGACCAGGCCAAGCTGCACCGCTTCATAGCCGTCGTTCTCGGTGGTCTTGCGCTGCACCACCACGCACGGGCCCGCCTTCAGCACCGTGACCGGAATCACGCGCCCATCGTCCGCAAAGAGCTGCGTCATTCCGAGTTTCTTTCCCAGTATGCCTTTGACTGCCATGAGTCAGTTTGCGTCACCCGCGACCCGCGCAGAGGCCCTGGCCTCTCCGCCGCATCTTCAGGTGGTGTGCTCCTTCCCGAACGCTTTGATCTCCACGTCCACGCCGGCGGGCAGGTCGAGCTTCATGAGCGCGTCCACCGTCTGCGCGGTCGGCTCCAAAATGTCAATCAAGCGCTTGTGGGTGCGAATCTCGAACTGTTCGCGCGACTTCTTGTCCACGTGCGGCGAGCGCAGCACGGTGTAGCGGTTGATCGTGGTAGGCAGCGGAATCGGCCCCGCGACCAGCGCTCCGGTGCGCTTGGCCGTCTGCACGATCTCCCAGGTGGATTGATCGAGCACGCGGTGATCGTATCCCTGCAAGCGAATGCGAATTTTTTCCTGTGTATGCATCTTCAGCGCCGGTTACTCGGTGACTTCCGTTACTGCTCCTG
>LKGT01011992.1_pt1 | contig 11433 bp, 14 predicted proteins | sample 503861 | NCBI WGS metagenome assembly LKGT01 (sample SAMN04113194, study PRJNA297058) | marine sediment metagenome | biome: marine benthic biome; feature: marine benthic feature; material: marine sediment; isolation source: sediment sample collected at the water-sediment interface from the South......
CATGTACGGCAAGGGCCGGGGCGTTCCAAAGGATGATGCCGTAGCCTTGGTTTGGCTTAAGAAGGCAGCGGATCAGGGCAATATGAACGCAGTCCTCCGGTTGGCCCAATTTTATCGCAGGGGCAGGGGCACGCCAAAGGACAAAGGCAAGGCGCTTGCGTATCTTGAGAAGGCGATGAAAACGGGAGACATGCGAGGCCAGGCCGAGTACGCCAAGCTTTTGTTGACGGGATACCAGGGCGCCAGGGGAATCCTTAAAGGCGCACATTTATTGCGGAAAGCGGTTGGTGATATAGCCAAAATCCAAGAGGCCGATCCAAATGATGAACGGCTCGAAAATTTGTGAATTCCTTTGTTCGAATTTCTAGTCACGCGAACCCCTCAGGCGCCAAACCCTCACCCGCTTCCCCGCCTGGCGATGGCGATGCCGGCGAGGACGACGGCGCCGCCCAATCCTTGCAGCAGGCCCAGGGCTTCGCTCAGGATCAGCCACGCCAAGAGGGCGGCGGCGACGGGCTGAAGCAGAAGGCTGACGGACGAGAAGGCGGCGGGCAGATGGGCCAGCGCGTAGGCGATGAGGCTCTGGCCGCCGACATGGGAGAGGAGCGCCAGCGCCAGCAGCACCSCCCAGCCCGTGGCCRTCGAGCTGGCCGTCACCCCGGASGGYTATGCCAAGCTGYCGGACGACGTCAAGAAGTACTACCACGACCATSMGGAAGAGGTGGCCATGGGCGRGCTCACCCTGCCCGGGATGGATGCGGAGAATRCCAAGAAGACCCTGGARTTCCTCGCCACCACCCGYGGCCGGATGATCCTGATCAGCGAGGTYGCCGACSTGGCGCCGATCGAGCGKCTCCACMTCCCGACCRAKCCRCARGCCTAYACCGGCACGTTCTGGAGCTACACSCCGGCGCAGTAACGNCGATACMCSWKASKKMGMANCTYAGCCCYGCGNSTCACCCMNCGGGGCTTTKGTTTGCAYCGGCGCATCGAGATYTCCGACGCCGAGACTSGTGCCGYCCYGTCTTTTCACCCGAGCTCCAGTTTGTGGGYTTCGACGAGYTCGGCCAGGGTGGSGAAGGTCGCGTCCGGGACCGCGAGCTCCGCGCCATGGCKCSTYGATCCCAAGGTCCGCTCGGCGCGCCGGATCCAGGCGCTGGTGATGNCAAGGCTGTYGGCCGGCCGGATGTCCGCGCGCAGGCTTTGGCCGACATGGAGCAGTTTGGCCGGCGCGATRCCSATYGCCCCCAGGTCGTTCAGGGCCAAGACGAAGTGGSGATAGCTCGGYTTGTARGCACCGGCGCGTTCGGCGGTCACGACGATGTCGAATTCGACCCGCATCTTCTSGATGCTGAAGCTYAGGGACCGGTCGTCGATGTTGCTGAGCGCGCCGAGCTTGACGTGGCGCTTCAGATAAGCCAGCCCCTCGACCGTGTCGGGAAACGGCTGCCARTCCGCGACGGAAGCGCCGAAAGCCTCCTGCTCCGGGACATCGACGGTCTTTCGCCAGTGGTTGCAGATGTAGGCGTAGGCGGAACGGAGCACCTCGGGATAGGGCAGGACTGGGTGCTGCTGCTGGTAATGGGCCCGCGCCCGGTCGAACTGTTCCAAGAGTTCGGGATCGGCCGCCTCGACGCCGTTGCGCGCGGCCCAAGCCCGGAAGAACGCGATGATATGGGGCTCCCAGTCGATCAACGTCCCATAAACATCGAAGGTCAGCGCCTCGAAGTCCGACARACGCATGCGCTCTTCCTTCGTCATCACGTGCGATGCTTCGAACTCAGGCGCCGGCGTGCCGACGAATAGGGTACCGTATACTGGTGTCGCCCCGATTTGCCGAGTCAKMCCYGCTTGCCGGGAGCATRGCCTGATTCGGGTTCGGGCRCGATARCGCGCCGCGCCCTCAGTCGTAGCCGTAGGGCCAGACCGAGGTGGCGTGGTGGASGTTGMGCAGCGAGTGCAGCGNNNCSYYSTTGGGGATGAAGACCTCGTCGCCGGGCTCGACCGTGACCGTCTCGCCGGCCACTTCCATCTCGAGCCGGCCCTCGACCACGGGCGGGCCGGCTATTTGGAGATCAACGAAATCGATTGGTCCTCCAGTATGGCCCGCACTCGCGGACACTCGCTCAGGGCCTTGATGCCCGCGGGAGTGGTCTCTACGGCCAAGCTGCCCAGTGCATCGAGCCGATGCTCCAGTCGGCGCCCGCCGAATTTTTCGAGAACTTCGGCGATGTCGTCCGCCGCCGCCTCGACCGAGCGCTGCATCGCTTCGGTCAACTTCTTTCGTCGCGTCCGCAAGGCGCGGCGGCCGGTCCCACCAGCGGCCGGCTCCGTCTCCAACATGACGATGGCGCGCACCATTTCGTCCGACTCCCGTCCTTCGAGTCGGGCGGCGAACTCGCGGCTGATCTTCAACTTCGGTCCTCTTAGCCTCGGTCCTGTTAGCCAGGGCGACGATACCATATCGGCCCGATCGCAGGGGCTCAGCTCTGCAGCGCTCTGAGCGCCTCTAGGGGCCGGATCATACCATATCCCCAGCGGTTGTCCGGCCGCGCATCTGCGCCGCCGGGATGACGGGCGGTGTCCTTGAGGACCTGCGCGATGTCCTCGATCGGCGCATCCGGCTCCGCGGCCATGAGCAGCGCCACCGCCCCGGCCACGTGCGGCGTCGCCATCGAGGTGCCGTCCATGTAGGTATAGTCGTGGGTGCCGTCGGTGCGCCCTTCCGGAGGGATGCAGGAATAGACATCGACACCGGGGCCGGCAACGTCGGGTTTGGTCACCAGCGCGTTCGGCTCGGTGCCCGGGAACACGAAGCTTGCGCCGCTGCTGAAATAGGCGATCTCCAGCTTTCGCCTGGGCATGAGCTCGGCGGCGCCAACCGCCAACGCATTGTGGGCGCTGCCGGGCGAGCTGGTGTTGCCGTGATTCTCGTTGCCGATGGCGACCACGGGCAGCACGCCGAAGTCGATAAGCTGGGCGAACACCTGGGCGAAGAGCGGCTCGTAATAGGTGAAGCCGAGCGACATGTTGACCACGTCCGCACCTTGCGCCAAGGCCCAGGAAAGKCCTTCCAACAAGGTGATCAGSGTCGCCTCCCCGACCAGSACGGCGCCGACGATGAGRYTCGCCTCGGGCGCCATGCCGATGGCSACSCCGYCGGGCGTCCGGCCRCCGGCGATGGTGCCGCAGACGTGGGTCCCGTGACGGCCGCCGTCGAAGGTSGGCAMGGCWKWGATGCGCCGGCCGAGGGGATCGATGAYSGCGAACTCCCGGACCCGCCCSSYCAABGCCKCGTGATCGCCRTAGACACCGGTATCCAGGACCGCGACGTTGACATCGCGGCCCTTGGTCGTGYYCCAGAGCTCGGGCRCCTCSAGCGCCTCCAGRCCCCAGGTCAGCTTBYTGGTSMGCTCYCGTCGGCGAAGCTYGCGGAATTCGATGCGRTTGGGCTCSAGCAGGCGCACTTTTTGGTTCGGCATGATCGCGACCACGTCCGGGTTTTCCGCCAGCGCGTCCAGGGAATTCCGGGTCACCTCGACCCTTGCGACCGGCAGCGTGCTGGCGCCGATCGCGGACATTTCCAGCTCCGGGCTCTTCTTGGCCCGCTTGCCGGTCGCTGCCAGGTAGTGCGCCGAGATCTTTTGGTGGGTTTCGCGCTGCTGGGCGGCGCGCCGCTTGACCCGGTTCAGGCGCGCCTCCAGTTTGCGCAGCCGGCCGCGCGCGGGCCGYYYSCGRMCSGCCGGCGCGCGGTAGAAGACGATCGCCTCGGTGCGGTCGTTGGGCCCGTGCTCGGCCARCAAGGGCTCGAAYACCCGGGATATCTTGGCGTKCYCGCTCATGGYGCCTTCCTCCTTTTCGGTTTTTTCTTCGAAYCCGACACGGCTTTACCCTTCGCTTGGCCGCCTTCCGCCATCCGCGACTCGAGCCGCTCGGCGAAGGCCAGCAAGGCGTCGACGCCCTCACGTGATTCTATGACGTTTCYCTGCCGGAGTGCCAAGCGCCGCGCCAACGCCGCAAATTCCGGCCAATCCTCGGCACGAGCGGGGACATAGTCCTCATCTCCGAACAAATTTTCGCACAGGTGGGGAATAACGAATTTTGGCAGTTGCGAAAACGCCGCGTCGATTGATCGAAGGGCTTGGAGCAACGCGAAGTCGAAGATCACCGTACGTTCTTGCTTGGGTAATCGGGCCGATAGCCCGATTAGCGCGATTTCGCCTTGGACCGCATACTCTGCGCCCCCGCCAAACTTGGGGCCGGGTGCTGCGAAGAGATCCGTGTCGTTCGCGATCTCGGCGAGTATGTCACCCGAACCATGGTAGCACAGGAGGTGGACTAGCTCGGCCACCTGAATGGGGGTCAATTCGGGCCACTTCGACAACCGTTCCATGGCTGTCCTTTCATCGAAGTGCTGGCGATTGGAAGAAAGCCAGAAATGTGACTCGCCGAGATTCCCAAGACTTTCGATCCTTCCGATCGAGCGATTCGCAATCGGAGCGACTTCATCAGGCGGAAACCGGCGGAGTCCCCCGTGCCCAGGCGACCAGGAAGTCAACGAAATTCGCTGCAATACCTTGGCCCGCAAGTCGTGGTCCTGGACGATCTCCGGCCCAGAGGACAGAAGTGCGTCGGCCAGGACCCCAGACAGCGCAAKCGTGTCCGCAGAGTCGATCAGGCCCTCGATGACGTCCCGGACCATGGGCGCCGGCGCCAGGCCGCAATAGAGCGCGATCACCTCCYGCCAGCGGCCGTCGKCGTGCTCGCGAACCAGGCGCGCCGCATCGATGTCCAGCTTGTTGCCCTCGTGSACGSCKCGYGCGGCCAGGTACTCCTGRAAGGTRAGGTGGGCGAAGGCGAAGACSTGGGGCCGGCGYTCGAGCAGCAGGCCCGTCCGGTAGCGGACGTGCTCCAGCAGCGCCCCCGCCCGGGTGGCATCGCCGAGCACCGCCGCGAATATCTCTTGGATCCGTTCGGCCGGGACTTCGGCGCGGTCGTCGGCCTGCATGTTGAGGGCGACCTCCCGGCACACGCGCAGCTTCTCGTCGAGGGTGAACGCCGAGCGAATGCCGCGCCGCTGATCCCAGTTATGCAGGAGGCCTTCGACGCAGAGCCGGTAGAGCAGCGCCCGGTCCTTGGGCAGCTCCCCGCCCTCGAAGTAGTTCACCAGGCAGATTGCCGAAAGCATCAAAGGGTTGCGCGCCAGGTCGTGGATGTAGGGCTGGTCCTCGAAGCCCGCGACGATCCGGTCGCCGTCGGCCGAGCCTTCCCGGCGCGCCTCCTCTGCCGGCTCGTTCTGCGCCAGGCGCACCGCGGTGCACCAGTGACGCGCGTAGTTCCGGATCTGGGGCGCTTCGAAATCCAGCAGGTCGCACTCCTCGAACTCGAGCGGCCGCAGGCGCCCCGGCGCGTAGCCGACGGGCCGCGAGGAAATCAGGTAGTGGCAACGGGGATAGCGCGCGAGCAGGCCTTCGAGCCAAGGCAGGACGCGGGTCTCCAACAGGTCCGGGTCGGTTTCGTCCAATCCGTCGAGCATGAAGATCACGCGTCCGGCCTGCATCTGCCGGTCGATCCAGCCCGCCGGCATGAGCGCGGCGCGGTCTTGGCTCGCCGTGGCCGCGGCGATCAGGGGGGCGCCTTTCGGCAGGCGCTCCGGGTCCAACTGGCGGACCCGCAGGAGCAGGGGAATCGCCTGGGCCTCGCCCAGGACCAGTTCCTCCTCCACGGCGGCGAGCTGGAGCTGGTACCACTCCAGGAAGGTCGACTTGCCGGCACCCGGCAGTCCGATCAGCGCGCAACGCGCGCTTCGCTTCACGTATTCGACGGCGGGCTCGCCGGTCTCGTCCTCCGATTTCTTGGCCTTACGCCTAACAAAGTCGGGCCTGCGCTCGCCAAAGGCCTCGCGCGCGGCGGCCAGGTCCATCAGGTCGATCGCCTGGCCGGTCTCGTCGCCGTCCCCGGCGGATCGCCCCCGTGGCTGGACCCTCGGCCGGACCCGCGGCATGACGAAAAGCTCTCGCAGGTCGACGCTTAAATTGGTGGTCATGCGCACCGTGCCGGCCTCGACCCGGAAGAACCGCTGCAGCAGATAATCCCGGTACGTGAGTTCGAAGCGTTCGTCCGCGGCGTCCCGGCCCGCCTGGCCGAGCGCGTCCAACTGCGCGCTGATCCGGTTCAGGCGGTTGACCACCCGGCGCGGCATCTCGAAGGTGCCGGCGAAGTTCAGCTTGCGCCATTCCGCCATGACCGGGCCGACCAGCATGAGGACCTGGAGAATCGTGTGCAAGGCCACCCGGTAGAGCGCATCGTGTCCTCTGCGACCGACCGGTTCCGGGCAGGGCAGGTGCGCGATCGCGGAGTCGACGAGCTCTTCCGGCGTCACGTTCGGGTTGGCGATGTCGTCGAGGGCGATGCGGTCGGCCAGCGGCGCGAACCCGCCCAGGATGCCCGTGACGACCCGAGAGTCCAGCCGCTCGTTCCGAAACAGCCGGATCAGCGATTGGGACGCGGCGTCGGCCGATTCCTCGACCTGCCGAAGGACCGCCTTCGCCTTCAAGCGGTCGGCGATCCGCGCCCGGAACGGCTCGGAAAAAATCCGGCCGAACAGCGAGTCGTAAAAAATTTATGACCTTGTCGTCCAGGCCTTCGCTTGACTGCTTTGCGGCCATGATTTGTGTCAGCCCGTCGATCCACGCGGCTTGGGCAGTSGSTCGATKGGTRRKTGCAYGYGMYGTGCTGCCAATTMGCATAGTTGCRCAATWARTTCGGYAGYGCAAYTASCACGKGANTTTGGGGGTCGTTNAAGGCGCAGAAAGTCCRATATCAGWCATCAATCTCCCAGCGCCTCGACCGTGACCGGGTCGCCGTCGCCGACGGCGGCGAGGTCGCGCACGTCGCCCAGCGCGCGCGCCCAGATGTTGGTCGGCGCGGCCAGGCGGATCTCGTCGCCCTGGGATATCGGCGTGCGGCCGAAGCCGATGGCGATCGAAGCGCCCTCGACCCAGAAGGCGATCTCGCCGGCCTCGACCACGGCGCGCGCATCGGCTTCGCGCGCAACCGAGACCGGGGTCGAGAAGTAGACCTCCTCGCCCCAGGTGTTGGCGCGCGCGGAAAACGGCACCGCGTCCAGGATCGCCGCCGCCGTGGGCGTGTCCAGGGTCTCGACCTCCAGGCTCACGCTGCCGCAGGTGATGCGCAGGCGCTGGGTCATCGTTCGGCGCTAGCCTCCGGCGCCAGGCGGTTGAACGCCGGCTCCATCACCGAGTTGCCGATCGGCACCATCAGGCCGATGCGGCCGCGCCGTCCGTACATGGGCTTACTCCCCCGTTGCCGCGGCGAGCGCGGCGTCCGCGTGCTCGGGCAGGTCCTCGCGCTTGGCGCCGCGCGACAGCATGTCCTCGATCACGCCCTCCTCCATGCCGATCTGGAGCGCGTCGTTGAAGCGGTTGAAGAAACCGCAGAGCGCCGTGCGCAAGGTCAACTCGACGATYTCGACCTCGCTGAAGTGYTTTYTCAGCTCCTCGAAGATGGCGTCGCGCAGGTACTGGGGCYTGGTGGTGACCTGGACCGCGTAGTCGCGCACCAGCTTGTCSACCTCRTCCAGGCCCGGRCARTCGGGCTCCAGAATGTTGGCCACGGTCTCCGGGCCCAAGCCYTGGTCCACCAGGCGCGGCGTGTGGTGGGCCACGCAGTAGGTGCACTCGTTGAGCTTGGACACCACGACGAGGGCGATCTCCAGGTAGCGCTTGGGCAGGATCGCCTCGTCGGCCAGGTCGAGCAACAGCCCCATGATGTGCTTCACCGCCGGCGGCCGGTGGGCGAAGACCTTGACCTGGTTGAGGAACGATCCGTACTCGGTGGCGAAGCGCTGGTAGGTCGGGCGCACCGCCTCCGGTCGCGCCCCCTGCGCCACATTTTCGATCGCCTGGCCGCGCCTGGTTCTCCCTGGTCAAGAACCATAGCGGGTTGCGGCGCGTTGCAAAAGCGCCGGGCCGCGCCCCGTCCGTGGCTTCGGGCAGGGCGCGCGGATTGGACCCTTGCAATTGGCCGCCATGGCCGCACCATAGGGGTATTCGACGTGCCCCTCCCGGACTTAACCCCCCGTGACCTTAACGCCAAGGAGCCGATCCATGACTGCCGGTGATTCAGCGACCCGGCAACTGCGGGAGATGCTGGCGGCCAGCCGCCGCGGCGTGGTCTTTACCGGGGCCGGGATCAGCACGGAGTCGGGGATCCCCGATTTCCGCAGCCCGGGCGGCATCTGGTCCAAATACCGGCCCATCGAATTCGGCGAGTTCATGGCCTCGCAGGAGGCGCGGCGCGCGTACTGGCGGCGCAAGTTCGCGACCCACGATACCGTGGCCGAGGCCAAGCCCAATCGGGGCCATCTGGCCGTCGCCGAGCTCGTGAAACAGGGCAAGGTCTCTGCCGTGATCACCCAGAACATAGACGGGCTCCATCAGGCCTCGGGCGTGCCCAGGAGCCGCGTGATCGAACTCCACGGCAACACGACCTATGCCCACTGCCTCGACTGCGCGAAGGCCTACGACCTCGGGCCGATCCGGGACGCCTTCCTGGCCGACGAGACGTTGCCCCTTTGCGCGGCCTGCGGCGGCGTGGTCAAGACCGCGACCATCTCCTTCGGCCAGGCGATGCCCGAGGCGGAGATGGAGCGCGCCACGGAGGAGACCCTCGGCTGCGATTTGTTTCTCGCCGTCGGCTCGTCCCTCGTGGTCTACCCGGCGGCCGGCTTCCCGGCGCTGGCGAAAGAGAGCGGGGCCGGGCTGGTCATCATCAATCGAGAGCCGACCGGCCTCGACGCCCTGGCCGACCTGGTCATCAACGCCGAAATCGGACCGACTCTGGGCGCCGCCCTCAATCTGCCGGGTTGAGCGGAGCGGGCTGGTGCGGCATCGCGACGGGCACCGAAAGGCTACCGATCAAGCTTCGGCCAGGTCGTAATTCACGGGSGTCGYGTAGGCCGGGTCGTCGTGSAGSKCCCAGTACATGTCCTTGAGCCGGAGCGTGACCGGYCCRGGCTCGCCGTTGCCGATGGCSGTATCGTCGACGCGCCGGACCGGCATGATGCCGCCGGCGGTCGAGGTCAAAAAGACCTCGTCGGCGGCGCGCAAGTCGGTCGCCGTGATGCGCCCGGCGCGCGCCTCGATGTTGAGCCGCTCCGAGAGCTCGTAGACGGTCTTGCGCGTGATCCCTTCGAGCGCGCCGGCGTCGGGCGAGACCAGGACGCCGCCGGTCAGCGCGAAGATGTTCCAGCCGCGGCCCTCGGCGACCAAGCCGTCGCGGTCGAGCAGCACGGCATAGCGGGCGTCGCGGTCGTAGGCCTCGAAGACGGCGCGCACGAAGTCGAGGCGGCCGAAGTTCTTCACCCTCGGGTCGACCGCCTCGCTCGGGATGCGGATGGTCTGGGCGACGATGATGTCGCAGCCGCGCTCCAGCTCCTCGTCCGGGACGATCCCGTAATAGGGCAGGGCCCAGGCGATGAGCCGGTTCTTGCAGCTGCGCAGGTCCTTGTGGCCGCTCGATGGCGTACCGCGGGTGGCGATGAACGTCACCATGGAGTCCCGGAGCCCGGCCCGCGCCACGCAGCGGTGCAGCACCTCGGCCACCGCGTCGCGGCCGTGGCCCAGGGTGTCGTAGCGCCGCGCGGCCAGCGAGCGCTCCCAGCGGTCCAGGTGGTCCTCGAGGCGGAAGAAGGCGCCGTTGCGCACGTGCACCGCGTCGTAGCACATGTCGGACAGCTGGAAGCCCATGTCGGTGACCGGCAGGCGCAGCTCGGCCATGGGCGAATATTCGCCGTCGATGAAGCCGACCCCGGCGCTGCCGTAGGCGCTCTGGTCCGGCATCCCGGCCTCGGTCATCTCGCTCAATCCTAATTGCTTCGGGCTATCCGCTGGGCGAAGACCTTAGCGGTTTCCGGCGCGGTCCAAAAGCCTCCGTGGGCCGCCGCCAGTCGCGTCCGTCACGAGAACGGCCCGGCGCCCGCCGGCGCGGCCTCGGGGTCTGCGCCCCAATAAGCGAAGGACTGGGCGAGCTCGGCGGCGTGCGCCGTGGCCGCCTTCTCGCCACGATCGGGCCCGGCGTAGCGGCCGAGCTCGGCGAGAAGGTGGAAAAATCCGTGGCCGGGAATCCCCGGCGCGGTTTGGCTCACGGCGAGCGCGGCGAGGAGCGGACGGTCCGCGAAGTGGTCCTCGCGCATGAGCTCCTCCAGCGCCAGCGTCAGCTTGTGAATGCCATGGGGCGGCGGCACCGGCACGCGCGCGGCCAGGTCGCGGTAGGTGATGGTGCGGCGCGCCCGGGCGAGCGGGACCAGCGTTGCGCGCAGCGCCGCCGCAAAATCCGGGTCCATGCGCACCAGCCTCCGAGCGGATCATACCGAAGGTCGTTGATATCAGGCGCCGAGCGCGGCCGAGGCGATGAAGGCAACCCCGGCCTCGGCCATGGTCTGGTTGGCCGCGGCCAGCGAGCCTTCGAGGTCGATGCCGCGGCAGGCGTCCTCGATGACCATCGCCTCGAAGCCCAGCCTGGCCGCGTCGAGCGCCGAGAAATGGACGCAATAGTCGGTCGCCAGGCCGCAGATGAAGACCCGCGTGACGCCGCGCTCGCGCAAGTAGCCGGCGAGCCCGGTCGCGGTCGTGCGGTCGTTCTCGTAGAAGGCGGAATAGGAGTCGATCTCGGCGCGGGTGCCCTTGCGCACGATCATCTCGGCCTTGGTCGTCTCCAGATCCGGGTGGAACGCCGCGCCCGGCGTGCCTTGGACGCAGTGGTCGGGCCACAGGGTCTGGGGGCCGTAGGCGGCCTCGACGGTCTCGAAGGGCGCATGGCCCGGGTGCGTCGAGGCGAAGGACTGGTGTCCGGGCGGGTGCCAGTCCTGGGTCAGGACGACGTGCGCGAAGCCGGGCTGGATGCGGTTGATGACCGGCACCACCGCATCGCCCTCGGGTACGCCGAGCGCGCCCCCGGGGCAGAAGTCATTCTGCACGTCGACCACCAGAAGCACGTCGCGCTCGCCCGGGATGATGTCCGTCGCCATGGCCGGATCGCGCCTCCTTCCGCACTCACTCGGCCCGCACTCACTCGGCCCACGCTCACTCGGCCCGCGCTCACTCGGCCCGCGCTCACTCGGCGACGCCGAAGGCGAAGATCGCCATGGACAGGCTGCCGTAAGAGAAGCCGCGGTGCAAGACGGCGCTTTGGCCCTCCGCGCCGCCGGCGCCCATGGCCACGGGCAGCGGCAGGTAGTGCTCCTCGCTCGGATGGGCAAGCGCCGCAAGGGGCGCCTCGGCCCGGTAGTTCACGATCGCTTGGGCATCGCCTGCGGTCACCGCGGCGGCCAGCCAGTCGTCGAAGGCAAGCGCCCATTCGGGCGTCGCCTCCGGGTCGGCGCGCCACTGATCGAGGTTGTGGATCGCGGTT
>LKGT01004732.1_pt1 | contig 11419 bp, 12 predicted proteins | sample 503861 | NCBI WGS metagenome assembly LKGT01 (sample SAMN04113194, study PRJNA297058) | marine sediment metagenome | biome: marine benthic biome; feature: marine benthic feature; material: marine sediment; isolation source: sediment sample collected at the water-sediment interface from the South......
GTCTAGTGCACTCGCCCGCGCGGCCGGGCAATGGCATTGTGTCAACACACCGTGGCATCAAGTCTTAACACCGGGCGTCGCAAGCGCGCGCTAGCTCAGATTAAGTAGGACTGAACCCTCCGAGACCGCAGGCGGACTGGTGTTCAAGTCGGACGCGTTCTTCTGTATCCAATCTCGTGCGATCTGCACGCTCTCATCTGTGCCCGCCTTGTCTTTGCAGACCGTCACCGTGACGCCACCGTCGTCGGTGCGGATGGCCGAATAGGCTACAAACCCCTGCACAGAACGGATAAGGCTATCGACCTCGGCTAGGCGCGACTCCAGCAAGTCGAACAGCTCTTTCGCTCCCGAACCAGAATAGCTTCTTACGACCGCATGCATGAGATCCTCCCTGTCTCGCGAAATTCCAAAGGTGACCATGATCGAGTACTGCCGGTATCATTTGACCGGAAGCATTTCGACCAGTCAAGGATACGCTTGCTTGGCGGCGGCGGCCACAAGATCTGGCACGCTGATAATGCCATCGGCAAGAGAAAATTCGGAATGGACGTGAAGGTGGACGAAGCCAGTGCGCACGGGCGTAGTTTCACATCAAATCGCTGACAGGGGAAAGGGGTCAGCAGCGACCCGCCACAAGAACATTCTTGGTTCTGGATAGTCAGACATTAAAGGGCATCTTGGGACGATTTTGTGAATGAATCGTATTTAATCAGCAGCTTATTGGCACTTTTTTCAGTTATTTGTTAGGTGTTTTCGATACGCCTATATATAATTTAAGATTACAATGGCGATTACACACCCGCTTGCTACGGCTGGATTCAGGCCCGCCGCCCTCTGGGAGAGCCTTAAAGAGCTCCCTGGTCGCAAATGGTTCCCAGTTGTCTTAAATATGGCCGCCGTTTTGCTACTCGCCTACAGCATGGCGCAGTGGACTTGGCGCATTTTTACCCCCCCCAAGACGCCCGTCGTCGCTGACGCCAGCGCCTTGGCCCAGACTAAGACGGCGACCCTCGGCATACAAGACCTGTTGGCTGGCCATCTTTTTGGAAAAGCAGCCTCCAAAGTAGCGCCTACCGCCGCGCCCATTGAGGACATCCCCGAGAGCAGTCTCAACATGATACTGACGGGGGTGGTAGCAGCAGGTGATGATAGCCTTGCCTTGATAAAGGTTAACGATGAACCGGAGACTCCTTTTGCCCTCGGCGAAGAATTAACCCGGGGGGTCACCCTGCAAGCGGTGTATCCAGATCGAGCAATTATAGAGCGGCGTGGGGTCACCGAGGCACTGCTGTTAGAAGACGCCGCCGCATCACTCTTAAAGACACCGGTAGCCGAAAGACCGGCCTCACCGACGAGGGGCGGGATCCAGGCACAAGGCAACAACACCTTTACGATCGACCGGGCAACTTTGAATGAGGAGCTACGCAATCAGGATCTCTTCCGTCAAGCGTTAATCGTGCCTAACGCCGGCGGCGGCTTTCTCGTGCGTCAAATTCAGCCGGGCAGCTTGTACGAAAAACTCGGACTCAAGGTCGGTGATGTTATCCGTGGTGTGAACGGCCGCAGCGTCAATACCGTCGATCAGGTTCTTCAAGTTTATCAGCAACTCGGTGGCATTGACGAACTGACCGGTGTCCAGTTAGAAGTGATGCGCGCGGGTCAAATACAACAACTGCAATATACGATTCAATAAGATGCAAAAAAATCTTCGCGCAGGATACGCGGGCCTTGCCTGGATTCTACTATTGGGCTTTGTGTGGTTCGGTCAGTCCGATTCAGGCGCCCAAACCACCGGCGGCGCTACCAAACAGGCAGCACCGACACTACGCAGGGGCGAAGTCCTATTCAATTTTCAACGGGCGGATATCCAAGCAGTTGTAAAAACCATTTCACAAATGACAGGCCGAAATTTTATTCTAGACCCGCGGGTAAAAGGCAAGGTAACGATTATCTCCGAAAAACCCGTGTCCAAGGGCGCAGCCTATCAGATCTTTGTGTCCGCAATTAAGGCCCAGGGCTTTACTGCTGTCAGTAGCCCCGGCGGCGCCGTCAAGATCGTCCCCGTGGCCGAAGGCAAGCAAAATGCAAACGTAAGCCAAGACCATACGCCGCGCGGTGGCGAGCAGATGATTACCCATGTGGTTGTCATTCAACATGGTCTGGCGACACAAATGGTGCCGTTGCTGCGACCCCTGATGGCGCCCACTAGCCAGCTGTCGGCCTATACACCCGCCAATGCGCTAATCATGACCGACTACGCCAACAACGTTCGCCGCCTGCTTCGCATTATTGGCGACATAGACCAACCTGTCAGTTCCGAAGTTACGGTTATAGCGCTAGAACACGCCTCGGCCCTGGACATCGCGGACCTAATCGGCCGTCTAAGCGCCACCGCCGCCGGGCCGGCGCGGGTGGCGGGCCAACAAACTGCAGCTCGGGCCGCAATCGGTAGTCAACGTTTGAGTATTGTGCCTGACTTGCGCACCAACAGTCTGCTCGTTCGTACCGACAACCCCGGACGGCTGACACAGCTCCGTTCGCTCATCAGTAAACTGGATGTGCCCGCAAAGGCCGGCGGCCAGACGCGCGTTGTGTATTTGAAGAACGCGGAGGCGGTGCAGCTAGCAGAGATTCTACGCGGCCTATTGGTCGGCGAGCCAAGGGCGCGACCAACCGCTGCGGCCGGACAAGCAGCGGCCACAGGCGTTGCTGCCACTGGCTCGTTGATTCAGGCCGATGAAGGAACCAACGCGTTGATCATCAGGGCCGCTGATGCGGTCTACAACAACCTGCGTTCCGTCATCGAAAAACTCGATATTCCTCGCGCTCAGGTGCTAGTAGAGACGCTCATCGTGGATATACGCACCGACAAGCTATCAGAAATAGGGGTTCAGTGGGTGGGGGCAGGCTCAAGCGGCGATACCGAGGCCGCTGCGCTCACCCAGTTTCCCGCCGGCCAAATAAGCCTAGGGGCAGTGCTGGCTGACCCGCTCGCACTAGCTGGCGTCGCCGGCCTGACGCTGGCAGTGTTGGGCAGCGAGACCACGCTGCCGAACGGCAAAACCGTGCGTGGACTGAGCGCCCTTGCCACTGCACTGGAGTCAGAAGGTTATGGCACCATCTTATCGACGCCGAATATTTTGACGCTGGACAATACCGAGGCCAAGATCGTGGTAGCACAGAATGTCCCATTCGTGACCGGGAGCTTTGCCCAGGCCACCGGCGTGGCTGGTACGGTAAACCCGTTTCAGACGATTGAACGGCAGGACGTCGGCCTCATCCTGCGGGTAAAACCGCAGATCTCCGAAGGCAACATCATCAAGTTAGAAATCTTTCAGGAGGTCTCTAGTATCGACGAGACCCCGGTCGGCGGGGCAACAGATATTACAACGAGGAAACGTAGCATAGAAACGACGGTAGCGGTCGCCGATGGTAACACCGTGGTGCTGGGTGGCCTGATCGATGACCGTTTCATGCAAAACGAGCAGCGCGTGCCGGGTTTGAGCCGCATTCCCTTCATAGGAGCCCTGTTCCGAAACCGGTCGAAGGACAAACAAAAGACGAGCTTGATGGTTTTCTTGCGCCCGACAATCGTGCGTATGACAAAAGACACTCACAGGTTCACGGCGGATCGCTACGATTATATCCTAGGCGAGAAACGTGCCCTCGATCCGACGCCGTCGGACATCTTAGACCAGTTTACGCCCGGGGCATTGGTACGCGACCCCGCCGCGGAAAGCGATTACGAGGAACAGCCAGCCGAAGCCCTCGAGGGCGATGGGCTACTGGGTCCTCCTGGCACGGGCGTTGACGATTATACTTCTTAGCATCGATACTTAAGGCTGGATTTTCTCCATGGATGCCGCCCCCGATCCTCAGGCGCTGGACCTACAGTGCACGCAACGCCTGCCTTACCATTTCGCCAAACGTCATGGCGTTATCAGTGCGCGCGAGACTGATAGCGGTATTGAAATCTGGGCACGGCCCGGGGTTAGTAGCGCGGTACTATCAGAACTGCAACGTGCGCTGGGCCAAGCGATCCATCTACGGGAACTGGCCATCGATGCCTTCGAAGCAGCGCTAAGCCAGGCGTATGAACGCGGCATGAGCCAGGCCATGCAGATCGTCGACGACATGGATGGCGATCACGATCTTGCGGAACTGGCTCAAAGCCTGCCTCAGGTCGCCGACCTGCTAGAGAGCGAAGACGACGCCCCAATCGTACGCCTGATAAACGCGCTATTGACCCAAGCCGTACGCGACGGGGCTTCCGATATTCACCTGGAGCCGTTCGAGACCCGGTCGGTAGCACGTCTGCGTATCGATGGGGTGCTTCGCGATGTGCTAGAACCGCAACAGGCCCTACACCAAGTGATCGTGTCGCGAATCAAGATCATGGCCCACCTAGATATTGCCGAGAAGCGACTGCCGCAGGATGGTCGTATTACGCTGCGCATAGCCGGACACCCGGTAGATGTGCGTGTGTCGACCCTACCTACCGGCCACGGCGAGCGCGTAGTCATGCGCCTTCTAGACAAGCACGCAGGGCGTCTGGATTTGACCGGCCTGGGGATGTCCGATGAGCTATTGGAAGCGCTCGACCATCTCATCCATCAACCACACGGCATCCTGTTGGTAACAGGACCAACCGGTTCGGGCAAAACCACGACACTTTATGCGGCGCTGTCTCGGCTGGATACAAACAGCAACAACATAATGACCGTCGAGGACCCGATCGAGTATGACCTCGATGGTATTGGTCAAACCCAGGTAAGCAGTAAGATCGATCTGAATTTTGCGCGCGCACTAAGGGCAATCCTGCGACAAGATCCGGACATCATCATGATCGGCGAGATTCGCGACCTCGAAACCGCACAGATTGCGGTGCAAGCAAGCCTAACTGGCCACCTCGTACTCGCAACGTTGCACACCAACGACTCGGTTGGGGCCGTAACACGACTCGTCGATATGGGGGTTGAACCGTTTCTGGTCGCGTCCAGTCTGCTTGGGGTGCTGGCCCAACGTTTAGTACGAAAACTTTGTCGGCAATGTCGTGTGGCTCGCGTCGCCGACGCAGCTGAGGCCAGAGTTGTTGGCGAGGGCGATGGTCAACGTGAACAACAGATATTCGGCCCCGGTGATTGTACTGCCTGCGTACAAACGGGATACCGAGGGCGCACCGGTGTCTTCGAGCTCCTGACCATGGACAACAAATTGCGGGCCTTGATCCACGACGGCGCTGGCGAAGTCCGATTGCGGGCGCACGCCCAAAAGCTCGGGATGCAAGGCATCCGCGAGGATGGGCTGCGCTGGGTACGCTCCGGCGTAACCAGTTTAGAGGAGGTTTTGCGCGTAACACGCGAATAGACGATGGCAGCGTTCGAGTATCAGGCACTAGATCTTCGCGGGCGTACCATTAAAGGAGTCATCGAAGGCGACGCCGAACGCCAGGTACGTTCGGCCCTACGTGATAAAGGTTTGACGCCGCTGCAGGTCGATATCATCGCGGCCGAGACGACAGTCAAAACGCCTGGAAGACGCTCATGGCGGCGTGGTATTTCGAGCGCTGACTTGGCGCTACTTACCCGCCAATTCGCCACCTTGGTGGGGGCTGGAATGACTATCGAAGAATGTCTTACCGCCCTGATCGAACAGACGGAGTCTACGCGCGCTCGCACGGTACTCGCAGGTGTGCGTGGTCGTGTCTTGGAAGGCCAATCATTAGCCCGCGGCATTGAGGCGTTCCCACAAGCCTTTCCGGATATCTACCGACACATGGTGGAATCCGGCGAACAGAGCGGGCAGTTGGCCCACATCCTCGATCGACTTGCCGATTACACTGAAGATCGCCAAGCCTTGCGCCAAAAGGTCCTCTTGGCGTTCATCTACCCAGCCCTAGTCACCTTGGTGGCAATCATGATTGTGGGATTTCTGCTGGTCAACGTCGTACCACAGGTAACGCGCGTATTCGAAAACACGGGCCAAACATTACCATTGGTTACGCGCGTGCTTATAATGGCCAGCGATTTCGTGCGTGCGGGTGGAGTATGGTGGCCGATTGGAATCGCGGTTGTTTTTGTGGGAGTACGCGTGATGTTACACAACAAACGTCTGCGCCGACATTGGCATGGCTTGTTATTGAAGTTGCCACTCGTCGGTCGGCTAGTTCGTGGTGTAAACGCGGCCCGCTTCGCGAGCACGCTGGGTATTCTGACGTCAAGCGGTATCCCCCTGTTACAGGCCATGCAATCAGCCGTTCTGGTCGTAAGTAACTTGCCCATGAGAGCGGCGGTTGATGATGCACTACGACAGGTTCGTGAGGGTGCGGGACTAGCTCGCGCTTTGGGCAAAGCAAAACTCTTTCCACCGCTTGTTATTCATCTCATCGCTAGTGGTGAGGCAAGCGGCAACCTGGATATCATGCTTGCCCGTGCCGCCGAAACCCAGGCGCGCGAGCTTGAGAATTGGGTTAAAGCACTCACTGCGTTGTTAGAACCGGTCATGATTTTAGTCGTCGGCGCCGTTGTGGGCTTCATCGTGCTCGCCATGCTGCTCCCTATCTTTGAAATGAATCAACTAATCAAATGAAAATAACCATGTCCTCTATTAAAGCGTTGACCGAACGATCCCATCAGTCTGGGTTCACGCTCATCGAAATCCTAGTGGTGGTCGTCATACTAGGTGTCCTCGCGGCGATGGTGGTGCCGCGTATCATGGAACGCCCCGACCAAGCCCGGATTATCGCCGCTAAGAATGATATTCGCACCATCATCAGTGCGCTCAAGCTCTATCGCCTGGACAGTGGGACCTATCCAGATACCGACCAGGGATTGCTGGCCCTCGTACAAAAACCAGAAACCGGCAACATTCCACGCAACTGGAAGTCAGGTGGCTATTTGGATCGTCTGCCGCTAGATCCCTGGCAAGCCCAATACCAATATCTGAACCCCGGCATCCATGGACAAATCGATATATTCAGCTTCGGTGGCGATAATACCCCCGGTGGCGAAGGTACCAACGCCGATATCGGCTCCTGGAACCTCGACTACGAGTAGCGTGATTTCGCAGCCAACGTCTTTCGGGTCGCGCGTGTTATGCCAACCGGTTCTGCGTGGACAATCGATATCGATGCGCCGCGTCTTCGGGTTCACGCTAATCGAACTAATTGTCGTCATGCTACTGCTGGTGGTCATAGCTGGCATGGTGGTACTAAACCTCGGGGGCGACGACGCCGGTGAGGTGCGGGAGGAAGCGGAAAGACTTGCCTTACTGTTGAACACGGTGCAGGAGGAAGCGATCCTTCAAGGACAATTGTTTGCGCTCGCAGTACAGAAACGTGGCTATCATTTCCTGCAACTCACGAAAAAGGGAACACTAGAACCGCTCGCCGAAGAGGACGATGTGCTGCGTCCTCGTGAACTCCCGAGCGGCATGAAAATCAGCGAAGTAGAGATCGACGGCATTGTGACGGAACAGGACGAGGAAATCGGCATCGTCCTGCAGCCTACCGGTGATATACCTGACTTCGTGATCACTTTTAATAAGGGCACCGCAACCTGGCGCGTTACTGGGTCAATCGGGGACGGCATTAGATCAACACAGTCAGTAGAAGGCCGTGCGACGTCGTAAAAAGCAAACAGGATTCTTGCTCGTGGAAGTATTAGTCGCGTTGGTAATACTGGCTATACCTCTGGCCGCCATTATCCACGCCGTGAGTCAGGCGATCGATACGACTGCTGCCCTGCGTGATCGCAACATCGCCATGTGGGTGGCACAAGACCGCCTGACTATGCATCGCATCGAGCGCGATTGGCCGTCTCTCAAGACCACCGCCGGCACTAGTGAGATGGCAGGCCGAAGTTGGCGCTGGCAAGAAAAAGCCATCAGTACGTCGGTTGCACAGTTGCGTCGCGTTGAGATCGAAATTCGCGACGAAAATGGACCTGACATGTTGGCCAAGCTCGTCGGATTCCTCCGAGACCCACAGGCGAGACCATGAATATTAAACTCAAAAAATCCCAGCGCGGTGTGACATTATTGGAACTAATGGTGTTCGTAGGCGTGTTCGCACTGTTTTCAATGATGGCCTACGGTACACTGAATCGGGTACTCGATCAGAGCAACCAGATCGAACAGAAGCGAGAGTATTGGCGTGCACTTTCACTAACGTTCTTGCGCATGGAAGAGGATATGGCACAAGCACGGGCCCGACCCGTGCGGGACATAGATGGAACCACCCTGCCATCGCTACGCGGCCAACCGACTGACACGCGGGCACTTGCTGATCCTACTCTGGAGTTAACACGCGGCGGGGTATTGGTGTTCGGCGAGGGCGTACGCAGCGACCTCCAACGTGTAGGCTATCGCTTAGAGGATAACGTACTGTTACGCCTTACGTGGCCGGTCCTCGACCGCGCCCCGCAAACAAAACCGTTTGAGTCACCGCTTCTCCGGAACGTAGAAATCTTCGAGGTGCGTTTCTATAGTTTGCGTGGTAACTGGGTCGATGTGTGGCCAGCAGAAGAATCGTCAGAGGAACTGCCACGTGGCGTAGAGGTTACACTGATGCTAACGAATGGTAACGAGTTCAAGCGCGTTTTTTTTGTCAATGGCTAGACTGTCGTTTTCTATGTGTGCTCCTCGCCCGCCCGCTGAGCGACAACGAGGCTTAGCAATAGTCACTGCGTTGTTGGTCGTTGCCATCGTTGCCACATCAACCGCATTCCTCAGTCTTGGCCAACAAGTCTGGCTGCGACAGGCGCAGAATCTTGCCGATCGCGCCCAAGCCGAAACTGTGCGTAGCGGCGCACTCGAATGGGCCGCCATTATTCTCTCTGAGGATGCGAAGGACAATGCTATCGATGACCTCACCGAAGCCTGGGCGGAAGACATACCACCGCTACCGGCCGAAGGTGGGCTTGTTACCGGTCATATCGTCGACGCTCAGGGACAGTTTAATCTTAACAACCTTGTGCGCGGCGGTCAGATCAGCAACGAAGACGTAGCGGTCTTCCGGCGCCTATTGGTATCTCAAGAACTGCCGGCTGAACTTGCCGACTCGGTGGTCGATTGGTTGGATACAGATACCAGTACGCAACCCAACGGCGCAGAAGATATCGATTACTTAAACGTGGAGCCACCCTATCGTGCTGCCAACCAATTTCTTCAGAGCGTCGGCGAGCTGCGGTTGGTAAAGGGTTTCGATCGTGACGCGGTTGAAAAACTTCGTCCCCTGATTTCAGCCCTACCTGAAGCGACGAGCATCAATATCAATACTGCGCCATTAGCTGTTCTCAATGCTTTGTTTCCCGATCTGTCGTTGTCCGAAGCGGAAAGCCTGCTATCGCAGCGCAAAGATAATCCGTTCAGTGATGTGGGCCAACTAAAACAGCATCTGCCTTCCGATGCAGCGTTGCCGAAGGTCCCGTACGATATCAAAAGTAGCTATTTTGAAGTCGTAATTGATACGTCGTTCGGACGTCTACAGCGCCATACCGTTGCGCTACTACATCGTCCGTCGGGGACGCCGGTAAAGATCTTATGGCAACAACGACAATTGCTGGTGACAAAAGAAAGCAAGGTAGGCGATGGCGCTGAGTGAGAAATTGAATGGATTAGTGCCCAGGCGGTCGCTAAGCGCAATACGACGCTCCCCCCGCGTGTCCGGCACCACGCTCGAGTTATTCCTCCCGCGCCGATGGCCTGAAACTGGCACGCAGATCAATTGGTATGTGCGAAGCGGCGCAAGCGTATCGCAAGGACAGGCGGCTGTCCTTGATGAAATTCCTGCTTACTTAAGATCAACGCATGTAGTTGCCTGGACACCACCGGCTGATACGCTGCTAACTCAAGCAACATTGCCTACACGCAGTCGTAACAAAATTATGCAGGCGCTGCCCTTTGCATTGGAAGACCAACTTTTAGGCAATCCCCAACAACTGCATTTTGCCTACTATCGACAGGATGATGGCACCCTCGCCGTGGCAGTCACTTCGCGCGAGCGGCTGAGCACCTGGCTTGACGCTTTGGCAAAGGCCGGCTTGCGCCCGACCCGCGTGTGCCCGGCTAATCTGGCCCTGCCGATAGAACCCGACGGCTGGTCAGTGGCATTTGCCGGCACCGAGTTGTGGATACGCACGGGTCCGTTCAGTGGATTCGTGTGCCCGTTTTCGGATACACCGCCGGCAACGCTTATTGCCGGCCTGGACGAGGCGCGCGAGCAAGGCAAGCTGCCATCGCAGTTATCGGTTTTCGATCCTCCCGCCGGCTTCGACGCCCAAGCCTGGGGTTCGGATCTCGGCGTGGGCCTGGTAATCGCGGACCATACTTTTCACAAGGACGACAGAAATGCCCAGACGCCGTTGAACCTACTACAGGGTGACTTTGCTCCAACTGGCCAACTGCACCAACTATTCAGACCGTTACGACCGGCGGCACTGATCTTAGGTATCTGGTTTCTGGCGATGCTAGGTTTTAATCTGTCGGAGTGGTGGCAACTTAAGAGCGCCTATCGGTCACAACAACAAACAATGACCAGTCTATTTCAGAAGACCTTTCCCAGAGAAAAAGTAATACTCGATCCTGCGGCACAGATGCAACGCAACCTAGATGCATTGCGGGGGCAAAGCGGCAAAACGAGTGCTAACGATTTTTTGCCGCTGCTTGCTGGCATAGCCCCCACGTTACGGTCAAACCCATCGGTGAAGTTGCGTTCGCTAAAATACGGCGACACAGGATTAACCATTGACCTCAATTTGCCCGATTTCCAAGCATTAGAGGTGATAAAGAATGACTTAGGGGTCACACGTGCTTTCAGTGTGGAAGTACTTGCCGCAAACAGTCGCGCCTCGGGAGTTGAAGGACGCCTACGCATCCAACGGACAAGCAACTAAAAATGAATATTCCGCTATTCGATAGACTGCGTAATACTTGGAATTCCTTGCAATCGCGAGAGCGCTTGGTAGTAGGCGTTGGCGCGGTGATCCTGTCAGCCCTGTTGGGCTATAGCATTGTCTGGGCACCGGTGCAGCGTGACCTTTCGAACCTACGTATCGATGTTCCAAAACAGCGCACGCAGCTCGCGCTTATGCGGGTGCAGGCGAAACAGGTTGCGCAACTACGTAGCAGTGCGCCCGCTAAGATCGCATCTGGGAATCTCTTGACGAAACTAGAGCAGTCCGCTCAAAACCGTGGGTTAAGAGAAAATATCACACGCATGGAACCAGATGAGACGAACGCGGTACGTCTATCTCTGGACGCTGTCGATTTCAACGCTCTGCTTCGATGGCTCAAAGAGCTTCAAACCCAAAATGGCATCCGGCCTGAAACCGCAACAATTACGGCGCAGTCGGAACTTGGGCTAGTGAATGCCCGCTTATTAGTGCGTGGTCCAGGGCTATGAAGAAACCCGGGTTCGGAT
>LKGT01004733.1_pt1 | contig 11416 bp, 13 predicted proteins | sample 503861 | NCBI WGS metagenome assembly LKGT01 (sample SAMN04113194, study PRJNA297058) | marine sediment metagenome | biome: marine benthic biome; feature: marine benthic feature; material: marine sediment; isolation source: sediment sample collected at the water-sediment interface from the South......
ACATGGGCGTAGTGACGGTTCTCGGTCTGGTACTCCACATGCGCCGTCGCGATGGTGATGCCGCGCGCCTTCTCCTCCGGCGCCTTGTCGATCTCATCGAAGGCCGTGAAGACCGCCCCGCCGGTCTCCGCCAACACCTTCGTGATCGCCGCCGTCAGCGTCGTCTTGCCGTGATCGACATGACCGATCGTGCCGACATTGCAGTGCGGCTTCGTCCGCTGGAATTTCTCCTTCGCCATCGCCTTAGTCTCCGTTTGTCGCCGATTTCCCGATCAAATCCGGTCACGCCAACTTGGCGCGAACCTCGTCGGCGACCGCCTGGGGCACTCGTTGGTAATGATCGAAATGCATGGTGAACTGGGCACGCCCCTGGCTCATGGAGCGGAGCGTACTGACGTAACCGAACATATTGGCCAGGGGCACGAGGCCCGAGACGATCCGGACGTTGGAGCGCTGGTCCAGACCCGCGACCTGGCCGCGACGGCTCTTGAGGTCGCCGATGACGTCGCCCATGTACTGCTCCGGCGTCACCACCTCGATCCGCATCATGGGCTCCAACAGGACCGGTCCCGCCCTTCTCATGCCTTCACGAAAGGCCGCTTGCGCGGCGATCTCGAAGGCGATGGTGGAAGAATCGACGTCGTGGTGATCGCCGTCGATCAGCGTCGCCTTGAAATCGATGACCGGGAATCCGACGAGGATCCCGGATTCCTTGGCCCTCTCCAGTCCCTTCTTCACACCGGGCAGATATTCCTTGGGCACCGCGCCCCCGAACACGGCGTTTTTGAACTCATAGCCCCCGCCCTGCCCGAGCGGCTCGAACCGGATTTTGACTCGCGCGTATTGGCCGGCGCCGCCGGTCTGCTTCTTGTGGATGTAATCGGTCTCGATCGTCTTGGTGATGGTCTCGCGGTAAGCGACGGCAGGCGCGCCGACATTGGCGTCGACCTTGAATTCCCGTTTCAGGCGGTCGACGATGATCTCGAGGTGGAGCTCGCCCATGCCCTTGATCACGGTCTGGCCGCTCTCGGCGTCGGAAGTGACGCGGAAGGAGGGGTCCTCGGCGGCAAGGCGCGACAGGGCCTGGGACATCTTCTCCTGGTCGCCCCTGGTTCTCGGCTCGACCGCGACCTCGATGACCGGTTCGGGGAAGTCCATGCGTTCGAGAACGACCGGATTGCCGGCATCGCAAAGGGTGTCGCCGGTGGCGGTGTTCTTGAGCCCGGCCAGGGCCAGGATGTCCCCGGCCCGCGCTTCCTTGATGTCCTCGCGGGAATTGGCGTGCATCAGCAGCATCCGCCCGATGCGCTCGCGCTTGCCCCTGACCGAGTTCCTGACCTGGTCGCCGCCGAGCAGCACGCCGGAATAGATGCGGATGAAGGTGAGCGAGCCGACGAAAGGATCGGTCATGACCTTGAAGGCGAGGGCGGCGAAGGGCTCGTCATCGGAGCTTTGGCGTTCGATGGCCTCTTCGCCGTCGGCCACGACGCCGCGGATCGCCGCCACGTCGGTGGGCGCCGGCAGGTAATCGATGACCCCGTCGAGCAGGGGCTGCACCCCCTTGTTCTTGAAGGCGGCGCCGTTGAACACGGGAACGAAAACGCCGGAAATGGCGCCCTTGCGGATGCAGCTCTTGAGCGTCGCCTCGTCCGGCTCCTGCCCCTCGAGATAGACCTCGAGCGCGCCGTCATCCAATTCCACCGCCGTCTCGACCAGCTTGGAACGGTACTCGGCGGCCTGTTCGGCGAGATCGGCGGGAATGTCCCCGATGGTGAACTCGGCGCCGAGCCCCTCATCCTTCCAAACCGTCGCCTTCATGGTGACGAGATCGACGACACCCGCATAGTCGGCCTCGGCGCCGATGGGGAGCTGCATCACCAAAGGCTGAGCGCCCAAGCGATCGGCGATCATGTCGACGCAGCGGAAGAAATCGACGCCGACACGGTCCATCTTGTTGACGAAACAGATTCGCGGGACCTCGTATCTGTCGGCCTGGCGCCAGACGGCTTCCGACTGGGGTTCGACGCCGGCGACGCCGTCGAACACCGCGACCGCGCCGTCAAGCACCCTGAGCGAGCGCTCCACCTCGATGGTGAAGTCGACATGGCCCGGCGTGTCGATGATGTTGATGCGGTGGTCCTTCCAGAAACAGGTGGTGGCGGCGGAGGTAATGGTGATCCCGCGCTCCTGCTCCTGCTCCATCCAGTCCATGGTGGCGGTGCCGTCATGGACCTCGCCGATCTTATAGGACCGGCCGGTGTAATAGAGGATGCGCTCCGTCGTGGTGGTCTTACCGGCATCGATGTGGGCCATGATGCCGATATTGCGGTAGTTGCCGAGTGGGGTGGTGCGAGCCATAGCGGAGGTGCCTTGGGAGGGCAGGACTACCAGCGGTAATGGGAGAAGGCCTTGTTGGCCTCCGCCATGCGATGGGTGTCTTCCCGTTTCTTGACCGCCGCGCCGCGGTTGTTGGAGGCATCGAGCAGTTCTCCCGACAGCCGCTCGACCATGGTGTTCTCCGACCTGGCGCGGGCGGTCTCGATGAGCCAGCGGATGGCCAGCGCCAGACGCCGGTCGGTGCGCACTTCGATCGGCACCTGATAGGTGGCGCCGCCGACCCGGCGCGATCGGACCTCGATGGCCGGCTTGACGTTTTCCAGCGCATCGTGAAAAATCTTCACCGGATCGTTCCCCGTCTTCTTCCCGATAACGTCGAAGGCGCCGTAGACGATGTTCTCGGCAACCGACTTCTTGCCATCGAACATGAGGTAATTCATGAACTTGGAGAGGATCGAATCGCCGAATTTGGCATCCGGCTGAATCTCACGTTTTTCCGCTGCGTGGCGACGAGACATTCTCTTAAGACCCCTATTTCGGGCGCTTGGCGCCGTATTTCGAGCGGCGTTGACGGCGGTCCGACACGCCCTGGGTATCGAGGGTGCCGCGAATGACGTGGTAGCGCACGCCGGGGAGGTCCTTGACCCGCCCGCCGCGGATCATCACCACGGAATGTTCCTGTAGATTGTGGCCTTCGCCGGGGATGTAGCTCGTCACCTCGAAGCCGTTGGTCAGGCGCACGCGGGCCACCTTGCGAAGGGCGGAGTTGGGCTTTTTCGGTGTCGTCGTGTAGACGCGCGTGCAGACGCCGCGCTTCTGCGGACAAGCTTCCATCGCCGGCACCTTGTTGCGCGCAATCTGCTTCTTGCGCGGCCTGCGAATCAACTGGTTAATCGTCGGCATGTCCTCATCTTCCCAACCGCGGGCTCCACACCATGAGCATCCGCCAATGCAAACAAAACTCCCGAAGCGGATCGCTTGCTTCGGGGACACCTCGTCAGCCCTTAGGGCCTTTTCAAGTTATCGCCAAATACAGCGGAACCGCGTCTAGGATGTTCTCCTACCACCGGCTCCCGAAAGAGCGCCGCATACTAGTAATGCCCCCACCCCCCGTCAAGCAAAACCGTCGCTGTTTTTCAAGGGTTTCCGGGCCTTCGGAACGGTGGCGCCCGGCCGAGAGGCGGCGCCACGCGATGCGGTACTAGGCGATCTTTGGCWSCTCCTCGGCCGGCAGGRTCGGGGTCTTGCCGCCCTCGACCATGTTGGCGAGCAGCGCCACCCGGCCGCCGAATTCCCGCCCGATCGCCGCCAGCTCCTCGCGCGAACCCGGCGCCTCGACGAAGAGWACGYCGCAACCGGCCTCGATGTAGCGTGCGCCGCGTTCGAGCGCGGCCTCGAAGCCCTCGACCGCAATCGCATCGGTGCGRGCGACGATCAGGGTCTCGGCGTCGRCGCGGGCATCGAGCGCCGCCTGGASCTTGCCGACCATCTCCGCCGCCGGCACCAGRGTCTTGCCCTCGAGATGGCCGCAGCGCTTGGGGTTGGTCTGGTCCTCGAGTTGGATCGCGCTGGCGCCGGCACGCTCGAAGCGGCGCACGGTGCGCATGACGTTGAGCGCGTTGCCGTAGCCGGTGTCGGCATCGACCACCAGCGGCACGGCGACCCGTTCGCGGATGATCGCCAAGGTATCGGCGACCTCGGTCATGGACACCAGGCCGATGTCCGGCCGCCCGAAGCGGCCGTAGGCGATGCTGGCGCCGGAGAGGTAGAGCGCGGTGAAGCCGGCCCGCTCGGCGGTGAGCGCGCCCAGGCCGTCGTAGACCCCGGGCGCGACCACGATGCGCCCGCTGTCGAGTTGCGCCCTGAGGCCCGCGAGAGGCGTCGGCTGGCCCGCGGTCATGACTCTTCCTTTCCGGCTTGCGATTTGAAGCGCCGCTCCAGCTGCGGGATCAGGCCGCCATCGGCGATCAGCGCCAAGAGGTGCGCGGGCACCGGCTCGCAGGCGTAGCGCGCGCCGCTATTCAGGTTGCGCAGAACGCCGGCCTCCGCATCCAGCGCCAGGCGGTCCCGCGCGTGGATCCGCCCGGTTTCCGGACAGAGCACCGCGAGCAGGCCGAGGCCTTCTACGCCGTCCACTCCGAACGGTCGTTCTACGGCGATCTCTGCGAATACATGAGTTCCAGCCCCGTGGTGGCGCAGGTTCTGGAGGGCGAGAACGCCGTCGCGCTGCATCGCGAGATCATGGGCGCCACCAACCCGGCCAACGCCGCCGACGGCACCATCCGCAAGCAGTTCGGCCTCAACGTGCAGGAGAACTCGGTGCACGGCTCGGACTCGCCGGAAAACGCGGCCCAGGAGATCCGGTTCTTCTTCGGCGACATGGACATCGTCGGCTGACGGSGCGGCCGGCACCTTCGGCCGCTTCCCCCTTCCCCGCCGGGCGGACGSTCCCGCCCKTMSCTCAMCCRTCGCCGGGGTTCACCAGCGCGCCCTCGGGCATGAGCGCGCCGTCGATGAGCACGTGCTCGTCCACGACGCGCACCCGGCCCTCGGCGATGAGCCGCACCGCCAGCGGATAGATGCGGTGTTCCTGGCCGAGCACCCGGGCGGCCAGGGCGTCGGCGTCGTCGTCCGCATGCACGGGCACGGCGGCCTGGACGATGATCGGGCCGTCGTCCACGGCGGGACGGACGAAGTGGACCGTGCAGCCGGAAATACGCACCCCCGCCTCGACGATCCGCTCGTGCACGTGCACGCCCTTGAAGGCCGGCAGCAGCGAGGGGTGGATGTTGATCAGCCGGCCGCGCCAGCGGCCGACGAACCCGTCGCCGAGCACCCGCATGAAGCCGGCCAGGCAGACGAGATCCGGCGCGGCCTCGATAAGCCTCCCGGTGAGCGCGTCTTCGAAGCGGTCGCGGCCCTCGAAGTCCTTGCCGTCGACGACGGCGGCGGGAATGCCCGCCTTCCCGGCGCGGCTCAACCCCTGGACGCCGGGGACGTCCGAGATCACGAGCACGATCTCGGCCGGGAAATCGGCGTCGGCGCAGGCGTCGATCAGGGCCTGCAGGTTGCTGCCCCGCCCCGAGATGAGGACGGCGACCTTCAGGCGCGCCATGCGTCCTCCGTGCCGCCGAGGACCACCGCCGGGCCGCCGCGGCGGACGATCCGCCCCACCCGGGTCACGGTTTCGCCCGCCTCCGTCAGGACGCGCTCCAGGTCCCCTGCCCGGTCCGCGTCGGCGACCACCACCATGCCGATGCCGCAGTTGAAGGTGCGCCCCATCTCCGCCGGCGCGATGCCGCCGGCCCCGGCCAGCCATTTGAACACCGCCGGCAGGACCCACGCCGTGGCGTCGATCTCCGCCGCCAGGCCTTGGGGCAGGACGCGCGGGATGTTGCCGGCCAGGCCGCCGCCGGTGATGTGGGCGAAGGCCCTGACGCCGCCCGCGCCGAGGGCGGAAAGACAGCCCTTCACATAGATCCGGGTCGGCTCCAGAAGGGCGTCGGCCAGGCTGCGCCCGGGATCGAAGGGCGCCGGCCCGGCGTAGTCCAAACCGCTGTCCTCGACGACCCGGCGGACCAGGGAAAAGCCGTTGGCATGGAGCCCGCTGGACGCCAGCCCGAGGACCACGTCGCCCGCCGCCACCGTCTCGCCGGTGACCAGGCGATCGCGCTCGACGGCGCCGACGGCGAAGCCGGCCAGGTCGTAATCCCCGCGCCGGTACAGGCCCGGCATCTCCGCCGTCTCGCCGCCGATGAGCGCGCAGCCGGCCCGGCGGCAGCCTTCGGCGATGCCGGCGAGGAGGCTTTGGCCGGCCTCCACGTCCAGTGTGCCGGTGGCATAATAGTCGAGGAAGAACAAGGGTTCCGCCCCCTGCACCACCAGGTCGTTGACGCACATGGCGACAAGGTCGATGCCCACCCGGTCGTGCCGGTGCGCGGCGGTGGCCACCATGAGCTTGGTGCCGACACCGTCGGTGCCGGCGACGAGAATGGGGTCCCGGTATCCCGCCTCCTTGAGATCGAACAGGGCGCCGAAGCCGCCGAGCTCGGCGGCGGCGCCTGGGCGCGCGGTGGCCCGGGCCAGGGGCTTTACGGCCTCGATCAACGCCTGGGCGGCGTCGATGTCGACACCGGCTTTTTTGTAGGTGAGGTTGGAAAGGCCTTTGGGGTTGGTAATGCCCTCCTCCTCCGGCACAACGTGCTATTACCCTCCTATTATGATAGAGGGTATTAAAGTTCGAGAGGGCCGAAGATACTGTATCCGGGACGGTTTGCAATGATCGATCGTGGCCGGCTTTTCGCCATGTGCAAGGCGTCCCTTTTCGCGTTCGTCGCCGGTGTGCTGGTTGCCGCCGGGGCGGGGACCGATACCGCCCGGGCGCAGGCGACCGACGTTTTCGAAGTCACGGGGGTGGACGTGGACGTGACCGCGGAGACGGCGGCGGCGGCGCGCGGGGAGGCGCTGGTCGACGGCGAGCGGCGCGCCTTCCGGCGCCTGCTCGAGCGCCTCACCCTGCTCGCCGACCGCGACCGGCTGCCGGCGTTCAGCCGCGACGAGATCACGGCCTACGTCAAGGATTTCTCGATCGCCGAAGAGAAGGCGTCCGCCGTGCGCTATCTCGCCACCCTGAATTTCCGTTTCAAGGCGGACGACGTGCGCCGGCTTCTCATCGACTATGCCCTGCCCTTTGCCGAGACCGCCAGCAAGCCCCTCCTGGTCCTGCCCGTGTACCAGGCGGCGGGGGCGCTGATGTTGTGGGACGACCCCAACCCCTGGCGCGATGCATGGGCGGCGCGCCCGACCGTGGACGGCCTGGTGCCGCTGGTGTTGCCCTTGGGGGACCTGTCGGACATCGCCGCCATCGGGGCCGAGCAGGCCGTGGAAGGGGACGCCCAGCGCCTGACCGCCATCGCCGCCAAGTACCGCACCGGCGGCACCCTGGTCGCCCACGGCATCCTGCGCCTGGACACCCGGCGCGGGCTGCCCGACCTGGAGGTCTACCTCACCCGCTTCGGCACGGTGCTCCAGGAACACACCGTGGTCCGCACCTTCGCCGCCGCCGGGGACGAAAGTCTCGACGAGTTGTTGCGACGGGCGGCGGCCGTGTTGGCCCAGCAGGTGGAGGACGACTGGAAGCGGGACAACCTGTTGCAGTTCGGGCGGCCGGCGGTTCTGGCGGTGACGGTGCGGATCAAGAGTCTCGGCGACTGGCTGGTGGTGCGCAAGCGGCTCACCGGCGTGGCCGTGATCCGCCGTGCCGACCTGGCGCTTCTGTCCCGCGCCGTGGTGCGGATCAACCTGCATTACATCGGGGAATCGGACCAGYTGACCMTGGCCCTGGAGCAGGCGGATCTGACTTTGTCGAGGGAGGMCGACGAATGGATTTTGGGCYTCAGGCCGGCGTCCTCGACGGCGAGAGCGCGGCCGTAGCGCAGCCGTGGGCCGGTGAATCTTCCCAACGTCATCTCGCTTGGACGCCTGCTGGCCGTGCCGGTGGCCGTGTGGCTGGTYCTCAGYGRCCARCTCCTCGTCGCCTTCTGGGTGTTTGTCGYCGCCGGCATCAGCGACGCCGTGGACGGGTTCATCGCCAARCGTTTCGACGCCGAGACCGAGTTCGGCCGATACCTCGACCCCATCGCGGATAAGGTGCTTCTGGTCAGCGTCTACCTTGCGCTSGGCAACGAAGGGTATCTGGAAACCTGGCTCGTCATCATGGTGGTGTTTCGCGAYGCACTSATCGTCGGCGGCGCGCTWTTGTTCCAGACCCTGACCCAGTCGCTGACCATGCAGCCGCTGAWGGTCAGCAAGGTCAACACGGTGACCCAGMTCGTGCTTGCCGCCGCCGTCCTGGGCGTCAAYGGATATGCGRTCGCGGGCRATGGCGYRGTCGASGGCGTGVTCGAGGTRCTGGTCTACGCGGTGACCGTSACCACCCTGCTTTCGGGCGGCGCCTACGTGGTGACATGGAGCCGCCGCGCCGCCGCCATGGAGRAAMGGRATTGACCAGGGAAATGCGCGTCGCACTGTGGACGGCCGGTTTCGCSGCCMTCGCCCTGCTGCTTCACCTGTTGAGCGGTATTCTGTTGCCCTTCGTCGTCGGCRYGGCGATTGCCTACTTCGTCGACCCGGTGGCCGACAGGCTGGAGACGTGGGGTTGTTCGCGGACCCTCGCCACGTGCCTGATCATCGCCGCCTTCTTCGTCGTCGTCGGCGGCGGGCTGGTGCTTCTGTTTCCCCTGCTTCAGGSGCAAATCGTCGGGCTTGTTTCGCAGATTCCCGATTTTATCGAGGGCCTGCGCGCCCATGTGGAACCCTATGTGAACCGGCTCCGCGCGGAYCTGAAGCCGGAAGACATGCAGCGCCTCCAGGACGCCGCGGAAACCTACGCCGGCAGGATCATCGAGTGGATCACCGCCTTGCTGGCCGGACTGTGGAGCGGCGGCGTCGCCTTCCTTCACCTTCTGTCGCTGCTCATCATCACGCCSGTCGTCGCGTTTTACCTGTTGCGCGACTGGGACAGGATCGTCGCGCACCTGGATTCCCTTCTGCCGGTGACGGCGGCGCCCACCATCCGCGAGCAGATGGGGGAAATCGACAGCACGATCTCCGCCTTCGTCCGCGGCCAGGCGACCGTGTGTCTGATTCTGGCBGCCTAYTACGCCGTGGCCCTGACCCTGATCGGATTGCCGTTCGGCCTTCTGGTCGGGATCGGCGCCGGCCTGATCTCCTTTATCCCCTACATCGGCGCGTCGGTGGGGCTGATCGTSGGCCTCGCCATCGCGTACGCCCACTTCGACCAGTGGACGCCGATCATCGGCGTGGCGGCGGTGTTCCTGGCGGGCCAGACGGTCGAGAGCTATGTGCTCACCCCGCGGCTGGTRGGAGACCGGGTGGGGCTGCACCCCGTYTGGATCATGTTYGCCCTGCTCGCCGGCGGCGCCYTGTTCGGTTTCACCGGCRTCCTGCTGGCCGTTCCGGCGGCGGCGGTGATCGGCGTTSTGGTCCGCTTCGCCATCGCCCGCTATAGGGACAGCGAYCTGTATCAGGGCGGCGGCCCTTGAGCGCCGGCGYGCAACTGCCCCTTGACTTCGATCACCGCCCCGCATTGTCGGGCGAGGACTTCCTTGTCGCCCCGGGCAACGCCGGCGCCGTCGCCTGGCTCGACCGCTGGCCCGACTGGCCGGGGCCCCTGTTGGCCATCCACGGTCCCGCCGGCTGCGGCAAGACGCATTTGGCCCAGGTGTTCATGGCGGCAAGCGGGGCGCGGGCAATCGGTGCCGACGCGCTCGGCGGCGCCGAGCCGCAGCACCTGCTGGCCGGGGCCAGGGCGTGCGTGCTGGAGGACGCCGAGGCCTTGCTCGGCGGAGACCTGGAGGAAGCGCTCCTGCACCTGTACAACACGGTCCAGGAAACGGGCCGCCACATGGTGCTGACGGCGCGCCGCCCGCCGGCGCGCTGGCCGGTGCGCCTGGCCGATCTGCGATCGCGCCTGAAGGCCGCCATCGCCGTCGGGATCGGGCCGCCCGACGACCCATTGATCACCGCGGTGATCGTCAAGCTGTTCGCCGACCGCCAGTTGCGGGTGGACGGGGACGTGGTGTCGTTCATGCTGACGCGCATGGAACGCTCGTTCGAGACGGCGCGGACCCTGGTCGCCGCCGTCGACCGTGCCGCCCTGGCCGAACGCCGCAACATCACGGTGCCCCTGGTCAGGGGCGTGATGGAAGAAATAATTTCTTAGACAGGGAGACCGCTCATGGATTTGGGGATCGCCGGAAAGACGGCGCTGGTGTGCGCCGCCAGCAAGGGTTTGGGCAGGGCCTGCGCCATGTCCCTGGCGCGCGAGGGGGCGGCCGTGACCATCGTCGCCCGCACGCCCGGGCCACTGGAAGCGACGGCCGAAGACATCCGCGCCGCCACCGGCGCGCCGGTGCAGACGGTGGCCGCCGACATCACCACCGAGGACGGACGAAGCGCCGCGCTGGCCGCCCTCCCCGACCCCGACATCGTGATCAACAACGCCGGCGGCCCGCCGCCCGGCGACTTCCGCGACTGGGACCGGGACGACTGGATCGCCGCCCTGGACGCCAACATGCTGAGCGCCATCTTCCTCATCAAGGCCACGGTGGACGGCATGATCGCGCGGCGTTTCGGGCGCGTCGTCAACATCACCTCGAGCGCGGTCAAGGCGCCCATCGAAATCCTCGGCCTGTCCAACGGCGCGCGCGCGGGGCTCACCGGCTTCATCGCCGGCCTCGCCCGCAAGACCGTGCGCCAGAACGTGACCATCAACAACCTGCTGCCCGGCGCCTTCGACACCGACCGCTTTCATGCCAACGTGGAGGCGGGGGCGAAGCGGGCGGGACGTCCCGCCGCCGACATGCTCGCCGAGCGCATGGCCGCCACCCCGGCGGGGCGCATCGGCGACCCGGCGGAGTTCGGCGACGCCTGCGCCTACCTGTGCAGCGCCCAGGCGGCCTATATCACCGGGCAGAACCTGCTCATCGACGGCGGCGCCTATCCGGGAACGTTCTGAGGGAATTAGCCCGGATATTTCATGAAGGGAACGGGAATTGCGGCGAGCAATGTTCGTCCAAGGTGGCGKGCGAAGCCGAAAGCCGAAGCACTCGTCCAGCCAACCGGACCCGGATCGATATTCTCGATCGTCACCGCCAACACATCACCTACTTCAGCGCCCTCGATGTGCACCGGGCCTGTCAGCGGATGCACGACGCCAAAACTGAGTCGCGGACTGCTGTTGCCGCTCGCGAATTCGTCTGGATCGATGTTCATATCACCGGCATCGCGGCCAATCATCAGGATTCGTTCCCCGGGCTTCGCGCGCGCCGCCATTGGAATATCCGGATGCAGCCGGTTGATACAGGCGGAATCTTCGCTACACATTTCACCGTTGCCGCCAACTGTTACGTCAGCCATCACCGACGTGGGAGGCAGGCAGAAAATCAGGCACAGAAAAAAACGAATTGGAGGTATGCTTGGATTCGCGTTCATTCTTATCACTCTTTATAGTCGCGATAGTCGCGATAGTCGTAACGCTTACATTGCGTTTTGGAGA